>Ga0209282_1001631_pt1 | contig 12442 bp, 8 predicted proteins | sample Mtrugardesep15_FD_187529 | JGI IMG/M metagenome (GOLD analysis project Ga0209282, IMG submission 187529) | Root nodule microbial communities of legume samples collected from California, USA - M. trunc garden sep15 (SPAdes) (version 2) | ecosystem: Host-associated > Plants > Roots > Nodule...
CATATATAAAAAAAAAGAAATAAAATACCCAAAAGACTAATATGCAAAAAAAATAAAAAAAAACCTTTTAATATCAGGAATAAGAATTTATGTTTAATCTCCGTGAGTTTAGCTCGGTTGCTAGGAATTTCTCATGATATATATAGGAACCGGGGTTGGAACAGCGGACATCTCATTTAGTCACTTTAAAAAGATGAATTTTTAACCAATAAACTATTTGACAAATAAAAATTATGTTTCATAATACGCAAAATTCAACAAAATTTTAATAATCCTATCATACTAGAGAATTAAAATTTAGTATGAAGATCCAAAATCGCTGTACTTATCTCAAATACTTGAAAAGTGTCGACTTGCCACCAGAAAGGTGCATACTAGAAGATGATATATATTTATTTTTTTTACGCCAAATGTCATCAAACCATTTTTTTTTTCAAAATTACTGTAATGAAATTATAATCCCCAAACCATCATGTACGTATTTTAAACATTTCATTTTTTTTAAAACCATGCAAATATGCCTACAATGAATCAAACCAGACTTTACCAACACCATCACAAAATAACTTTGGCCGCCGTAAAAAGATTTCAAACAACATGAACTTCAAAGAAAAATAATTCTTTTTACTTGTAGGGTTTTTTGTGCAAACATTAGCATAGTCAAAATAACAAGTTTTCTTCCTTTTTAATGGTCTAGAAAGAAAAGGAAAAAAAAAATATCTGGTTAAATTTTCAACTTTCTTTTTTTGTTAAAAATGTATATTGTGTTGTAATTGTCTTTAAAACCTATAGTTATCTATGAAAATTAGGGATCTCAATGGAGAGAAACCCTCTGCAATCTAAAATGCTTCTCATTGTTATCAATGTCCTTTTGAAACTCTCTCTTTGTCGTCCTTACAAATCTTCATTGTATTTACTCATAGGAGAATGTTAACTAGTGGCCCCGGGACATTGGTTAAATAGTCAAAAGAAGTAAGCTTTTATTAAAAAATTGTGTAATAATTAGTTGGTCAAAAGTAACAGTTTATATTTCTAAGACAATTTTTCTACTTTTAGATTCCTTAACAAGTGCTTCGGAGCACCGGTTAACAAACCCTTACTCTTATTTACAAATGCAAATATATTTTAGCATGTATACATAATCTTATATGCATAATCCTTAATCAACATAATATACATTTTTTATATATAAATTATAGGAAGTACTTGCACTTGTATAAGTAATAAAACTAACACATGAAAAAGAGAGAAAATCATGTACACAAAACTGAAAGAAAAAAAATAAAAAAATAAAAACCTTGATGAAATATAATATCATGACTTTAGCATGATTTTCCATTCTACGACAAAAAAAGAATGATTTATCATTTACGGTAATAAGAAACAAAGCATAGAAGAAGAAGAAGAAGAAGAAGAAGGTGTATGAAGAATTCGTTCATTCCGTAGGCATAGGTTCAGGTTTGACCCTATCCGTCGTATCATGACGAGAACCCATCATCATCATCATCCTAAACTCTTCAAAATCAATCGTTCCATCACCGTCGCTATCAACACCTCCGATCATTTTCCGGCACTCCGCCAACGAGCATTCTTCCCCAAGGCTTCTCATAACCGTATTAAGCTCTTCCGCTGTAATCGAACCATTTCCATCCATATCAAAAACAGCAAAAGCATCCTTCAAATTCTCCAAGATCTCGTCGGAATCAACGCCTTTGGTGTTGAGTTCGATGAATTCTTGTAAACTGATGCAACCGTCACCGTCTCCGTCAACTTCGCGGATCATGTTGTTGAGTTCTTGTTCGGATGTTGGTTGACCTAAGCTTCCCATAATGGATCCGAGTTCTGATGCGGAGATCTTGCCATCGCCGTTGACGTCGAATTTTTTGAAAACTTCCTCGAGTTCGCCGGCGAGACGAGTGCGTGAACGCACGGAGAGGGAGGTGGATCGGGAAGGAGGGTCTGAGGATGAAGATGGCTTGTTGAACATTGATTTCAAACCCATGGGCATGGCTTGTTTTGTTCTTCTTCTTCTTTATTCTTCTTTTGTTGAATATGAATGAATGAATGAGAAATTGGAATTTGAAAGAAGAAGATGAAGAATAACTATTGTTTAATCAATGCAATGACGTATTAAGTTTGTACTAACTATTGTTTGTGTGTGATTTGGCTATATTTAGATAGCCATTAATTTATTTTAGGCGTTGTTGCACCATGCCAATCGCTACTTCGTTAAAAATTAGTTAATCCACCCGCTCTTATTTTTTCATATTTTCATCAAGTTTTGTTTTGTTTTTTAATTAATTAATATATATGGCCTCATATGCATGGGTGAAGAGAAAAATGATCTCAACTAGATTTAGATTGACGGTCCGAGAGACGATTGAGTGGTTGAAGATGACAATTGTTCAAAGATGATGAGATGGACTTGCAAATACTTTGACAGTTAAGTTAGTGTGCGGTTTTATGGTTTATTAGTTGTCTACATGTACATTAGTCATTAGTTAGCATTTATAGGAGGAGGATTATGATGACAAAATTTTTGATTGGATACTGGATGATAGTTGTGAACATTTCATATGCTCTTTGTACAATTCTCATTTCATCATGATCTTCAAACTTACTTGAGTGTACCTCTAAAGCACGTCTATTATATGGTTTGTAATGGATTGACATCTTGGAACAACCTAATCTTAGTTATATTAGGCTTGGAACAAGTTCAAACAACACCATAAACATCTATATCGCCAATGACTTGTTTTTAGCAGCAAACACTTGAATTTTGCCTTTGGAGGGATAAATTGCTCTACTTATTTGAGGAGCAGATTTAAAGAGCCGAAGAGTTAAAAATTTATAGTTCAAGTTATGGCAAAAAGAAAACTAAAAAAGAACAATTAACATATTGACATTTATAGTTAGTAAAATATAGACATGTGAAGTCTAACTAAATGTTACTCTAGGTGCCTCTCAAAAACGATTGTGTTGGCACCCATACTATATAGTTTAGGAACATGAATGAAACTCCTCCGACACATGATGTTCCTTGGCTTATGGTGCACGAGTAGCACAATGTCCAGCGCCAACAAGATCACAAGACTTCAATTATTCAAAAAAAGAAAAAAGATAACAAGACTTCTAATTCGTACAATATTTGACAACTCTATCAAAAAGAAAAAAAGAAACATATCTACACTTTTATATATATTCAAAGAAAATATCAAAATTTGGTGTAGTTTATTTCTTCCAATCTTTTATTTAAACTACTTTTTTTACCTAATCAAGTAATTGAATTTTATCCTAATTTTATATTTGAATAAAATCAAATTCGATCCAATTCTACTTTAAAATTTAAAATCAAATATAATCTTTAATCCAATATTAACAAATGAAATCTAATTTAATTATAACTCAATCTCAAAAGAAAATACAGTAATTCAAATAAAAATAACTATATATAGTAGATGATATAATTCTATCTAAAACTTGAAGATTAACATCCGCGAAAGTCAACTATGAACTTCATTTGAAAAAAAAAAGCCGACAAACACGCAAGTGCCTACACTGACATAATAATATAATTAATCATTTTTTTTTTGGAAAACTTTTAAACACTAACATAGAAATAATTTTATGCTAAAAAAAAAGTATAATTTTATTTTGAATTATAGTAAGTAATTCCAAAAATAATTTTTCATAAAATTTGGAAAAGTAAAAAAAGATTGTAAATAATTTGGGCTTGTTGAAGGTGGACTGAACTAAAAGCCCAATCCATATTACTGCCACGTAACAAACAGAGCGTGCACTTTACTCTCTCTTATATATTCACTTCTCTCTTCTTCATCTTAAAAATCTTTATTTATATTCGTTTCGTGTTCATCTTCTCAGATCAACCATTATCAGGTTTTTTACCTACCAAATCTTATTAATCTTTTACTTATCGATCCTAATTATTCTTCAATTTTTCCAATGCTTTCTCAATCTTTTAGGGTTTCCTCAATTGCTTATTTTTCTTTTAATTCATTTCACTGCTTCAATTTCACAACTTCACTCAAAGTGCTTGTTGATTAGTTTAGGAATCTATTTTAATTTGTTTACTATTGTTTTGTATAAAATATTATATAATTTTCTGTTTTTATAAGTTACTCATATGCACAATTTTACTCTCACAGGGAGCTTGAAGACTTGATACTTTAGTGTTTCAATCATCACAATTCAAAATGGTATGATTCCTATAAATGTTTAGGGTTTTGATTTTCTGTTTTTCAAATTATGTTTTTTATCATTATTTGTACAAGTATTTGATAATGGGAATTTCAAATTATGTTTTTTTTAATCATTATTTGTACAAGAATTCGATAATAGGAAACAAAGTGATATTTTTTTACCTAAATGTAAAAACTTGTAATGGAAACAAATAGTTTAGGGTTTTGATTTTGTTATTTGATAGTAGGAAACTAAGTGAAAAAATATAATATTTTTTTACCTAAAAGTAAAAACTTGTCGTGGTAACAAACACAACCTAATTATCTCTTCTCGCACCATCTACATTAGTTATGTTTTTCGCCCTTTCAACATGTGAATTAATTCATTAATTTTTTATAATGATGCTAGTTATATGCAATATATCTGCTATGATTGTTGTGATATTTGTTGCATATAACGATTTAACCGCTGCCTTTATGCTTGACACAGTTTTTCGACGGATATGGATATCACGGGACATCATTTGAGCAGACGTATCGATGTTACCCTGCTTCTTTTATTGAAAAGGTTAGTGTGGTTTTCAGCATCCGATTCTACTATTACGGACATAGAATTTGAAAATGTTTATTGAGTTAATTTCCATGTCGATTATTTATGATGGTCGTGACATTTTTAAAGTTTTTAATCAAATATTTCATAAAATCATCAGCAAATTTGTAGCATAAAAAGTCATATATGAAGAAAAAACTATCCAATCGACGCGTTCTTAATCTCTAGTAGTTGAATTGAGAGTTCCGACATTTTTTAAAGTTTAAATCAGTTAATTAAGAAAAAAACTAACTTTTCCATCTTATTGTTTTTTGCATCTCAACCCTGCAGCCCCAACTTGAAAGTGGTGACAAAAGTAAGTTTCAATGGCATGTTTTTTCTGAATTTTTGGAATTTCTCGTTCTATGTGTTCCTGTCTAATGTGAAAATTGTTGTGATTCAGTTATAATGCCTCCATCAGCCCTTGATCGTCTAGGTTAGTTATGTCACTGTTGGACTTTATCCATTTTGCATTCTTTTCCCCCGTTGAATATGTATCTTATTTATGGTTTTCAATACTAATATTATGTTTAATTTTCAGCATCTCTGCATATTGATTATCCAATGTTGTTTGAACTTCGTAATGCTGCTGCTGAGCGGGTTTCTCATTGTGGTGTTCTGGAGTTCATTGCTGAGGAAGGCATGATATACATGCCATACTGGGTATGCATCCAAAAGTTTTTGTTTGTTAACATGCTTGTAAACTTGTTTCACTAATATGGTTCTCTTTTGAGTTTTGATGTTAATTGAAATGCTCTTCATGGGTTCTTATACAGATGATGGAGAACATGCTTTTACAAGAGGGGGATGTTGTAAGACTGAAAAATGTGACACTTCCAAAGGGAACATATGTGAAGTTACAGCCTCACACTAAAGACTTCTTGGATATTTCCAATCCTAAGGCTATGTAAGTCGATTTTATGTTATTTTAGTTTAATAAAGCTGTGGTATATCCTAACTTATGAATATCGCTTGCAAGGGTGCAACTCTGTAGCTTAAATATGTTTCTTCTTTGAATTTTTATATGTGAAACATCATTCATATCATCTTTCAGTGATAGGCTAGCCATGCTGTTTGATGTTGTTTTGATCTAGTGATCGATATTGTGGCCCACTTTCACCCACAATTCTAACTATAAGTGTGTAGGTTTGTTTTTATTGTAACCAATGTGCACTTTTGGTTATTTCGTAGGAATTGTTTAACTAGTTCAGTGCTATATTTTGTATTTGAGAATTGAGTTGGATCTGACCCCCCAGCCAAACACTAGTATACTTGTGTAGGTTTTTTTAGTTATTTAAAAAAAAAGTGCAGTCCAGTACTACAAAACTCCTGCCATGGCAGAGTCCATGGAAGGGTTGGATCCATTGAGAATATATTATAGGCTGGTTTCACGTGTTAAACCCTTGATCTTCTAGTCATGCAGTTGTAAATCAAACCATTGTAGTAGATACATGATACATATTTTTTTTTTGAAATATACATGATACATAGATACCCACACATAATGATGTATAGAGTTTGGTGCATGTTTTATGCAATATTAGAAGTTGTAAGAACTATATTTAATATGGTTTAGAACTAGGTTCAGCTACAAGTCTATGAATTCCTGTCCACTGTGGATTCAGGGAAGCAATTGTTTCTTATTTCTTTTATGGTTTTGGTTGTTTTAATTCTATCATTACATCCTCCATTAGTTCTGTATTTACTTCCAAACATTGACTGGAGTTGGACCTCTGTGTAGATAATTTACCATGTTTTCTCATGCAGCTTAGAAACTACGTTGAGGAATTTTTCCTGCTTGACTACTGGAGATAGCATTATGGTGGCTTACAATAACAAGAAATATTATATTGATATTGTAGAGAGCAAGCCTGCCAATGCTATAAGCATCATTGAGACCGACTGTGAAGTGGACTTTGCCCCGCCCTTAGATTACAAGGAACCTGAAAGGCCCGTTGCTCCACGTTCAGCCGGAAAGGCACCAGAAGCTGGTAATGGTTCACCAACTTATCTTTGTCATTTTGGTCTGTTGTCTCTGTTGTTGGGATGGGTTTCATCCTTTTTTGTGTATGTCTGTGTTGCATGCTGCTATAATTGGTATTGGAAACTTATTATAAGAGGTTGAAATTCATGACATTGGGATGTATTTCATCCTTTTTTGTGTACGTGTGTGTTGCGTGCTGCTATAATTGGTATTGGAAGCTTATTGTAAGAGGTTGAATTCATAAATTATAGATAAGATACTGAAAACTTGTAATACAGGAGATGGTTTTTTAATATGGGTTAGTTTTGTATAGCACCAGAGTCTGAGATTTGAACTTTGAACATAGTGGAGGATGCTTTTTTATTTTAAACTTTGTTGATGAGGATGCTCCAAGCTGGTCATGCCTCATTGGAGTTACATTCTGGAACTTGATATTCTTAATTGATGTTGTTAATGAATATTGGTTTGTGTTTCTGCTAAAAGGACAAAGATCATTTGACAATATGCTTGTTTTGCTTTTTTAGTTGACTTTTTATTTTAATAAAGGACACATCCAATCTTTAAGAAGCATGATGTTTATGTTGGTTTTTGTAAGTACGAGCTGGTAATATGGATTTGTACCACGATAGTTTTGCCGATAGGCAAATGTTAGTATATTAGTTGTTCTGTTGGTATTGTTTCCTTTACCAGGGTTGGACTCTTGTCCTTTAACTCCTTATATTGGTTTAAACCTTAGCTCAAACCAGTTGAGCTACCTCAACCCCTTTGTTCTACTATATTGTTGTATAATTAATAAATATTTTTGTGGCTTTGGATTGTGAAAAATCTAATTATGAAAAATATCATCTGGTTTTTGACCCTTACTGAGATTTTTATTTTATTTTTTTAAAATCTTTTACTGAGATTTAAAAATATTGCTCAGTTAAAGGTTGTGTCTGTACTGCAGTGATGCTATTCAGTGTCATTATCAATACTTTTATATGATCAAGACTGACAAAACTCTTGGTCCACCTTACAGATAAAGAAGCCCCTGCTGAAACTGAACCAAAGTTCAACCCATTTACTGGATCTGGGAGACGCTTGGACGGAAAGCCTTTGAATTATCAGCCTCCACCAGTTTCTTCTTCCGGGTCCAAGGACAAGAATCCTGTTGCTCAAAATGTCAATTCACAGCCTTCCACAGCTTCTAGTTCACAAAATAATGCTCCTCAAACTCAGGGCAAGCTTGTGTTTGGGTCAAATCCAATCCGTGGTAAAGAGACCGGAAAGGTAATACTCATATGATTATTGTTACACTCAGATTACCCTATCCTCCTTTCAGTGGTAATTGATAGACTACTAAGTTCTCCATTTTCTCTCTTTGTAGGCAACTGAGGCAAAAGCAAAACAAGAGCCACCCAAAGAGAAAGAAGAAGATAAGTTTCAGCCTTTCACCGGGAAGAAGTATTCTTTGAGGGGTTGATTAATATATTAACTTAAAACACTTTTAAACTTTTATTACAAGTTACTTCTTTGGCCTGTGCGTGGATCCAAGTCTATTGCAAAACTTGTATCTTTTTTTGTTTATTGTATTATAAGCAAAAGACAGACCTGTAGAAACCACAAAAAATAACATGTTTACCTTAAACTATTATTACTTTGTGAATGAACGCATATTCTTCTCAGGAGCAAAGGGATGCGACCCTTTATTTTAAAGGGCCTTTTAATTTGCAGCGAATATCATGTGAGATCCAAATTGAAACCTTTTGCAGTTTCTTCTTTTAGAAAGTTAACAGGTCATTATTGACTTCTTGCTTCAAAAAAAATAGGTAAATCTGAGGTCTAAAGATATTAACTCGAAATGCAGAGTTCCATTGAGCAAAAAAAGACCTCTGGAGATGGTAATTTTTTAAACTTTTATTAGTTTAACGGAATCATCCTCTAGTTTTGGAGTTGGCATCTTCATTGAAGGAAAAATAACCAAAATTATTGGTGGTCATTTTTTTGCTCAATAATGGAATAATCGAGAACTAGCCAAATGCCAGAGGGACAGGCAACCCTAGCATCAGCAAATTGTAGGTTTGTCATAAATTTTCCTATCGGAAATAAAATTCATAAAGGACTTATTTTTTAATGTTACGTGAGGGTATAAATTAAGACTTTCTTAACTTCACATAGGAAACAAGTTTAAAATGGTTACAAGAAAATGTGACGAAATAGAAGGGAGATCCAATACTCGCACGCCATAATTTTGGACATATTTATGATGTATGCGATGACAATTCTTAGTTTTGCTTCCTCTCGACATCAAACAGTTATCCTGGTCGATTAAGAATTATTGTGCCGATATTTGTCTGTGACATATTTGAAGGATGCTTTGTCTTTTGACTCTCGAAGGATAAATCTGTTGACCTAGTATTTTATTTTTTTCTGAATTCATTTCGTTTTTTTGAAGTGAAAACAATAAGTTCGAGATGGAGGAAGTATAAGCAAAAGCACCATTAAACATGCTTCACGTTTGCATTATAAAGACGCGTGATAAACCAACGAGAAAATATCCACCATAAAAAAAAAAACAACAAAACAAATATTTAACCGTCGTTTTCTTCTTTCTCCCTCCCTTTTATCTTTGCAGACAATAAAACTGTTAAAATACACAGAAGCTGGTAACAATCACATACTAGAAAATTCCCTCAAAAAAATAATAATTACATAATGGAAATTGTCACTATAAATGTTAACTAAATTTTGATAGGTGACAGTAAAAATAAAGATAACACTTACATCAAGTTATTTATATTGAATAATTTTTTATGCTATCTTCAGCAGATTAATGCCCGATTACTTAACCAATTAGAATAAAAAATAAAGAGCATAGTAGTGTTATTGACTTATTGTCATATTATGAAAGTCAAATTGAGTTGGATTTTGTGTGCAAAAAAAAGACTTCACTATATCAATACAATAAACTTTCAATCAATCAATCAATAATTGAATTGAAATTAGTAAAAAAATAATTGAATTAAATTAAATGTGATTGAGAATCACTACACCACACCACTTGTTGCACCCATCCATCCATAATCATTATTCCATTCTCTCTCCATTTTCCTTCTTCTTCTTCAACTTCATTACTTCATACACAAATTTCACTCTTTCTATCTATGATGATAGTGAAATTCTTCAACTTCAAGTGAAAAATAAACTCAAAAAAATAATAAAAATCATATTTTTACTTCTTTTTTTGTTGTGATGGAGTCGAAGGATCTGCGTTTCATGACCCACCAATCAATATTCACAACTGTTGGATCTGGAGACCTTGATGGGTTGAAGAAACTGTTAGAGAAGCTTAATAAGGAAGAAGATGGTGATAGAAGTAATGGGTCATCAACATCATCATCTATGTCAGTTTCTGATGTTATGTCTCTTCAAAATGATCATGGTGAAACACCACTTTACATAGCTGCACAGAATAATCTGAAGGAAGTTTTCACCTTTTTGATTAAATTATGTGACTCTGAGGTTGTTAAGATTCGTTCTAAGTCTGATATGAACGCTTTTCATGTTGCTGCTAAGCGTGGCCATCTTGGTATTCTACATATTCCCTTCTTTTGTTTTTTGTGTTGGTTTTGTTATTCTAAATATTAAGAACCTGTGTTTGGATATTGCTATTATTGGATGAACTGGTTTTTGTGAGCATCCACTTCAAAAAAAATCCTTAAACCTCCGGTTCTTAGAGAAAATGATACTGATAATCCGAAGTTAAGTCATGAGATAAGTAAAATCTGGATAAAGACGGTTTCAGGGTTCTAACGTGTTATTATTGATCGATTTGTCCTTAACCGTAAAGTTCATTAATCATTTGAGTTCAATCAGTTACTTGGTTACTTAACTTGGAAACTTCAAAAAACATGAAGTTTATTTTGTTTTATATTTATATTATTGAAGTTTGTGAAATTCTATTGAAACTTTTGTTCGTCTTGCATGGTTTTGTTGTGCATCTTTTAAATTTGGAATACAAAAGACTTAAAATTGAATTATTATTTTGTTAAATTTCTGTGAAGATCTACTTTCTATGATAGAATTGGTGTATAGAGTAACTAGAATTGTATAATTGTAATGGAGAAACACTAGTAGCAAATGTTACAATTCTGATGTTAAGTTTATGGAATTTGTGTTTGTATTTGACTTTATGAGGAAGATCTTATAACCAAAGGTAAGAATTTAGAAATGCATCAAGGATCAGTTATTGCACCAAAATCATGAGATGACACATATTGAAAGGTTTAAAGATAGTAGATAGCTTTGGTTTGAGTTGTAAAATGTAAGCTTGTATCTATGGTACTCCTGCTGGCTGTAACTTTGATTCTAATATTTAGTAGAAGTGAAGGAAATATTATCATGTTTTAGCCAAATATTTCTACTGGTTTATTGAATATATGATTAAGTTTGTTAATCATGATGTTAATGTCTAACTTTTTTCCAGATATTGTGAGGGAGATTTTGAGTGCCTGGCCCGAGGTTTGTAAGTTGTGTGACTCGACAAACACCAGTCCCCTATATTCTGCTGCAGTTCAAGATCACTTGGATGTGGTAAATGCTATTTTGGATGTTGACGTCAGCTCCATGTTTATAGTTAGAAAAAATGGGAAAACTGCACTACATAATGCTGTTAGGTATGGCGTCGACCGTATTGTGAAAGCGCTTATTGCCCGTGATCCAGGAATAGTTTGCATCAAAGATAAAAAAGGCCAAACTGCACTACATATGGCTGTCAAAGGACAGAGCACGTCAGTGGTGGAGGAGATATTACAAGCGGATCCTACTATATTGAACGAACGAGATAAGAAGGGTAATACTGCTCTTCACATGGCTACACGGAAAGGCCGGTCACAGGTTAAACTCATTCTTTTGAACCATGTATAGTTGTAGATTCTTTTTAATTATTTCAGTTTTATTATAAACTTAAACAAAGATGTTAATCCGAGATGATGGAAAAATCCAAGACTTCCTGGAATGAATAGGAACGAAGTGAAATTATTTACAAGATTGTTATGAAAATATAAAAGATGCGTGAACTTCTTCCTATAGGCACTTAACAGTTGATACACAACATTAATGCAAGTCTAATACGATGCAATAATTTCATGTTAAACGTCGTTGGTGTTCAATAGTTTAACACAACAAATTGTATATCGTAACTAATGTAGATTCTTTCGATGAATTTCTCCTCGTACGTTGCACGAGTTCTCAGTACTAGTTAGTTACAACTGGAAGCATCATATCACTAGTCATGGATTTTAAAAGCATTGGCTGTGTAAATCTAAGCAATGGTTTATAAGCAACTATATATGTCCTAAACTATCCTCATTCCTTATTAGTTGAAGCTTGTTTATATACATAATGGAACAAAATGAATGCTTGTCTCCTTTCATAATTTGCTTGTCTTTTGTTGCAATAAATTCTTCCTCTCAATTTGTATTTTTGTTGTCTTTTACTGACAAATGGTTCTTTTATCAGATAGTGAGCTATTTACTAAGCTATGCAGCTGTGGATGTTAATGCCATCAATAAGCAACAAGAAACAGCTTTGGATTTGGCAGATAAACTGCCATATGGATCGTCAGCTTTAGAAATCCAAGAAGCACTTTCAGAATATGGTGCTAAATATGCAAGACATGTTGGTAAAGTA
>Ga0209282_1001632_pt1 | contig 12440 bp, 4 predicted proteins | sample Mtrugardesep15_FD_187529 | JGI IMG/M metagenome (GOLD analysis project Ga0209282, IMG submission 187529) | Root nodule microbial communities of legume samples collected from California, USA - M. trunc garden sep15 (SPAdes) (version 2) | ecosystem: Host-associated > Plants > Roots > Nodule...
TACTAAATTTGATTTTAATTTCTAAAACTTATGTTAACATCATCAAAATAATTATTTATCCTCAAGAAAATAGAACAGAAGCCAGTACACAAGGTAAGCAGAAGTCGGCATTCATTTGAAATAGCAATACTTTTCGGTCATACTATTTGGGACAGAAGGATTCTCACCTGTGAGCAATCTCGAGAATGCATAGGCTGAAAAGAGTACATGTCTACGTCCTCCAAAACAATCTTTTCCAATTTCTAGAGTCCCAAAAAAAAAAGTTAGGGTGGGAAAACTCCAACTGTTAACTTTGAAGAGAAGTTACACACGCCAAAGAAATATGTGAATAAAGCAATAAATAACAAAATTCAGATTAATGAGGAGCAAAAATGGACATTTTGAGATGCACAAAAAGTAAAAGAAGATGAAGATCGGACACTCATTCTAATCATGGGAGTGGAGCACGAGTTCTACAAAATTACACATTATTTCATATGCTTACACTGCATATAACAGAAACACCTTCGTTGCATTTTTTATCTGATGCATTAATGCAAAATACAAAACTTAAAAGCTTAATAAACCCTGAATGTTGGTAGTGTCTTATTATATCTATAACACAGAGTGACAAGTATCACAAAAACAATAAAAATGAACTTAAATGCTCATACAATTTTTCAATTCTTCCTTTTAATGCCTCTCAAAGGCATATGCCTCCTACAACAACTGTATATGTAATGCAACAAACACAAACTGTTACCTGCCATAAATGTATGTTCCCAAATCCCACACTCCAAAGGGTCATCAGAGATATAAAGTACACAAATCAATAGGTTAGCATATCTTTATCTAATCACACAACTTCCTAACTATAATTACATTATTACAAGACCTTTCATCGAGTCGGAGAACTTATACAGGATTAAAAAGGAAATATATAGGTAACAGGCTTAGGTAAGAGTAGGAAATTTATAGGTAACAGGCTTAGGTAAGAGTCACCAGATGTTCGTCACAGACACACATAAATCAGAAAAAAGGAACCACATTTTGAAACAAGTTACAACTAAATTTCATTGATCAACACATATATTTAATAGAAATAAGTGTGCTTGAAAGATAAATAGAGCGAAAGGTTAGACAAAAGAAAACGGTATTAGATATAGTATGGCCAGAACCCAGAAATAACTATATTTGGTGATGAAATCCTTACCGAATTAATTTTCTCAAGATCAACACCTCGGTGTTGCATTCTCTCTCTACGCTTGACAGCAATTCTTTCTTTACGAAGTTTCTTTTTTTCACCTGTACAGAATATGTGTCAGGCTGTCAGCAAAATGAGTGGTTGGAATTCCATACTGTGTGTGAGCATGAGCAGGGGTGTTTTTCCAATATCTAAATTTCATTCACTTGATGTTCAGCCATTTCATGTTAATATTTCATGAATGTGAAATCTCAATGATGAGCTTGTAACAAGTTTCCATCAACTTGAATCTATGTATATGTATATACATATATTTTAAAAAAAAATGTATACAATCTGACATAGGATTTGTGGAATTCAAAGCTCATGCATCAAACCAATAGATAATAGATAAATGAATACACAAATTAAACATACAACCGCTTCACAACCAGTTTTTTCCAGCCCTGCTATTTCAACCATCCAGCCAAAATAATCAAGGGATTTAAAATTTTGCAGTTAATTAATGATATTAAAGCAAGGATCTTCGTGACCATATCATCCTTTAACTGAAAAAATCAATGCTTTAGAAGTTTAAAATGTAGAATGTAATTTCAATCAGCAAAAAAGGTTTAGTTAAATTAAAAGCATATAATTAAGGGTATAACATTGGATCTTTGACATAGGTGGTTGCAGAATAGTCGTACCATGAATTCTTTTTGAGGCTTTGCTCTTCTGAGCATGTGAAGGCCAAGAATGAGGAAACCGAGAAACATGCTTCTTTCTAGCAGAAATGGTTCTTGGATCCTTTTCAAGCATCAGGTCATCCAGGGTAAAAGGAACGTGCTTCTTTACAGGTCTTTGCCTCCATGGTTGGGCTTTCATCATGCCATATTCCCTGGAGGCGTCTTGAAGGGATATACCACCCAACTTCTCCAAAGCCTCACCATAGCTATCGCTGGAAGAACTATCATCATCTGAATCATCCACAACAGAGTCTAGCAACCATTTTGCATCGATGATGTTTTCACTACCACCAACTCCTTCCAGATAATCTTCTGCAACCTCTTCATCAATGTCTGAATCACTGTCAGATGTGTCTTCAGAATAATCGCTTTCAGATGATCCAAGTACTTCTTGCTCAGAAGACGCAGAGCCGTCCTCGTCAGATGTCTTTTCGATGTAATTTTCTTCACTTTCAATATCTGAGATGTCCTCTGTGTATAACTTAAGACCACCAATGGAAAGAAACCCTGAATTTCTACTAGAAGACACCTTTGATGGCAAATCTTCTTCCATCTGATCACAGTTTCTATCCTCATCAGAACCAACATCCTTTTTAAAGGACGATGAATCTAAAACTGGGGTTGATTGTAGCATCTGTTCTGATGATGTGACGGTGCCACTTTGGGTTTCGTCATGTTCAGCATGGAAACCTAATCCTCTATGAGAACTATCTCCCAAAACAAAATCACCATAACTGTAAGTATATTCCACACTGTTCTGCTTTGAAGGAGGTGTTTGATCTTCGTGAGCAATAATTTGATTCTGCTGGGAATCCACCATAACAAAAGGTTGGAGCAGCTTATTTAAATTACCATCTTCACTGTTGTTCCCAATCCCAACACGCGAGACCTCCTGGTATATACCGATAAATTCAAGTTACTCTGAAGCAACTATGAACACAGCTTATCTGATCTCAATTAAGTTAAACACAATTTAAATCAGAGACATCCTATAAAATTATGTTGATGGATGTGTTCAAACATAAAGAATTTAACTTACAATTTCTGTTAAATATCTTCCTTTAAGATATGTATGTGCATGAGAAAATACAATCACAGACACAACATTGCACATTGACACCGGTAGTTTGCGTCAGACACGTCTTTTATCAAAAGTGTGTACGCTTAAATGTTCAAAGGTAACATTATATGATCTGTGATCTATCGAATATGTTGACATTTGCATCAACGAATTTAGATGGAAAATCCATTTTCACCTAGCAACCTTAAAAATGCTTAAAGTTATAAGCTTTGTTATTATACAAAGTTGCAAACAAACCTGTGCATCGGGTGAAGAATAATTGAATGCAATAGTAGTCCCCAAAGATTTTGCAAATCCATTTTTGGAACCAGATGCTTCTCCTCTACGTAGACTCCCAGATTTGTTATTTGAACCACCATTTCTACCTGCAACCCAAATAAAATAAATAATCAAACCAAAGCATAGAAAAACAAAAATTGAAAAATAAAAAATACCCATGAAGCAAAATCATTATCCCAGATATAAATTATCAATTTTTACATTAAATGAAAATGAATAACAAATTTTGATTATGAAAAAAAACATTTTTTGCATCAAATTTCTGAGCAATCAAACAAAGAGAGAACCTGAATTGCGATTGGAGGAGGAAGGACCCCAATCAGATAAGAATCCACCTTCGACGAAAAGTGCTTCTCGAGCAACTGAACCTCTTTTACGGGTTTTCGGGTTTCCACTGCCGCTTCCGCTGGTGTTGGATCTTCCTCTACCTCTTCCTCTTCTACTTCCACCTCCCATTTTTGCTTCGAATAATCGTAAATGGGGCGAGCTTTGTTGTTGTGTTTCAATGGCGGTGAAGATTGGAACACGAGAGTAGGACCCACGTGTTGATTTCTACCCGCCATACGGGTCTGACCCGATAGGATATTCCCCATCCGATCCGAATCAACGATGTATACTTCATGGTTGGGTCTAATTTTGGCCCAATAAATTAACAAATAGAGTATTACTTTTCCCACCCTATGCATGACTAGCGCGCCCTATAAAACTTTCAAAAATGCCCTTGTGCAATCCGGATTTTAAAATCTAAATTCATGTTTTCCTTTGTTACAGGGTGAAAATTTGAGTTTTTCACAAATTCAGAGTTTTTCAGATACATCTTTTTCAAGGGAAAAACAGTTCAGATTATATAATCCGGCACAAATTTTAAACATGTTTGTAACATGAATAATCATTTTAGGAAACAATATTAATCTTTCTAACCATCATCCTTCTGTTTTGGGTCATTGTTACTTGTATTTAGTCAAAAATCAGGTTTTCGGGCTACTTGATTGGATTGCTCCGAAACTTCCACACAAAATCATAAAAAATTCAAGGATCGTGACTTCCTTAGAATGGATTTCTTACGGGACTCCACCGCTCGAAATCCAAAATTCCATTGTTTAGACTCATTTTTTCATTTTTCATATTCTCAGAAAAATCCGAAAAATTTTGGATTAATTTTATTTGATTTTTAGGATTTTTTGGTGGTGTCTTTATATTTCTATGATTTTATTTGACAGGTTTTAGCATATTTTTTTGACAGGTTTTTGTATTTTTTTACTTAGTTTTTTTGTTGTTTTTAAAAAGCAAAACTCAAAATTGCTGAAATGTGAGAGAGTTTGATGGCTGATTATACATAAGAATTGTCCAGATTATAAAATCCAAAATAGTAAACATGAATCCAGATTTTAAAATACTGCACAAGGACATTTTTAGAAAAAAATAGGGCGCGCGAGAAAAGCCATAGAGTAGAAAAAGTAAATCTCTAACAAATAAATATGTTTTACCCCCAATCTTTTTGAAAAAATGTAACTTTTGCTATTTTAAAATTATGCTAAATTATATCAGGGGTCCTTTGAGTTTGAGGTTTGTAAAAGATTGATCTTTAAGTTATTTTTGTCACACATAAGTCCTTTAAGTTTGAGTTTTGTAACAGATTGGTCCTTTAAGTTATTTTGGTCACAAATAAGTCCTTTAAATTTATAAATGTTTTCGATTTAGTCCTTCTACCACATCTTTGTTTGGTTAATAGAATGATTGAATCGAAAACGTTTACAAACTTAAAGGACTTATTTATGACCAAAATAACTTAAATGATCAATTTGTTACAAATCGTAAACTTAAATGACTTATGTGTGACCAAAAAAACTTAAAAACTACAAACCTCAAACTTAAAGGACTCCCGATGGAATTTGCCCTTAAAAGTAAAATCCAAATATTTAAACTACTGGATGTTTTTCTTTTATTAACAAAATTAAACTGCTAAATGTTAAAATTGCTCTTTTAATTTAAAAACAAGGAGTTTGAAATATCTTATACTAATTTTTGGTAATACCATAAAAACCATTTTTTAAAATGTAAAATAAAATCATTTAATCTATGACAAATGGGACCGTAATTATTTTTTTGTTGTTGAAGGAAGGACCGTAATCTCTTGGTTGAGGTTTGTTCTCGCATACTAATGGATGTGCTTGAGTTATGTGGAAATTAATGGTTAGGCTCATCCTATTTTGAGCAAGGTTTAGAAGCCAAGAATTAGTTATTATGATGTAGAGGGCTCACTCTAATGAGGCAATAAATGCATAGATTTAGTCTACAAATTAAACTAAAATGACCTAAACTTAGGCAGTTGAATTTACTCTTCACAATACAACAACAAGGAGGAGATTAAATGTTACCTCATAAAATTAAACGTGTAACCAAGTGATACATGAGATTTCAAAGAGTTAACACTAATGAGTGATAAGAAAACAGAATAAAAAAAACGTGTTGATAATTATTATGAATAATTTGATGAGATTCGATGGGTGGTTGGGGTATACAAGAATATATGGTGAAAAGAGAGGTTAATTATTAGTTAAATATATGACTAAATATGTATTTAACCCGGTCTATAATTTCACAGTATTTCGCATTTTTTATTTTTTTTTACAAAACAGTATTTCGCATCTTTAGATAAGGAAATATTTCTCTAGAATTTTGTTGACAAGTTGACGGTACAAGGCAAAAGTAATAATCCGAAGCTTAAGATGGAGTTTTCTGCTCCCGTTGTTTACTAGAGTATGTTTTTTCTTTTCTTTGTAATGATATATGTTAGCATATGTAACTAAACCTATTTTAGTTAGGATTTCACATAAACATCTGCTTATTTGTTGAATTCAATTAATAAAAAATTCCATTCAGTTTATGATTATTGTAGCCTAATCTAATTTGTGTATGTTTCGGACGTTATAATGTGTTTTAACTAACTGTTGACGTGATCTCCAAGTTAAAGTATAAACTAACTGTCATGCCTAAAAAAATGTTTGTGCACGTAATTTGCAAATTATGATATATCACAATGTATTTTAGATTCCCCCATTTACCAATATTTAGTAGGGACCGCTTTTCCATAATAGATTTGGTTTATTTACTAATTATGGATTTCATTAGCTTTCAATTACTTAGGTTCGGTTTATGTTCACTCATTTTTTTTCATTCCTTCTATTATTAGTAATATATTTCTGATGTGTTGCAAATGATTGCTAGTTGTTGAGAGTATCGACCTAATTGAAGACATAGCTTAATAGTAATATTCCTTTTCCATGTCGTATCTCTGTTTACAAACTCTGCACTGTTCTCACCCACTGTGGTTGCTACCGTTGCATGATGGATGGAGTAGCCTAGTTGGAATGCTAGCTAATTTCTAAACAACTTATTGTTTTAAATTACAAAATAGTATCAAACAAGTTATTGTTAGATACTAGTTTGTAATTTAAAACAAAAGTTTAAGCTGTTATCGTGAGCTTAACTCAGTTGATTGTAACAATACATAATATATTATACATAAGGTTCATGGTTCAAACCTCGATCATAAAAAAAAAAAGTTCAAGCTTATAAAAAAACCAAGGTCAAATGTCATAGTATCTTTGACAATTTGCTTTGACGCCAGTTTCAATTCTCACCACCGTTCCTCTGCATTGCAACGGTTCCTTATCCTTTTTGTGCATTAAAAAATAAATTAAAAAGTGTATTTACAAAGCAACCAAAGATTGATCTTTTAATATATTGTAAGATTTAATGAGAGCCATTTTAGAGTTTCAGAGGAGTAGTATGAATATTCAGAAAATATAGTTGAGTGGCTTAAATAATTGAGAAGTGTGAAGTATGACCCATATATACTCTCTATTATTTCCCTTTCTTAAAAATAAAACCATTCGATAATTCCAAATAAGTGTAGCTTGAGTATACACGGTGAAGCAACAGTGACCACCTTGGACATTGCCTCAATCCGCTCTCCAAAATAGAAAATGTAACCAAACACAAATATTGACGTACATAACTAGAACACTATAACACAAAATGAAAACAAAGATTACTTCTGGGATCATCCATAATTCCATATGTCTACATCAAGAAAAACGACATACCAAATTCATTTCTAGTTAACCAAGCAGAAAATGTCAAAAATAAAAAAGATTTATTATTTTGGGCAAGAGAAAGGTAAGAAGAAAGGGTTTTAAATATAGGTAACCTAAGACTAAGAGTGTCTTGTTAGTATTAGTAGTAACATTTTCCAAGTTTGTTTCAGTGTTAGCAATTGTCCATATACTTTTGAAGCTTCTTGTACATTGATTCATATTCTAAGATGTATAATATAGTTTTTGAAATGTAATCAATATATGGGTGAACTAAGTAAATTGATTAAAAAAACTAATGTCTTATAATTAATATTCCTCTCTATTTTTTATTTCTACCAACTGTTAGCCGCTAACTAAATTTTTCTAATGCCAACAGGTAACAGCCCACGTATAGGTACCCCGTGCTGTGAACTGACCCACCAGATATTGACTCCCACAAGTCCACACAACTACACATCCATTTGGCCAGCAGGCACTATAGTTGGAGTATTGTGCATTTAATAGGGGTGGCTAATGATTTTTAATTTTTTGTAAAATTATGAAAATTAAATAATTTAATAGCCATCTACTAAAAATTGTTATTGGATAGTAGTATATTGGATGGTTATTGTAAAATGAATGATGGATTGGCTGGACATTTTTAGAGAGTTGTAAATGAATAAATGGATTGTTTTAAAGCAAATTCTATATTGCATCTAAAACATTTGAGGTATCATATTTAAAAATACTAAATATAAATATGTTTTTTAGCGGTGATTTAAACATTTACTTGTCATACAATGGGAGACTAACCTCCGATTCAAACATTTACTTGTCATACACTTGGAGACTAAATGACTAACCTCTTTTGTTGATCACATTGTATGACAAAATTTATTCAAAAACTCATTTAAGTAATGTATATTTGAACATACTTCTTAAGACTATGTATATTAGTCACCTTAAAAAACTTTTACACTTAAAATGTACATAAATTAAGTCCATTTAATAATATCATTCTTAAATATTCATAATTTAATATAAGTTTTTATACATTTTTTTATAAGAGAAATGATGTTTTCATTTGTTCATTTTATAGAACAAATTTTTAAAAGAAAAATGATATTTTGACATCAAAAATTTGTTGTTAAATACGATATCAAATATTTTGTGTGTATTGTTGCCAACTGCATAAATGATAGAAAGTAAAATGTAGAAGAAAGGTAAAGATAAATACATATGATGTCAATATTTTGATATTCGAATAACACACCGTTTTGATAATGCATATATATTTTATTTTGGTTTGAGGGATGAAGAAGTCAATGTGTGATAAATAGAAAGAAGGAATTTATTTAAGTTTAAGAAGTAGGTGGTGGAAAGGAAGTCAAAGTAATATTAAATTAACTACCCACGGATGGAGTTATATAAATGCCCATCTCTTGGTCTCATATATACATGCTGTTAAAGGCCTAAACAAACAAAACAAATTGTATAAAAGGAGCTTTAATTAGATGATGCACATTCGCATCATCGAGTTCAATATCTAGCTATAGTAGCTAAGAACAAAAACCTCTTATTAACTAGATTGTGATTTGATAATGGCCACTGCTGGAAATGGATTTTTCGGGTCATTGTATGAAGGAAGCATATCTGGCTACGACAATACTTTTGAAAAGAGACCTTACCACCGTAAATGTGGTTGTGTACTTCATAATAAAAAGTCACGTATGAATTACAAGCACATGCTACCAAGTTGTTGTAACAGGACTGTGTCTTATCCTATCAAGAAAGAACGTAGGAGTTTGGTCTTGAAAACAGCTTCAACTACTCTTTCTTCTTTTGCTTTACCAGGTAATTTATCTGCTGTTGGGGAAAACTCTCAAATAATGATCAGTTTGCTAAATCTTGAAGAGCAGGAGGAGGAGCCAAATCACAAGTCTTTTTAATTTATTCAAGGTTTGAGAAGAATTAATTCATGTGTTTGATATATAATATAATAGTTTATAGAAATTAATTACTTAGGTAGCTAGTTTGATCCTTTCTTACTTTTAAATAAGTTGAATCCGGTTGAAGTGATCGGATTTTGATCTGAACGAAGCAATCTGTTGAAGTCTGTGTTCTACTGCTTATTAATTATAAGCTGATTTTTTATTTTATTTTATTTTATAGCCAATTGGTGTTTGTATGGACGTACGCTATTATTTTGGTTCATGCACATTTCTCACCTAAGGTTACTCTTCTTTCATCGTTTATGGTATTAGAAATTAGAAACTCCATTTTCTTGAAAATTGTAATTATATTATATGGTAATGGAATTTCTTTTGTACGTAGCTATTCTTAGTTCTTGATCTCTGTCTATGGGATCTTCATCTTCTTCTTCTTTAAGCAGGTTGTTTGTGCTATAAGTTTTGTTTTCTTGACATACTATAAACATGTAGAAAAAGGTGCGTGGAGTGAGAGAGTAGCCCTTCCCCCGTTTTTCCACCCCTGAGAAAAGTTTGGAAAATATGCAACCTGCTAGTTACACATGAAACTATGTCATATATACTTGATCAATTTAGTTTTCCTTCATTTTTTTTAAAATGTTGTTAATTAATATCGATCTACGAAGCACATGCACTTATTCAGATTAGGGATGTTCCATTGTCAATCACTATCCGCTTCCGACACCGACACGCATAATTACATTGAATTATGTGATTTTCTTAAATTATCATTAGTGTTAACATGTCTGTGTCATATATATCAGGTGTCCATGCATGTCTGTACTTCATAGGAATTAATAATATATCTGGCGTCTGTGTCTGTGTCGTATCCGATATCCATGTCTAAATCCCATATAAAAAGCAATATGATCTCTGTCTCCATCTCTAAGATACTTTGAGGAGACTTTCCTCCACTTCCCTTGGAAGAAAAAACCTACTCCACGAAGTCTTAAATAAGGCATTTCCCACAAAGATCCCTAAATACAGATGCAATTGAGCATATCTAATCTAGCACTATCTGATTAACCTTCAAAGAAGTTAACCAAGACAAATGCATATAAAGTAAACCTATAAACAAGACTTGGCTAAACATGAGTAATCAAACATATTACTTATAACTACTAAAATTTTAATTCAAAACAAATTAAATAGACAGAGCATTTTGATATCTCTTAAATGGACAAACGTCATCTAGAAAAATCATGTTCGTTAATATTCTATCAGCAAGAATTAAGACATTTCATATGGACATTTTCCTAATAACATTAAACTTGCTGAAAACAAGTACATTAGAAAAACGTTATTTAATTAGACACCTAACATTCAACCACTATATCACAATTCACACAAAAATGGTCACTAAACACTTTAAGGGCCGAATTATAGACATTTTTTAGTTGGAAGTAATCTAGACAATTTAAGGGCCGAATTATAGACATCATTTTAGTTAGAAAAACGTTATTTAATCAGAGACCTAACATTAGCAACGATTTAACGCCACTAATTTAATATTGATAAATTCAGTGATCTATTGAGACATTTTGAACAACTATTTTAGTCTTGGATACCTAGGCGTCATAATGATCCATGACTCCCTAGAAAAGTTGAGCTTAAAAAAAAGAATAATTATAAGTGGACACATTTTTTTGTACCATCCTTGTACACCCCATGTGAAGGAGGATATGTGAAGGAAGAAGAGAGAGTGACGGACAAAATTGGTGAGTGTGTGTGGGCCACGTTGCTATGTGTCACTTTTGTGTGTGGAGGTTAAAAAGATGTATGCCACATGCGGTGGTCAACCTATCATTACTCTAAAAAAAATGATAATATGTTATCCATTTTAGTTAGTCTCCGACGTTAGGTTGACATGTAGAAAAGCTTACATACATTTATTTGGCCGACAAGCATGGTGTGCGTGGCGTTAGAGACGAAATTGATAGAAACAAAATTGAATGAGTTCGCTTAATCCCTAGAATCACAATTGATTCCCTCCCTTGTTCAATGTCAAATCCTTAATCCTACTTCTTCTTCTTCCTCTTCATTCCATCCAATCATTCACTACATACCAAAATCGAATCATATGATGATGGATGGTGGTGCAAACACTTTCGTAAATTGGATTAACTTTTGTTAGTTTAGCCTTTGCTTCTCCTTCTTTTTCGTCCCTAAATTTGATGGTTTAGTTTTTGCTTTAACAAAACACTTTAGTAGTATTTGGTACTTGTATTGTTGTTTTACCCTATTTGTTTAAAATCACTATATGTAGAAATTAGATTTTGAATGTTAAACTTTCTAGGTGTGACTGGTATGCTTATGATATTTTCTTAGTTCTATGCATTGGTCTTATCAAAAGTTTGTTAGGTCTATAATTGAACTTCAAATATAAATTCAAATTTAAGACAATAGTGTAGTACCTTCTATACTAATCAAATTTTAACTGTACATAATACACTAAACATATATGGCAGAATATACTAAGTAGAATACTATAACTGTGCTGATATAGTTCCAAACAAATCCATATTGCTTGAAATTTCACTCAACTCCTACTTTTCCTTCTTTCATTGACCTTGTGGGTTTCGAATGACACCAAGAATGACACATGCCAGGCGACGATGAGAATGGGAGACGTTTCCAAAATGGCGGGGGGCGTTGGTCTTTCTGGCGGACAGGGTGGAGAGGGAGATTGTGAAGGGAGATGAGAAATTTGGGTTTGGAGGGAGAATAGTATAGAAGGTATTGAGTCCAATGCATAAATGCTATGAGGAAAGACCTAACAAACTTCTCATTTTAGTCCTCATAGTCACATCATCGCTTGTTTGGCATCCAAAAATTTCTTGCTTCCTATTTTTTACACTTAATGGTAGAATTTAACGTCAAAGATTAAAGCGACTAAAAGATTTTTGAGTCAGGGATTGCTTTGCATATTTTATTGAGTATGTGACCATTATGACAACGAGATGCACATTCAAGGATCAAAATGACTGTTTACCCACATTTTTTTTCTAACATTTTAGGCAATTGATTTAGAGATCAATTGTGAAGATTAGTTTAGTGATCAATTTATTGAGTACTTTTTGCTTTACTTACTTTTTACTTGATTTT
>Ga0209282_1001633_pt1 | contig 12435 bp, 10 predicted proteins | sample Mtrugardesep15_FD_187529 | JGI IMG/M metagenome (GOLD analysis project Ga0209282, IMG submission 187529) | Root nodule microbial communities of legume samples collected from California, USA - M. trunc garden sep15 (SPAdes) (version 2) | ecosystem: Host-associated > Plants > Roots > Nodule...
CACAAGCCAGTTTTTTAGGGTTGTGTTAGACCCAACCACAATTTTTAAGATGGTATCAGAGTCTCCTTCATGATCCGTTGGGTCATCTGCTATCATGTTTCCATTATCGGGCCACCCTCCATTTATGTCCACGCTCCAAATGTCCAGTCCTGGGCGTGTGAGTGTGTTAAGAGTCCCACATCATATAAGATATGAGTTGACATTGTGTTTATAAGTGGGGGTAATCCTCACCTCACAAGTCAGTTTTGTGGGGTTGTGTTTGACTCAACCACGATTTCTAAGACAATATCATAGCCTCCTCCATAATATGTTAGGCACTCTGCTATCAGGTTTCCATTATCGTACCACCCACCATTTTTGTCTATGCTCCATATGTCTAGTCCTGGGCGTGAGGGGGTGTGTTAAGAGTCCCACATCGGATATGAGATGGTCTGACAATGTGTTTATAAATGGGGGCAATCCTCTCATCGCAAGCCGATTTTGTGGGGTTGTGTTAGACTCAACCACGATTTCATATATATAAGAAATCCTTTATTCTTAAAGCTTATTAGGTTAAACTACACTTAAACCTAATTATTTTTCTATAATTGTAATGCATTAACTCCTAAGCATCTCAACTCTAAAATATTTTCCTCCCAATTACTTCTCAATTTGAATTTCAAATTAATTATTGGAATAAAACAGCTTGTTTGGTGGCATTTACTAAGGTATATGTTGTTAACCGTGATATATTAACTTTTGGTTTCTCTACAATTTTATTTTCAAAATTACCCTGCTTGAACTACGAACTGCATTTAATAATGTCTATTAGATTACCACATTGAAAACCATACAATTCTCCACTCAGCAGGCACTAATCTATTTCCCATGTAGATTCACATAATACTCCACCCTCCCTCATAGATATAAATATACATGCAAGACACAATGGAATAAGATTACCCTGGTCGTTTTTTAGTTTCATTGAGAAAGAAATAAACACAGTGTGCACCACAACCAAAGACAGTTTTTCATGATAGCTTGAATTAATTTGTTTTATATCAAATCTTGCTTGGATTAAAGCAAGTTTTTCCTTAGTTAACTGAGTTGCAATCACTTCACTTCACTTCCTTTAGTTATACAACTATTTCTAAATTTAATATTTTTCTTTGTTGCTTGCTAATGCAATACAACTACTAGCTAACCGAAAATTAATTTCTAACATGTTTCACATCATGTGCATGGTCATATATTAATAATATGAACATCAATAAATTTGCTTAGATATGACACACCGGTACTGGAAAGGTATGAATATTATTTTTGTCTCATTTTTATAGCTTATTTTATAAGGTTTGGTTTCTTTTATTTGAACCTTTAATACTGACATATCAAAATTGTTCGTGTTGCTTTCTTTTATAATCATGTACTAAAATGTTGTCTCTATAATGGTATTTTTTTTAACGCAAATACACACACACACCACATATAATGGTATTTTTCTAACGCAAATACACCAACCACAAATGAGAATAATTAAAGATGAGTTGCATGTACATTTTCTCATGGGTTCATTTATTCCAGATATATCTTTTCCTAATATATTGCAATTGAAACAACGAAGTTTCAAGTGATACGTAGCAACATTGGGTGGCATGCCTCCCTTTCAAGTTTAAAGTATAGAAATCAAGATAAATTTTTTATTTGATATATGATGGCTCAATTTTTTTTTTTTTATCGAAATCAAAAACATGTGCTCCAATGGGTTAATAATGCTCTTAAAATGAAATGATTTTGCAAGATAAAAGAATTTAGATTTGAGAAGATGCATGTATTTCAAAACAGTACAATTTTTAATATTTCATCTACCTATATTTTTTTCTTCAATATTTTTTAGTGTTTGTAGGAATTGGGGTTGTTTCTGCTTTTTTCGGAGTTGTTTATGTTTCAACGGATTAGTGCTTATGTTGTTGGAGTGGAAGTGGAGATGCAAATAGGATTTTGAAAGTGGGAAGATTTGTTGTAATGTTTCTATATGCTATAAGTCTAATTGGAATTTAAAGGGTTAAAATTTTTCACATAATATTTGAAACTAACAAATAGGTTGCTATGTTTTTGGCGCATAATTTTGGTACACAAGATCATGCTATGCAGTAAATCAAAAATCCTTTTAATTTTTTTGGAACATATGGAGAGTAGTTATTCCATGGATGTGGATTTCTACACGGATAGATTTGTTCAAAAATATTGCTTATCAAAATGTGAAGACAATTTTTATGTAGTGTGCTAAGTTTGAAAGTTTTAGTGCAATTTTTAGGTAGGTTTTTCAAAACTTGATACAATGTATGATTTATATTTTCTCACCAATGTAACCTTTTTTGAATAGCTTTGTTCAATTTCTATTCATGTACAAATTTCTTACTACTATAAGTAAATTTATGAGACACCTCAACTTGCACTAAAATACCTATTGCTATGTGTGACTTAATTCTTAATCGAGAGTTGATTTTTTTTACTAATATAATTGTCAACATGGTAATTTGTCCCTAGCAGCGCAGTTAACATGGACACTTTTAAATTTTTGAATACATTATCTCTTTTAGAGTTTCAAATCACAAGTTAAAACTGAAAGTTGGAGTCTCGATAATGTTAAGAAATATTGATCAATCGTTGGGATTTTGCAATTAAACATGTTTGATAATTGTAAAAAGAAGAGAATACATAGTTGAGATATATAATGATGTCACAAAGCAACATTGTCCCATATCACTATTTTTTTATATAATCTCATTGTAAACATAATGTAAATACAAGACAATTTAATATTAAGTAAAAATAAAATATCAATGGTTAAAAAATATTATAAGCGTCAACTCTAAAAGCCCGTGCGGCGCACGGTCGGCGTTTTAGTTATAAGATATAATCAAAGTTAATATATATAAAAATTGAAACTTGAAACTTTTTAGAGAATGACGAGACTAAGGTGATTTTTGAACAGTAGAGAAAGAAGATACTAAAAAAATATAAACGTACAAGAATGAAATGATGATGAAATTGTGAATAGTGAATCATTGGGTAGTGAAAAAGAGTGAACAAACAAAATTATAGACAATGATTCAAAAAATTTAGACGAAATAACAATTAAGAATCATAAATTAATTAACGATTAGGGTTCTTTTGTAAATTGAGGATAAAACCTCATTTTCTTTTCGTTGTTACGAATTCTAGTTAAGAATTACAACAATTAAGCTTAAAAACTCAAGTGTTAAAAAATTCACAAAAACAAATATAGAGACCAAAAAGTATAATAACGTACTAGTGTCAGAAAATTAAAAAGTCAAAGGGTATTGTGGCTTCTGCTGATCCTCATTCTAACCAGGGACGAATGTATGTACAGCTGCCTCAAGGCATGTGCCACAAAGATTTCATAATTTTTTTTGGTTAAATATATTTTTGGTCTCTATAAATATACCAACTTTTTGTTTTAGTCTCTCTAAAATTTTTCTTCAACTTTTAGTTCTTATAAAATTTTCTATCTTTACTTTTGGTCCCACTTTTAAAGTAAACTCATATGTAGAATTCATATTTTTAAATAAAATTTTGCAGAAAAATTCATAATATTATAAGAATCTCTTCCAAAAAAATTTAGAATTTTTTAACAAAACATGAATTTAATATGAATTTTTATATTTTTGAAGGTTAAAAATTTATATTGTTTTATTAAAAAATTCTAATTTTTTTGGAAATTATTTTTACAATATTCTGCACATATCTGCAAAATTTCATTAAAAAAATGCTAAAATTAACTTAAAAATAGGGACCAAAAGTAGTGATTGAAAATTTTATAGGGACTAAAAATCGAAGGAAAATTTTAGAAGGACTAAAACGAAAAGTTGATATATTTATAAAGACCAAAAACATATTTAACCCAATATTTTTAATGGTATAATATATGTGTTTTTATACTGTGAAGAAGGGTATGCCCACACACCCTTCACATAACCTACATTTCATAACTCATTCAATCACATAAGTTTTTTGTTTTGTTTTTGAGAGGGCACTCACACAAGTTAAATTATATAAGTTGCTTCCCAATATAATAAAAAAAACCTATTCAAATAAAGAATAAATGCTCAATTTGGTCTTTAAACTATCACTCTTTTTTAAATTTAGTCTCTAAATTATATAAGTATAATAAGTTGTCTCTAAAGTATTTAATATTTGTCAATTTAATCTCCGTTATTAAGATATTAGTGACTAAATTGATGAAGTTTTATATACTTTAGCGACTAAATTGACGAAATTCATATAAATTAAAGACTAGTATTATATTTACGTAGTTTATGGACTAAATTAGAAAATTAACGATAATTTATAGACTAAATTGATGGTTGTTCATTCAAATAAAAACAAAATACATACAAGCAGTTTATCTAGATAGTGTCCCCCACTTGTCAAAATTTCTGGATCCGTAGGTGCTTCTAAACCCATCCCTACATGTAGAGGAAGCATTTCCCTCACACTAATAGCCACTAGATAGGCAAAAACTGTGTTTCCGTTTGTTGTTTTTCCGAATCCTTTTTAAAGTTTGAATAAAATAAACTTAGTTTCTTGTTTTTTTGTCTTATTAAAGGAGAGATAAGTAGTTGAGAATTTTTTAAGAGAGATTACTGATTGCTTAATTTTGTGTCTGACAGCATATACCAAATATTTTCAACGTGTTTTTATAGTAGGTAAATATATTTGCATGCAGGGAAGGAGATTATGATCAAACATGCTCTTCAGTCTATACCTTCATACATTATAAGTATATATCTCATCTCAGTGTCTATTATAATTGATGTAGAGAGGTTATTGAACCTATTAGGGCGGGGAGCGAGTATTCATAATAGAATTGAAGGCCTTTAATTTAGCCATTTTGGCTAAACAAAGGTGGAACATCATGACGAAGCCGGAAAGTTTAGTAGCTGGAATCCTCAAAACAAGGTACTTCCCAAAAACTGCCTTCCTTGATTCTAGTTTTGGTCATATAATCCTAGTTTTTGTTGGCGTAGTAATCGGTCCTCTGGTCATATTCTTCTTGATGGATGTAGATATTGGTGATGGGGCTATGGGGCTATTGTTGATTCAAGGAGAGAGAAAATGGGATTTGGCAAAATTTCATTCATTGTTACCTTTACAATATTATCTCAACACTTCTGTCGGCAACCAGTTGAGGATACCTTAGTTTGGAATGGTGAGAAAAATGGCGTGTGCACAGTCAAGTCGGGTTATAAGCAGGCTGTTAGCAGTGGGAGAATTGCGATGGACAACTGTCTGGGCGGCGAGTGGAATAATATTTGGCACCCTAAAATTCCTCCACGAATTCGTAATTTCATGTGGCATATTTGTAGGAGGGTTTTGCCAATGCAACAACGGCTGGCTGAGACATAGACATATGTGCAGTGTCCGCTGGGGTGAGAGGTTTGCGGGTTCCAAGTGGAGTCCGATCGGCATCTCTTCTTTCAATGTGCTTGAAGTGTTCAATGCTGGACAAAATCGGGTTTATGGCATATTGTCCGTGACAGGTTGCAACACTTCACTTCCCTGACAGATGTTTTATTGGATATTTTCTCCCATGAAGTAGAGGATGTTGTTCACAGAGTTATGATGCTTCTGGCTGGTATTTGGGATGATCGCAACAATCTAATTTGGAACCAGAAATGGTCCAGTTCGAGACAGTTTTGCAGTGCAACCATGATGAATTTACCTGAGTGGTCTGTTGCTCAACCTTGGGGTAGACGTCCAGAGTACAGTAATGACGATAATCACTGCATAATTCAGTGGTGTCGTCCGTCTATAGGTGTTATGAAATGTAATGTGGATGCAAGCTTTAGTCAGTCAGCTAACAAAGACAGGTTTTGGGTGCTGCGTTCATGAATCATTCGGATAGTTTGTTACAGCTTTTGCTGGGTAGGAAGCTCCAAAACTGATTGTTCGTGAGGGGGAAGCTTTTGCATTACTCTCAGCTGTGAATTGGGCACTGAGTATGGGACTTCGGAATGTTGTGTTTGAAGGTGATTCAAAAGTGGCTGTAGATGTTGTTCAGTCTATCTGTAGGTTCTTCGGAGTTTAGTAGTCTTGATTTTAATATTAAAAATTTATTGGGTTCTAATTGCAACTTTGAGGTTAAGTTGGTTAAGTATTTTGGCTGTCAAGCAAATATGATTGCTTATAGTTTAACTAAGGCGGCCATTTCCAGTGCTAGTAGACATATGTTTGATTTTGCTCCTCCTTGTATCCAACACTATTTAAATGATATGAGTTGAGTTTGGTTTGTTCACACAAAAAATAGCTTATGACTTCACAATGGTTTGTTCAAACAAAAAATAGTTTATGACTTCACAAGGATGAAATTAAAAAAACAACTTACAAATATGAAAATTGAAACTCACTATATTTGCATGCACCAAACATATTTTATTTTTTGTAAGAACAATATTATTATTCTTAAAAGAAAGAGAGAAAAATAATGTGAGCATTTGTCACAACACAGCTAGCCACCAGTACACTTGAAATAAGTGAGCATAAACAGATAAGAAATGCACCATCTCATGTAATTCTCATGCTGGGTTGAAATCCAAACACAGTTAATCCCCCATCAACACAAATAACTTGTCCAGTGATGTAAGATGCAGCAGGTAAGCAAAGGAAAGTCACCAAAGAGGAGACCTCTTCGGGTTCGGCAATGCGCTTAAGAGGAGTTCGAGACATAATATCATCCACAAACTTTTGATTTTGAAATAACTACAAAAAAAAAAAGGATCAAACACATAGACAAGAGTCATCCATAATTAGTTTGAACAAAAAAGATTTGCTTGATAGAGTATGAAGAATGTCTATTGAAGATGGGAATAGTCATATATTTCCATGAATGAAAATAAAAATAAAAATTAGACACAATCAACACAGAAACACTATATTTATGTTAGCCTAACAATTTACTGCTAGTCCATATAATCAATCATAAGCAGACCTTACAGATGATAATAACACTAAAGAAATTATAGTTGAACATCAAAATACAGTTATTGTATGCAACATCGTATATGTTTATCTCTAATACTTTTTTATCCTCTACAACTTACACACATTTTAAAAATTCACAAAACTCTAAGGACATCCGTATTTGGCATCAAAATTTTGACGTCAAAGTATAATTTCTTTAATACTTTTATGTAGACATATTTATTGGTTCTATGTGGGATTATATCAACCAAGTAAGTAAGTCAGGGAGCAAGAAAGTTACATGTTCTACAAGTGGGGTTCTGGTTGCCCATGGTGCAACACAATTGCTCCTTATGTTGTCTATTGCCCATTCACAGGCCAGATTTTTTGTAAGCTGATTAATTGCAGCTGAAAATTCAAGGATGAAACATAATTGTCGTTTGATCGTAACATTTATTAATCACATTTACATGAAAAAAATAAAAGAACTAATGAGCGTAGCACTCACCTTTACTTGCTGCGTAGACAGATCCAGTACCTAAGCTAACTACACCTGCAACAGATGAAATGAACACAATGCTACCCTTTCCAGATTCTTTTAGAAGAGGATATGCAAGTTGGCAAAGATGGAATGATGAGTCTAAATTAATTGTCATTAGCTCTGAATATTCTTCAGCAGTGTACTCAATGGTTGGCTTTCTAAAGTTTGATCCCACATTATTTACCTAAAAGCATAAATTCATGCAAATATGTATGACTTATGGCAAAAGTGATTCATTAATTTTTGGTGTAAATTTATATCATCACATAAGCATCATTTGCAGATTGCACACATTGTTGAATTGAATCGGACTTTAAACAATGTATTTACTAGACATATCAAAAGTTTTGGAGAAATATTAAATAACTAAATCCAAATGACGAATTCAAGAATCTACAAAAATCAGGAAGAAACGGTTTATTGTTGACCTCAACTCTAAACATCGATCAACTAGCATGTTTTTCTTAGATCCGTTTATATGTTTGGCACAATGAGTACTTACAAAGATGTTGAGCTTGCCATTGAAAGTGGAAGCCACTTGTTGAATAAGGCTCTCTCTTTGTGGTCGAGAGCTTACATCACAGACCGAACCAGTAACCGAAAATCCCTGACTTTGCCATTCTTGTAAACACTTATTGAGCTCTGATTCAGTCCTTGAACAAGTGTGTACAGTAGCACCAAATGCAACAAGATCATTCACTATGGCATGCCTAAACAATGTGTCAAATGAATGGATGGATTAAAGTCTATTCTTAATAAAAGTGTCGTCTCTTTGGTAAAATGTTACTAAAGCTCTTTAGTAATACGGGTTTTCCCTAACAATTGTTCAAATGTAACTAGATCTCAATTATGTTATAGTGTTAGTCCGTGTGCAAAAAACTTTAAACGACACTAATCTTAAAACGGAGAGAGTAAAAGATAATGAAGTATTTTTGGCTAGATCAAAATAAAGACTACATATGAATAATGATGCAGGGTGCTATAGATAAGATAAATAATGAAATAAGAGAGAAGGGGAAAGATGAAAACCCGATTCCACGAGTGCCACCGGTTACAAGAGCTGTCATTCCAGTGAGAGACCATCTCTGTCCTCCTCTGCTGCTATGTGTTTCTACTGCTGCTGCTGCCATTTTGTATAATTCACTATTTTTCAATCAAAACTCTAATGATGCCTTACTTATGGTGGGTATCTTTGTTGGTCAACGAGCGAGCTTTACACATACAATATACACGAGTTTTCTATTTACTAAAATAGTATATGATGCACATGCAGTAGAACTGTACAAGAATATATTAGTAGATGAGAGATGTTATTCGAGTAAACATAGTATTGGTCTCGTCTTTGTATGTAATTTTCAAATTAGTCCCTGACTCTATTAATATTTTAAAATAGTCACTGTCTTTATCAAAAATTTATCAATTAAGTCCCTCGTCATATGAAAAAAAACATAGAAATATGAGTTTAATTGAGAAACTTTTGACAAAGATAGGGACTATTTTGAAATATTGTCAGAAGTTTCTCAATTATACCCATGTTTCTATGCTTTTTCTACATGACGAGAGACTTCATTGAATTTTTTTTGACAAAGACAAAACTATTTTAAAATTTCAATAGAGTTAAAGACTAATTTAAAAATTACTTGCAAAGACTGAGACCAAATTAATGTTACTTCAACAATCTTTTTGTGGGACAATTTATACGGCACATAATATTGTCCATTTCTGGATATTGTTTCAATTAATGTGCCTAAACATTTTTTCATTTGTGATTGTGACCAAGTCAATCTTACGGCAAGGGACAAAATAAAAATACTCTTTCTATCCCAAATTATAGGTCCTTTTAGCAAAATAAATTGTTTCAATTATACGCCGTTTTACATTAACAATGAAACATTGTTATTTTTTGTATTATATCTTTGGCTATTTATTATTATCTATTCTTTTAATTATTTAATTTATCTTTTTCATACTATTTATTAAGCACAATTTTGTAAAACAACTTTTAACATATTTTTCACATACAAAATCAATTACATTTTTTAATACGTGCGAAATGATCAAAACGTCGTATAATTTAGGACGGAGGGATTAGTTATTTACAACACATATTTTTAGACACCATAGGCACCATATAGTTTTATTTTTTGTACTGTATGGACCATATAGTACTGGATGGAGATAAGGGAATAGTTGTGAAACATTTTGTTTTGATAAGAATTAATTTTGAGTGAATTTATGCAAATAAATTGATTTATATTAAGTGAATTGAATTATAAATTTTTGTTTTTGAACCAATTTTAAAATCAAAAGCCACCTGATCACATTATCCACAATAATTCCACATCCGCATAATAGATTGATATGTGTCTTCTGAAACTGTAACTATACAAGAAAACAATGGCTGTTTTTCTGAACGCCTCTTTGCCTTCAACTTCCAAACCTCATCACCATCTCTTAAGGTCAACACCTTCCTCTTCAACATGCTCACCAACTCCTCTTTCTCTTTCTCTGGTTCGTATACTATAGAATTTTATATTTATGAATCATCATCTTTTCTCTTATTCAAGTTTAACAATTCCACTCTACTACACAGGGAACCAATCTAAAGCAAACTCACCAAGCCTCTCAGAAACTCACATTATCATTCGGTGAATCAGTGTCTAGTGCAGCTCTCGTTGCTCTTCTATCTGCTTCTCTCTTTTTTGTTCATCCTGCACTTGCATTCAAGGTATATACTTAATACTAACTAATTTGAATGTGTGTCTCGTGTCCGACACATGTGAGTGTGTGTTGTCTAGTGTCCGTGTCTGTATTAGTGTTTGTAGATAACTAATCATAATGTAATTTGAACTCTATTTGTTAAAGTTTTATTCTTTTTTGGTTAACAAATAATGGGAATGCAGGGTGGAGGGCCATATGGACAAGGGGTTACTAGGGGACAAGATCTTTCTGGGAAAGATTTCAGTGGCAAGACACTCATCAAGCAAGACTTCAAAACGGTGTAATTTTTTATTTCTTTTAAGGAAAAAAAACTAGAAATTTTAAGTTGATTTGATGAGTGATGACAGGGTTAGTCAAATTTGGTGTTTTAGATCAAGTGTTATCTTATTCTTTTACCAGTTACATTACAGTCCATACTTCGACAAGCCAATTTTAAAGGTGCAAAATTGTTAGGTGCTAGCTTCTTTGATGCTGATTTAACAGGTTTGGCCAACACCAAAATACTATCACAAATTCACAATGAATGTAGTATACACACATGGCTTGTCATTTCAATTTACATTCAATATCTCCCCACCCTTTGTCATGTCAGGTGCTGATCTTTCGGATACTGATCTTAGAAGTGCAGACTTTTCCCTGGCAAATGTGACAAAGGTAAATCTTTTTTCATGCTCATTATGCTAAGATCTGATGGGAATTTAATTTTAGATAATTGTTACTTGTTACTAGTTAATTGATATCACTCTTGCTCCAATATACTTAAGTTTATTAACATAAGACCCTTTTCTTTGCTCTGTTGTTATATCCTTGTTCAAAACCTTGCTTAATAGCAGTGATTGAAAGTAAGGAAATTGATAATAAACAGATAAACACACAATTCCATTATTCAACAACCTAATAAACTGTTATACTTATATGTTCCTTTGTTATATTACTTGAAGAAGAGAAGTGATAAATGTTCCAAAAGAATGGTAAGAAATTAAATTAAAATGGAAAATTAGAAGATTCAAGAGATATATCTTATAAGAGAGCTAATGAAATGTCATAAGTTTTCCCTGTCAAAAAAATCTTATAGTGAACTTACACAAATCTGATCTATATACTATACTATACTATTTAGGCCTACAAGTATTAATTTAGTTCAATCTGAAAATGTGCCTGAAATCACTGTAATGAACAAATGTTTTCTTCTGCCCCCTCCAAAAAAAGAAAAAAAAGTTTTCTTCTTCCATTTCTCAATTTATTGTGTTGGCATTACTGCTTTCTGCAGGTAAATTTGAGCAATGCTAATTTGGAAGGTGCACTTGTAACGGGAAATACATCTTTTAAGGGATCAAATATTACAGGCGCCGGTATGTAGTAGTATCACTAAATTATTCTATGCTACTATTGGAATTTTAGTGGGGAATATGGTTTTCAAAGAGTGTGTTTTTATCTCATTTGCTTTCAAATCATTGAAGGTTATTGATATGACTGGTGATTAATTAACTAATTGATAGTCATGTTAATTAGTTATAGGCAGATTATTGACATAGAACTGATTTTGGATTTCAATCAACTTATATAAAAATACTATAGGAGCATAGGGGTTAGAGAGAAAGAAGAGAGAATAGCATGCAACCGAAAGAAAGGAAAAGACATGGAAAGCAAGTTCTTCGGGGGAAAAATTCTGAATTCATCGTTACTGAAACGGAACCTAAATGTCTAGGGAAACCCTGTAAATCATGATCTTAATAGAATTAGTAAAGTAATTACCAAGTTTTATTCATTCTCATTCCAAGAACTGAAAATTTCATCAAATTAGGAAAGCCATATTCGGAATATGTTCGTTATGTAACTATATCAACAACACTCGTTAAAATAAGTTGTGATTGTTCTGTTATAAACAAAACTTGGATGCTTATTGCAAAGGTAATTGCATTGTACTTTTTAGAATAGTGATTTCCCTTCATTTTGTTATTACCTTCCGTAACTAGTAAACTTGCAGTAAATTTTGAACATACTAGACATGCAGCTCATATGTTAAAGGCGAACCCCAACTCCAACTCCAACCCCAACCCCAACCCATCCTTAAATTTTGTAGTGCAACTATTAAAGTAATCCAGTTGCCCTTAAGTAAGGTTTTGAATTTGAGTGCTAGTAGTTAAAATAGACGGTAGGAGAATTGTTCTGTTTCCCTCAAATAGGTCCCCTGACCCAACTTGCAT
>Ga0209282_1001634_pt1 | contig 12431 bp, 8 predicted proteins | sample Mtrugardesep15_FD_187529 | JGI IMG/M metagenome (GOLD analysis project Ga0209282, IMG submission 187529) | Root nodule microbial communities of legume samples collected from California, USA - M. trunc garden sep15 (SPAdes) (version 2) | ecosystem: Host-associated > Plants > Roots > Nodule...
TGACAATATTGTCGTCTTTGCTAAGCTATAAGCAATCTTATTTATTTGTCTCTACACAAACTCAACACTGAAATTTTCATAATATTGGCTAAAGAGAGTTTTATATTTTTGAATTATACATCCAAATTCAATAATAGCAGTCTTTGTAGAGGAAAAATTATCAACTATTCTCTTTGCATCAAGCTCGAAATCCATATGTCTCAAATGTAACTCGTGGACCCATTCTAAAATCGACAGAACTCAATAGCTTTTTATTCGATACATATTTTATACTTTTACAACAAAAAAAAAAAGAAAGATACATATGTTTTATACATCTCACTTTTGGACTAAATGTTTATGCAATGTAGATTATCCATTTAAATTTTTATATAAATTTAAATAATTATTTGATATGTCATTGAGATACATCAAGATTTAAAACTATTTACTAAAAATATTTAGAAAGTTGATCTCAATTCACATAAATGACATGCCATTGATATTTCAAATTAACAAAAAAAAAGTATAAATACAAGTTTTAGTAAAAAATATTACAAAGATAGTCTATATGATATAAATAAAAAATATAGCATTAATTTGTTATGTAAAATATGTTACTAGCTATAAAGAAAAATGTAAAAAAAAGTAAAGATATTCACAATAAAGGCCTAAAAGAAATTTTATTTGGTTTTAAAGATACAATATGTCAAATAAATTATAGAATTTTGCATAACTTAATTTGTTAATGAAAATACCTCAAATACACTTGCTCATGAGTTCAAACTTGGACTTCACAATTTTTATTTTTTTAATGTTTTGTATAAGTATTTTGTGAGTAAAAGTTATTTTAAAAGGCTCCATTAACAATTTTGATTTAGACCTCTTAATATATTGGGTCGGTCGTGACGAAGAGACTTTGATTTATAATTTATGTTCTTCTTCCAACACATTTTGCTCATTCCCAACCAAATTTCTAAAATTACCCTTGGGTGAGTTAACTCACACTTGTGTTTAAAGGCCAGACAAAACCTCATTTCCTCATTTCCTCATTTCTCATCTAAAATCTTCAAAATCTCTCTCAAATCACCCAAATTCAAAATTCCTTCAAGTTCAAATCAAACAACACTCCAATAACAAGTATGTTTTCATAATCAAACACCATTAACCATTTTATGTTTATATGTTAGATTTTTTCTCACAAATTAGATTTTTTTAGTTTTAGTGTTTTGTTTAAATTTTGGATTTTTTTTGTTGCAAGAAATGATACAATGTTACAAGTAAATGACTTATATTGCTTAATTGTTTAGATGTTTGTATGTTTATGTTTTAGTTATGAGTTTTAGGGTTTATGTATAATTTTCACTCCAAGTGGTTGATGAAATGTTTGAAAGAGTTTTTCATTGATTGTTTAATTTCTTATGGTGTAGATATTAAACAATGGACTGTCATTTGTTCAAAGCTCAAGTACGTTTCAACCGTGAAAACCGTCATTCGTTCAAGGTTCGGGTCGATATTACGCTAAAGGATATGAAGGATCAACTGAACGAAATAAATCAAGGACTCAACTCCAGAGGCACAAGAAGGGTGGATGACATTTGGTATGCACGTCTCGGTTATTTTCAGACTGAAAAGATAATGCTGACAGACGATGACTGTGTGAGGAGCATGTTCTCCAGATATTATCAGGAACGCATGTTCCCGGTAATTGAGATGGAAGCTATGTTGCTGAGTTTGCCTGAAGATGTTCTCAACAGTTTGATTCTGCCAAAAAATCATGTTTAGGTAGCATCATTATTATGCAGTGTCTTTGTTTTGTTGGAATTTAAGTTTAATTCTTGTTAATTTGCTGAATATGTTGGTATTGAAGTGTCGTATACTTAAGGTAGAGATTTGCAGATTCTTTGAAAAGTCAAAGAATGAAGAGAACACAACATATATTCTAGCAAATCAACTTTATTGGTTTTCACATTGAATTCCTTCGTATAAGATGAGTGTCACGGAAAGGAATGCACCTCTAAGAGGTTTCTTTGAGTTTGATCGTGCTCCTCTGTCAATTGAAACTTGTTAGTTGGCAAGGCAGTAAGATTAAGCTCAAAACAACCTCTTGGAATGCATTCTTTTATGTGATGACGGGAATGCACCTCTAAGAGGTTCCTTTGAGCTTGGTCATGCTCCTCTGTCAATTGAAACTTGTCAGTTGACAGAACAGTAAGATCAAGTTCAAAGCAACCTCTTGGAATGCATTCCTTTGTGTGATTACTCATTTTATATGAGAGAATTCGATATGAGAATTTATATAGTTGATTTGATAGAATACATGTGTTGTGTTCTCTTCATTCTTTTGAATTTTCAAAGGACGCTGCAAATCTCTACCCGAGGTATTAGACACTTCAATCCCAATATTTTGAGCAAACTTTCTACTATTTAATTTAAATCTAACATCATGATGATACCACATATTTAGGGAGACTGTAATGTAGATGAAATTAAAACTAAATAAAATTGTGTATTTTTTGAATTGACTTTGTGTACTTGTGCCACTTTATTCGAATTTATTTATTCAATACGCAACTTTTATTTGAATTCATGCTTGGTTTAATTAGTCTTTATTTGAATTTATTTATTCAATACGCAACTTTTATTCGAATTCACTTTATTCGAATTTATTTATTCAATACACAACTTTTATTTAGATGCCAAAATCATAAAATAAATGCAAATATAAACAAAAATAAAGGAACAAAAATATAGCACATAAAATCTCATTTTATTAATATAATTGATACATTTACAATAAGGTATGTTTCTTGTCTATGGAAGGGGGATTGGTGTAATACTAAATCTGCTTCAGAAGAATATGGAGGTGAAGGGGTAAAACAAAAATTTCTATTATAAGAAACCCTCTTGGGCTAATACTAAATATGCTTCTTTTTACCCTCTTGGGGTAAAAAGAAACCCTCTTGGATAAGGTATGTTTCTTGTCTAATGCAAAAAAGAATGTCAACCTTCTTTGCAGTGTGTTGCCATCTCCATTAACCGTTCATACAATCCCTAAAAAATTGAAAGAGACCTCTTTTTATGAAAGGCCAAGGATGAAAAAACATTGTTGTAGAAGGAAGAGGAGGAGAGAGTGAGGAGGAGAGAATGTGAGATGATGGTGTGAGAAATTGCAAAAGTTGGAAGGGTATTTATATGGGGGAATGACTTACATATGTTTTAACTACACTAAATGCATTCAAAAAACGTGTAAAATCAAGTTTGAATAACTGACCACCGTTCAAAAAACGTGATCTATGTGCTTAGACCACCGGCCAAATGTGCGTGAGTTAAGTCACGCCACCGGCCAAATATGCGTGAGTTAACTCACACAGGAACATTATTGGTATTTCAGTTGAGAACAAGTGATTTTTGTTGGGAGAAGAGCGGAATTCTTGATTTACCACCCAACCGTCCAAATTGAATAAAGTTATCCTACAAACAATGTGAATCAACAAATATGATACCAATCCGGTGTCTGTGCAAATGCCAAACCAATTCAAAAACAGGACAACTCAAAAAAAGATGATTCGCTAATTCAACCAAATTTCAACCAACCACACATATAACTGGGATTTTTGATGAAGAACGCCTGGCTAAAATAAATTTTCTTTAGTTGAAATCCAGTTATAAAAAAGACGTCAAACAAATAATGAAACTTAATCGGAACTTATGCCAAATTATATATGAGAATACTGAAGGTACGGACTGATCCACCATTAATGTTAATTAACCAATGAGGTGCATTCGTGAAGGATTTAGGATGACACCTTCCCTATACATAGCATTTATCATTATTTTGCTAGCATTCCATTGTTAATGCACAGTGTTGACTTAGTCATTGTCTTCTCATTATAGGTTTGGAGGTGCTTTATTGATGTGTCACCAAACCTCTTATACTTCGGGCAATAACATTAACACTCAATAATTTATAGAGTTGACTTATAATGTAACACAAATTCCAAGTGATAATATTCGATCATGTATTTTAAAATTGACGTTGATTCCTTGACATATGTATCGTGTCTTCCATAACCTGACTCCAGTTATACGTACTTGACTCTTCAGCCTGTAATACTTCAGCATATAGAGTCTTCTATTGCTTAATTGACTCTTAATTTATTTATTTGTTTTTTAAAAGGTCAAAATGAAATATATGTAGTAGTATCAAATTAGATAAGTCCATCCATTCAACAAAAAAAAAAATTAGACAAGTCCATCCAACACAAATTGTGTCCGAGAGGACTTAAAAAAGTTACGGAATTACGTTACAATTGAAGACCAATACCAAGAAAAAGAAAGCATATTGTGTGTGTGAGTTTGATTTAATTTGTAGGGATAATGTATTATATATGTAGAAACTAGGTTCGAATTCCGACACCACTTATTCACCTTAAAAAGGTGATTTTCTAGCCACTATTTACTTGACAAAAAAAAACATATTTGTTTTGTGATAACCCTCGGGTTTTTAGGAAATGGAGTCTTAGTAATTTGGAGTTCGACCGAAATATACTAAGTAAAATATGATAAAAAATCTTTTAGAAATCAAATTCAAGTTCTCACAATTCATCCTAAAATAAGTAAAATATGGTAAAAATAATATGGTAATCACTTAGTTATAATTGACTCTTAAGAGAGTCTTAAATGTTTATGGTTTTAATTAAGCCACTAAAATGTTGCAATACTCTGGCATATGGAATTTCCATATGAAATATCTCCAATCACCACATTTCAGTAATTTGGGTGTGTTTAGGATGATTATGAGTTTATAGTAATTATTTTGAAATATCAATTATAGTCTAATCTGGTATTTAAAATAAAAATCCAAAACAAACGATAATATTGAAGTTATAGAGTTCACAAATCCTAGATTAAATGGTAAACTGTCGAAATTGTTAGGTTGTCAGGCGATCAGGATTCAAACATTCGTTTATCCACATATGTGTAAGTTTTTAATGATTATTATATTATTTTTTATATACCAAAAAGTATAGATTTTAGTTATTCTCTTAAAATATTCTTTTCAAAACATAAAAGAATAAAATTAAGTTATACCTTTTAGTTATTTAAAAAATGAACCCTTAGTTTCCGTACACATCTTCTCTTCTCCCTTCTCCATCCATATACCTTCACCTTTCAACTGTCAAATCAAGTAGTAGCAACAAGTGGCATTTGGTCAGAATGTTTTTTGCATTTACATTTATCCATTTAGTATGGGTGGTACCCCCTAAATAACCGAGAAAATAATAGTGTGAGTAACTAAAAACTCTATCTTGGGATCAAGTGATTTAAAGAAAAGTAAAAAATCTTGGCATTCAGTTGGTGAAAGTGTCGTCACTAAAGGATTTAAGTCGTTTCTTTATTTCGAGTTGTGTAAATCAACTAATTTTGAGCTAAAAAGAAAACATATTAACGTAAGTTGATAGTCTATATAAAATTATATCTTGCGTATGAAAAATTGTTTAAAAAATATGCAATGTTATGTTCTGATTTTATAGTATTTTTTACTTCTAGAAAATATAGAGTAACAAACACACTATATGATAATTCAAAATACGATATTTTTGAAATACAACGTTCTACTTTAATCAACGACTGAGAATGTTTAAATGAGTTGAAAAGTTAAAATTTATGTATAATCTGAATCGTCAAATCTCAAATCTACGGTTATGACTAATTTCAATATGGACATGCGTGTATCTCTATAACATCAAATCTAGATCCGGTCTTTGTTTAACCTGTTAATAGACCCGTCAACTTTACTTGTGAAGAAAGAAATAGGTGAGAAAGAGTGTGAGAGAAGAGAAAGAAATGAAAAATAGAGTAAATTCATGGTATTGTTAGGTGTAAAAGATTTATGAAGTAAACAAAAGAGAGCTATAGATGTGTATTCATCTCTCTTTGTTTATGTTTTTTTTAATATAAAAATCTTTTTTTTTTTTTTGATAGAAACAATATCAATTAAACAAGCCTAATTGGTTGCGACAATAGAAACAATATAAGGAATAATTTTCTCGATACAAACATAAAAGTGAAGAAAACAAACAACTAAGACTCTTGTAATTATTAATCACCAAGACAAAGTAAGAATATTTTTTGATAGATATCTTCGGTTGATCATATCAAGAGAATCACACTCCACAACGATATTTTGAAAACCCATATCAAGTGCAAATTGAACTTCAACAATATTAGCATTAGTAAGTGCCTCAAAGTTCTAAGTAGTAGATGCTAAGACTAAGACAAACCTTTATGAATCTCTCATAATAGCTCCTACATCCCATTTGTTATCAAAACCCGGTATAGATGCATCAATGCTCAATTTGAAGGAAGACGTGAGAGGAGGTTTGCAAGTAGAAGGGAAGATATTGAAACACTCAGATCCACATCAACATGAATATTCACAAGTCCTTTTTAATCTTCAATGATATTCATTAAAAAAATTGGACAATATGTACCACTTCAAGATTTTTTCCTTCAAAACAAGCTTTGTTAAGTACATACCAAAGTCCATAACAAAGACATATGACATATATTGTAACATTATATGCGGCTTTAGAGACAATGTTTCCCAACCAATCAATGAAAGACATTGAAAACCCCTCAAAATAGAATCCCAAAGGAGAGAAAAACAAAATCGTTTAGCATACAAGCAATTCATGAAAATGTGATATAAATTTTACTTTGCCTTGCAACTAGGACATGAAGGATCATACAACACACTTTTGAATAAGTTTCTTTTTTAACTAAGAGACTATTGTTATGAATCCTATAAGCCAAGTGAACATGCTTAGGGACCGTATATGTTCCACGATTTCGACAATAAAGGAGATTGGATGTTATGCATAGATACCCGTGGATAATCATAGTGCTTTATAGAGTGATAAGCCCTTTTCACTGAAAAAGAAAAATACCTTTTTAGGGACCCCAAGTCAGTTGATCCATCTGAGTTGAAAAAGGAAGAGGTAATTGTGATATTTGTTTTGCCTCAAAAAAAGAAAAAAAACTCATTTATAAGTTGCATATTCTAATCACACAAGTTCGGAAGAATCAGTAGAGAGACATGTGATAAATTAGATTGGATAGGTTTTTGAGTCCATATCTTAGACATGTGATAAATTAGATTGGATAGGTTATGCATATTTTAAACTAATTAGCAATATTCTAATGGCTTAACTAATTAACACAAATAGTATTATTTTAAAAACGAGTTTGGTTCACACAAGAACGATGTTTTAGTAATCCGGAGTTCAATGGAAAGATAAGTAAAGTCTAGTCAAGAATTGTTTTTATCAAGAATGAAACACGGTTTCCCCCAAATTATTCGTCCTAATGTAAGCTTATTAACCACTTGAATTCAATTACTTAGTTAAAAAGCATAATAAATTACAATATTTTAAAAAAGCACAATAAATCAAGCCATCCAGCAACGGAGTTATACATAAAATTAAAATTACAATATTTAAGATGAAAATGGATAATTAGTTCAACAAAAATAATATTTATAATTAAGAAATATAACAAGGTGAAGAGGCTCATATAGCCAAAATAGCACCCCAAAAAAAAGAAAAACGAAATCAACCGCAAAGACATAAAATCATGAGAAAATAAATAATAGAAAAATTGAAGGTTCCGCAAGAATGAAGGGGTAGTTTTTTGGTCAAATAAAAAAAAACTATAACTAAATAATTGATATCAAATTATCAATAAATTTCTGATAATTATTATTAAAAAAAAATCTGTTAAGAACAAAATCATTCAAAAAACAAAAAATTAAATCTTTGTTGGAAGTAATATTTGATCATGTTGTATTTTCTTCTCAAAACTAGGTTAGACAGTAAAAGGTGGTAAACCAAACAATAAAAATTTCTTCTCTGGTACCTCTCTTTCATAAATCGCTATGCCAAGTTTAGATGTGGTAGATGGTTCCATTAAAGAAGGGAAAGAGAAAGATAAACCTAAATACTTGTGAATATTTTATTGGTCTATCTTTCTCATTCCCTTGCCTAATGAAATCATCAATTAATATGAGAAGATCAACACTTTGCTACCACTGCCAACCAACGTTATGAATTTGGAATGTAGCTTTCTTTAATCAGTAAGGTAAAACCATATTATAAAGAAAAGGGTTTCACCCTAAACAACCTTTCTCAACTCAATGGGCTTATTTGTTGAAAAAGATTAACCAAAACATCTCATTCTGTTTCATTAAAGACCATATAAAAGGAACCTTGTGCCGCAAGTAATTAAATCCATTTTGTTGATAGGCCTCATAACCCTTGCACCACAAGCAACCCTTGTGCCGCAAGTAACTTAGGTAGTTTATATAACAAAAACCTAGTAGTTAGCATTACCTACTATATTCTCTTGCTTAAAACCTTATAGTTTTTGTTTTGGTGCCGAAATCCCAACTCACAGGTTCTCCCTCTTGCGATGAGACCCCCAAGAGGTATGTACCTCTACCAATTTTTTCAATATACTTAAAACTATATAATTATGTTGAAAGATTGAATTATTTTTCTTTTTTAAATTAATGAATTAGGGCGCAATGGTCGTGGTGGCCATGGTGGTGGGCCACTCAGAGCTCATAATAATGGAGGAAGAGGTGGTGGCCGTGGTTTCTAGGGTAGAGGTGGTGGTCGAGGCCGTGGCGGCCGTGGTTTCCAGGGTAGAGGTGGTGGTGGAGGCGGCGGTGGAGGCAGAGGGCGTGGTCGAGGCAATGGTGGGGGAGGGATGAGAGGTGGTAGTAAAGGGGTAATCATTCCACATAGACATGAAGGAGTTTTTATTTCAAGACTAGTAATAGTGATGCTCTTCTAACCAAGAACCTTGTCCCTGGTGAATCCGTTTACAATGAGAAACGCATTGCAATTCAGGTTTTAATCATGCTATTTTCATATATTATGTCATTCCTCCTTGTGCCAATTGGGTTTTAGTATATAGATGCTTGGCTATTTTTTAGTGGAAAATTTTCTCAGAAAAAGCTGGAATTGATTAAATTTTCTATATCACATTTGTACTCGAGTTATTGACTTTTCTATTTGAATGATTACACAATTAAACCTTCTCTTGCAGGGTGAAGATTGAATAAAAGTTGAGTACAGGGTTTGGAACCCTTTTCGTTCTAAGCTAGCAGCTGCAATATTGGGAGGTCTTGATGACATCTGGATAGTGAGTATCTTATATATATAAAAATTTCTGCGACATATATTTAAATTGAACAACATTAAACTTTCATGAAATTCATGTGAACTGGTGTTGTCAAATAGCGGCTATCATGTGAACCGGTGTTGTCAAATAGCGGCTATAGTGCTATAGAAAGCGGAGTTTTAATAAACCACAATTGTTCCTCTATACACTAAATTATTACAAAGTAGTGTTGTCAAATAGAGATTATTGTGCACCCTAGCGTAGCGAAATTTGAGCAAGCTGCTATTTTCTACTATTCGCAGTTAACAACACAAATGGGAAGATAATGTTGAGTGTTTATTATATGAATACTTATTTTACTCGGCCTAATCATTGGAAGATTGAGCTTATTGTACACAATGTTTTCATATCTGTTATGAATGAGTGTCAGAAATCTTTGAGCTTATTTCTTTCATTCATCATCAGCAGTAGACTTTCATGCCATACACGCTTAATTTTACAAATTTAGTAACTTCATTCTTGATACTTTTTTTTTTTTTTTTTTTTTTTTTAACTTTTAAACATACCAAGAGTCAAGAAATAACAATTATGCTTTTTGAGACTTCACTTATTTTAATATCAATTCTTGCACTTTATAGTCTTTCATTCATTTTTTTCTTTGTAGACTGGTTTGGTATATGTAGTAGAATGTTCTCCTAGAAGTGGAAGAGACTTGTTGAATATGGCTAAGAAGAGAACAAATGTTATTCCCATCATTGAAGATGCTAGATACCCTGCTAGATACAGAATTCTGGTTGGTATGGTTGATGTCATATTTGCTGATGTTGCTCAACCTGATCAGGTCTATTCCCTACTATTAATATCTTACCTATTCCCCATGGTTTGTTTGGCCCCTTCTTTTCCCACCCTATAGGATTTATCGCGCGCCATATGCAGTTCGGGTTATAGAATCCGAACAGCATAATTACCCTATAAAACCCTCCAAAACACGTTAAACATTCCCGATTATAAAATCCAAATCGGGTGCACGTGAAACTCGTAGAGTGGGGAAAGTAATATCCGGTTTGTTTCTCTATATTTTGCTTAAAACCATTTTGCTTTGGTGAAATGATTATAAAAATTAACAGCTTAAAAGAATACATACTCTTTCCCTCAAAATCTTGTTCTACAATACTTTAAACAAGCTATGATGATTTACTTGGAATTTACTTGGCAGTTCTGCTGCCATAATACCAATTACCAAAGTTTATCTGATGCTAAATAAATTTTCTCTGCTCTTAAAGGGTGATGGAGAACCTGGTGTAGACTAGTACATTTATTTTTTCAAGTGTGTTCTTTGCTATTTTGTTTTCTCCTGTCTGCAGGCAAGAATATTAGCCCTAAATGCAGCCTATTTCCTCAAAGTTGAAGGCCACTTCCTACTATCTATTAAGGTATAGAATTTTTTTCATGTGCTTTTTGTTTCACCTAGAGTTGATGCAACCAACTTGACCTATTGTTTTTTTAATTCCACTTCTAAAATAAATGTAAACTTTGTATGTCATTTTTTTTTGGATTGACATCAACCTTATTGTTTGTTGCAATTTTCAGGCAAACTGCATAGACTCCACAATATCAGCTAAAAAAGTTTATGAAAGAGAAGTGGCTAAACTAAGGGAAGATGAGTTGAAGGCTAGAGAGATGATAGAAATTGATACTTATGAGAGGAACCATGCTGTTGTTGTTGGTACCTACAGGAAGCAAAAGAAAGAACCACTAAAGTCATAAACACCACTCTATATATTAGCTATACCTTTGCAACTATTTTGGTTTTTCATTACTAGACCAAATTGGATTCATTTTGAATTGGATTCATTTTTCTTATTTCTGTTATTGGTGCTTAATTAGTTTTTTCTACTTTACTAGGACGAATTGATTTGGTTTGTTAAGTAAAACAACTATCTTTTGCTTAATATTTCTTGAGTTCAATTCTAAAATTGCTACATACTGAAAAGTTTGTTATGTATGAAAGTTATATTTGATTATAGTTGATGGAATATATTAGGCTAAAAGAAAGGGAAGAAAAAACAGCAACATTTTGTTTTAATCATGTCACCCTTTGAAAAATTTAGTAACTTTTATAGGCAATTACCCCCGAAATTGTAAGTTTCGTCAATTACCCCACTGAAATTGTACAAGGTTAATCAATTTACCCCCTCCGTCAAATTCTTTTGTTAGTCAACATGACATTTTGCAAATACCCCCTTTAAAGTTTTGCATTCATGTGCAAAATGCCCCCGAACTTAAAATATATTTTTTTCTTCTTATCCTTGACTCAAAAGATATTAATTTCATAGAGTAATTATTGTGGGCCAATACACCCACCGTGTGGAAATTAATCTCTAAATTTCATAGAGTTAGATCCCTTGAGTGGAGGCTTATATAGTTTGAAGTATAGATTTATATGCTTGCTATTCCATTTTCTCTAATAAGTTGTGTGTAATGAGATCTATTGGTGTTCTTTTTTATTTATTTATCAATAATGCTACTTCTCATGAAATAGCTTATCATGAGAACCTCGCGGCTGGCTTGTTATGTGTTAAGTTGTTACTATAGCATGTTCACATCTTTTTATCCAATCACTCCATGATTTACGCTAAAGTAAATCCAATGGTGGCAAGCAATTCGGGATAGGTTTGTGATCATTTATATCGCTGCAAATAGCAGGGCTCTTTATTTATTTGGGGGCTTATTTGTTGAGGTTGAAAGCCTTTATATTATTCTATAGAGTGTGAGTTATGTTCCAAGGTTCTTGGCTTGTTTTAGTATCAAAATGAAAAAAGGTTTTGTGTCATGTTTTATACGGGAAAATTAGTTCACATCTAATTATGTACTAATTTGGGTCACGTCTTGTGAAGGTGGTGCACACTCCCTAATTGTGACTTTGTTTTTTCCTTATTGCTACTCATGCTAAGCCTAAAGCCTGATAACCTCAAAGTGATGAGTGTGAATTCTCTCACGACAGTTGTAAAAATAACTATTATTGTCACTTTAAAAAATACAAATTTTTCCATTCCCCGATTTTTTTTTTAAAAAAAAAAACCATGGAAAAAACAAACATATACAAGCCTATTTTGATGTATATATGCATGTAGTTTTACCAAACTCCAAAATTAATAGTTAGTTTTAATATTTAATTGTTAATGTTTGCTTTTAATATCTTTTGAGTAAAGGATAAGAAATATATATATATATATATATATATATATATATATATTTAAATT
>Ga0209282_1001635_pt1 | contig 12425 bp, 8 predicted proteins | sample Mtrugardesep15_FD_187529 | JGI IMG/M metagenome (GOLD analysis project Ga0209282, IMG submission 187529) | Root nodule microbial communities of legume samples collected from California, USA - M. trunc garden sep15 (SPAdes) (version 2) | ecosystem: Host-associated > Plants > Roots > Nodule...
AAAATTCAAAATCTATCCTACTTTTCTTCAAATAAAGTCGATTTAACTAAAAAAAAATTATAAGTCAACACGTTCTTTTTTTGAAGGGCAGTCAACACATCCTTATTTGTTAATATGAATTAGGAAAATGTAATCAATGTTAAGTTTTTCATTTTTACTTATTATTATCATTTAATACGTTAATTTTCATTATACTTTATTACTTTGGTATGTCATAAATGTCAATGTTGTAGTGTCTGAAATATGTGAATAACCAATATTATATAGTGTCACGTGTACTTCTTCTTATATTGTTTATTCTTAAATGTATGTATATGAGATGAGATATGGTATTTCTTTTTTTATACTTTTTAATATTTTTTTTCGTAAGACAATTTCAATTTTAATTTTTTATTTTGACAAAAAAAAATTCATATGCAAGAAGCAATGTAATCATTTAAGATTATGATTTTTTTAATTAGTGCAAAATATATCCTATGAATTAATAAATATTATATGATAATTTAAAAAAACATTTATTTTGCATATTTAATAAATTATAATTTTATTTTGTTTAATTTTGAAATTATGTCATTTTATAAAATTATTTATTTAGATTAATTTTCAAAATTTTGTTGCTGAAATTTTTTATTTGATTGTTCATTATACTTTGTTACTTTAGCATGTCATAAATGATGTCATTAAAAAAATGATTGTTTTAAATAGTGGATTGGACTATGATTTGTATATTCAACCTTCTTTTTTTTGGTACAAATATTAAACCTTACATTGCCACATGCATCTTTTCTTTGGTATTTGATTTTAATTTGATATGTATGTGTATTGTTCATTTTAAACATTCTCAAATGTATCAATAAAAATCGGTCAAGTCATCCACAAAATGGCTATAGAGAATACACTTGAATCCACAACTAAATATATCATAAATATTTTCGTGTTACTATTCCATGACAATATAAATTTTATAAGTTTATATCAATAAAGATTAATGAAGTAAACAAACTCGTTATTTTCTAGATCCGTAGAATAATCTTCGTCATAACACCATAAAAAATATATTCATCTTCAACCTCAACTTTAGCCAGCATTCTGATTATATCTTGAAAATTTATACAGACTTATGCAATTAAATATTGACCTTAAAAATATCTTATATCATATTATTATGTTTTATAAAATTTAATAACTTATCTGATCTTAGTCTTATCTGTAAAGTTGAGACAAAATTTATGTGATGTTGTCATGACATCTTGTATTTCATTGATACCGACTCAAAAATTATACATGATAAAATTTGCATATTCTTTCAAAGAAAATTCAAACTCGTTAAAAAGTTTGCTACCAACCATTGCATGTATCTTGTGACCCTGCAATTGCATGCAAAATAATTTAAAAAAAAAATAGTCATATAACATATTAATCTTTAATAAATTACGAAATATTAATAGTATCAAAATCTAAAACCTAAAAAACTCATATAACTATCCATTAAAATTAAATGAATTGTCGTTGGTTTTTCAGAGTTATTCAAATCAATAGATGACCATAGTTTAAAGATTCTTGCAAAAAAGCACCATTTACTCTTGTTGTCGTTAATGTTAATAAGGGAGTCATGGTTGGGAGCCATTTAGAAATTTAAAAAAGAAAGAAATTTGATAAGAATGTTTGAGTGAAAGTGAATGGTAAAGCATTATTGAGCATGAAAAATATTTATAGCACAATTCGCAAGCATATTTTTGTTGACCATAAAAATGATAAAGTTACTAAAATGAAAATGCAATCAATGATATTTTATTGTGGTCTTTACACGGTTTCAAGACACAAACAATTCTTAGTATCATAGTCAACAATTTCAAATCACATGAAATCTCATTCTATTTTAATGCTAATTAATAGACAAAGTCAACAATTTCAAGTGATTTGTAGATTCAACAAATTTTATGTAATTTGTTTTCTTAAAATAAGACATGTGGCATTTGTATATACAGAGGATATTGAATTGCCATGTAGATTATGTATTTTGAACATTTGCATTTGTATGTATAGAGGATGAGGTATGATTTGTTTTTAGCAATACTAGTTACGATATTCATTACAATCACAAAATTTCGACCAAACATTTTAAATTTTTTCAGTAAAAGTGAATGCAGAGCTGTTAGAATATTGATTGTAAAAAAAGAAAAGCTGATAAAATATTGAATTTGGACCTGCTTAACGGACTTATCTTCAGCGCTGCACAGTTGCATCACTATAGAGAAATCCAGATCCATATAATGTATGCTAGTCCTTTCCAGCACTGCACACGATGCATGTTTAGCATTAAGTTCACTGAAAATCAAAGCAGCAATCACTTATTATAGGGTGAGAAGTCTTGTTTATGATAATGAATGTTGAACAATTATTTACAATAGGGTACACCTCCCTTGTATGGTTATTAAACTCTTCATTACAAGCCATGCACTTTGAGCTGCAATAATCTTAGATGGAATTAGTAGTACTTACAAGTTCTTAAAGTACTATCTTAATTTATTGGCTTAAATAAGTAAAATGTCCCTGTAAGTTAGCGCATTTTTGATTTTACTCCTTGTATTTTTTTGTTGCGAAACAACCCTTATATACAGTGGCGGAGCCAGAAATGTTGAATAGTGGGGGCAATGTATATATAAATTTGTAACATGGTCACCCTATTCTAATTTTTAGCAGGATCATCTTGAACAATTTAAACGCCAATGTACAATACTAATTTAGAGATTGATATCGATTTAGAATAGTCATTTTGATCTCTAAATTTATGATATGTTTTCACTAAAATATTTGAAATTTATCAAAACTATAAACACTTCTTCAAATGGTTTTTTATTATTCATTGTATAGACCAAATTGATTAGCGAAAAATATATTTAAGGATTAAATTAACTAACTAAAGACACATTTAAAAATTAATATGACTAATAAAAAACAAAATTTGTTTTTGTAATTTTAATAGAAAGGTTGATAACCCATTTTGATTCAAAACCTCGTAAGTTTTTCATAATATATAATTACATTATTATCATATATTAATTATTAAGGAAAATGACACCAACATAAAAGAAGATATTGAAATATACAGCCAAACGTTTTTGTTTAATAGGTTCCATAACATCTGTATGGAAGGTTGATAAAAACTTTTTTTTAGTAAATATAATAAGTAAATAATATTTATATTAGTGTATATATGTAACGTAATTGGACATGGTATATATTAGTGTATATATTATTAGTCTATACATTAGTGTATATATGCATGAAATTAGGATGCTATGTAAAACTTTGTGGAGGCACAAGCCCACATAGTGTTATATGTGGCTCCGCCACTGCTTATATATACTTAACCTTTTGAAATTGGTCCTTGTTGTCCGTTTCTGTAAAAAAAAAAAAAAAAACATTGCCGACTAACAGATGCATATGTGGCACTTGATGAGATGACAACTGTCTTAGTAGAGGGACTAAAATCAAAAACGCATATTTACATAGGAACTAAACATGAAGAAAAAAAAATGAATTATAATTTTCACATATTTCTTTCATCTTCTTCATCCTCTTCTCATCTTCTTCCATCTTGTCCAGAAAATTCATCCTTCTTCAGTCCTTACCCAGAAAAATTTCTCCTTCTCGAATCTTCATCTTCAACACTAAATTCATCATTCACCAAAAAATCATCCAATCCACATTTTTCTTAATCCCTCTCTATTCTTTTCAATTCCAAACAATACATCCACTCCACATTAATCAATTCTGATGGTGTGAAACACAACTTACACACACATCATCAATCAAGGTCTTGGATATGAAGAATGAAGGGTATACAGCCGATTGAAATTTTTCGCCACCAACTTTATCAAATTCCCGCACAACACACACATATAGTATTAGTTATTTCACAATGGAAGAACACACATAAATTTGAGTATCAAGATCTTCAAACGAAATATCTGTGGACGAAGATGTAACCTAAATATTTTTTTTTGAAGAAGCTAAATTAGCCCACCTAAATTGGCACCGGAGAGAATCGAACCTGAGACCTCAAGGAGGAGCACACTCCCAGATCCCAAGCCAATACAACTAGGTCAACCCAAGTGGGTTGATGTAACCCAAATATATGTGAGCATCAAGTAAATTTTTGTATTATTTAATGAAATTGTGTAGAAATACGTAGAATATTGTAAAAATCACTCAAAAAAAAATAGATTTTTTAACAAAACATAAATTAAATATGAATTTTTAACCTCCAAAAATATAAAAAATTCATATTTAATTCATGTTTTGTTAAAAAAATCTAAATTTTTTTGGGAGAGATTCTTATAATATTATAAATGTTTCTGTAAAATTTTATTCAAAAATATAAATTCTACATATGAGTTTACTTTAAATGAGGGACCAAAAGTGAAAATCAAAAACTTTTGGAGGACTAAAAGTTGAAAAAAAATATTTAGAGGGACTAAAACGAAAAGTTGACATATTTATAAGGACCAAAAATATATTTAACCCTTTAGAAAATAAGAAAAGTTTTGTACATTTTCTTTCGACTACAACATAATTGACATCTATTCCTTCCAAAAAAAAAACATAATTGACATCTAGTAACACTTCAAAATTGTTGCTAAATCATGAAAAATGTTACTGATTAAATTTAGTAACATTTGTAGAATTGTTATGTAAAACCCGTGTTACTAAAGAGCTTTAGTTACATTTTATAGTATTATATGTAACATTCAAAAAGTATCGCAAAATGTTACATTATTGTAACACTTTTTGCATCACCGGTAACACTAAAAAAATGTTACATTTTAATTCTTCATTTTAATTTTCGGTATGTTATTATCAATACATCTACCATCTTCAAGTTAAGGTTCATCCATGATAGAGATAGAAGCACTTGAATCGATACTCCACCTCGTGCCTCATATAACAAAGAAATGAGCTCGAAGAATGCTTTTCCAAACATAACTTGGATTGTGCCCCAAACTTGTTGTTAAATAGTTGCGAGCGGGAAAATATTTTGCCTGAAAAATACGAAACGATAGAATGCGGATCTGTTAGGAATTTCCATCCTTGTTTATTCAACATACCAAGATTAAAAGCCGATAAATCTTGAAACTCATGCCATCGTGCACTTTAGGGATCGAAAATTTCTCCCAAGACATCCAATGTATGCCATGATTATCAGAGCCCCAGTATCCCTACCATAACGAATTCATCATGCGCTCAATAGTAGTGATAAGGGAGGTAGGTACTTGAAAAATGTTCATAACATAGGATGGTATAGCTTGTAAAACATATTTGATCATTACCTCTAGACCGACTTTAGAGAGACACTTGCTACTAAGTTAATTTGTTTCCAAACATAGTCTTTGATATACAAGAAAGTCGCATTCGTATCACGACCAACCATTGATGGAAAATCCAAATATTTCCTCGTTTCGAGAACATCTTGAACCCCCAAGATGTTGGTAATTGAAGTTTTCATGATATCAAGCGCATTAAGGTTGCAGTAGATTTCTGACTTAGGTAAGTTGATTGCTTGGCTTGATGTTGCTTCATACACCATAAGAATATTGTTCATGACTTGGGATTGACTTACCTTAACTTTGGAGAAAAGAAAACAATCATCAACAAAGAGGAGATGGGAAACAAGAACTGCTCCTCTACAAATGGATGTACCCGTGATGACTCCACGCTCCTCGACGTAACGAAGGAGTGAGGATAGTCTCTCAGCACAAATGATAAAAAGGTACGGTGATAAGGGATCACCTTGGCAAAATCCTCGACTTGGTTTTACCAAACCAATCGTGTCATTATTTACCAACACCTCAACTGTAAAACCCTTTTTTTACCATATTGTTTTTTTTTTTTATAAAATAAACCATATTGTTGTTGTTATTGTTACTACTATTATTAAAAAGAAAATCGTACAAGGCTAAAACATATATATTTTTAGACAACGTCGCTATATGACCCTGATTACAGTAGTAGCTCCCCGCATGATCTGTTTCAAGCAGTGTAGCTACTCCATCTGCTTACTGTAATGGTAGCCCCTGCATGTTTGTTTTTACCGAATCTAGCTATGATATATTGATTACAATCTCATAATTTCAACCAACCATTTATAACTTATACAGTAAATGTACGCATAGCTGGTAGAATATTGATTTTGGACGGCACCGCACAGTGTGCTTCACTATAGAGAATTCAAGATCCATAATTTATGCTGGTACTTGCTGACTTGACTGCACACGATGCATCTGCTTGAACTAAGTGTTTAGCATTAAGGTCACACGAAAATCAAAGCAGCAATCACATGTTACATGGTGAGAGCCTGCGAGGTCTTGTTTATGATAATGATTCTTAATCAATTACTTATTAAAATGAGGATGAGTAATCCACTTGGTTGAGTTAAATGATTTAAAGAGTTACTTAAATGTTAAGGGTTTGAGTCTTAGCAAAGAAAAAAAAACTAACATAGTAATTAATATATTAGTATTTGTCATTTAAAAAAAAAAAATATTTATCATACAATACATATGAATCAGCTCGTATCGAACTGCCTCATCTGCAAGGTGTGTGTGAGTGTAACTTTAAGACGGCTTAGACAGAAAGGTGATGTTCTGCGTTGCTTTAGGCCGTGAGATGATGACGAAAACTGTAAAGTGGTTTCTTGACGTCTTATATATATCAAGGTCGTTTTATTTTTGTTATATTTAATGAGACCAACTTGAAATCAAGAGAGGGTTTATCTCTTTTAGGTAAGATTCGAGGACTAAGAACACCTCCAATGATGATCTCTTTCCTTTGTTATTACGTGGGTTCCATTACGACCCATCATCTTGAAGCAACACATTTATTTTTTTACTCTTGCAATTCTGAAAAATTCATTTGGTCCCACTATTTTATTTCATATATTAATAATTTATTCAAATTAACATTGTGACAATTTTTGTGATTGGCCAAAATATTCTGGGTCCCACTGTTTAATATTCTTTTATCCAAAGTAACGTTACTTCAGAAAGTAACGATTACTCCAGCCTGGCCAACATTAACAGTGAGCTTCTGAAAATATCAAACTTTTGGAATTACATGTTGGCGGACCAAGCATAAAATTATGCCGCTGGAGTTGCTCTAAGAAACACATTCCAAACATCGTGAGCAGTGAGGATTCATTAGAGGAAAGATTTAAGTTTTATCTCTTGTTTGGATACCCTGTTTTAAAAAATCAGTTTTTTGGTCCCTTTTTATATTTTAATCATCCATAACATGTTAAAGCCTATTTGCATTTTTTTTAGGATTAAGAAACTCATTCTAAACATTGTGAATTGTTAAAATTTATTGGAGGAAGGATTTAAGCTCTATCTTTTGTTTCGATCCCTTATTTTAAAAATCAATTTTTTTGTCCCCAATTTCATTTTATTTTTTTGAATTTTAATCTTTCATAACATAACATGTCACCGCCTATTAGCATTTTTTTGTTGATATGAATATTAAATGCAACCATATAAACTCTGTCACATTATTAATAGATATGCCGGCACATCAGCAAATATGACTAAAATGGGCAGGCACATCAGCAAATATGGGTTTTCGACACTTTTTTGGCTTTAATTTGGCTATGCTAGGGAAGCAAGGGTGGAAACTTTTAACAAACTCAGATACTATTGTTACACGCATTTACAAAGCTAGATATTTTTTAAGGACTAATTTTTTGGAGGCCCGTCCAGGCCATAACCCAAGTTTTATTTGGCGTAGTATCTTTGCTTCACAGGTAGTAGTTAGAGGTGGTCAAAGGTGGAGAAATGGAAACGGGGATAGTATTGCAGTTTGGAACGATCCTTGGTTGCGGAGTCATGATAATTCTTTTATTTCTAGTGAGATGGCTGTTGGAATGGAACACTTAAAGGTGGCAGATCTGCTGGAGCCGAATTCATATGGCTGGAAGTGGGAATTGATAAATGCTCTTTTCAATGAAAGGGATAAAGTGGAGATTGGTAAGCTTGCTATAATTGAACCGGAAGAGGAAGACAGGCTCATTTGGAAATTTAACAACAAAGGGAATTACACAGTTAAGTCAGCTTATAGATATACCATGGAAACCTTAATTGACAATGAAGAATATCGAATTCCCGGAGAGTGGACAAGTTTGTGGAAGCTTAAGGTGCCACAACGAGTTAAAGTATTCCTATGGAGGGCGCTAAGGGGTGTCTTGCCAACACGGATGAGACTCTAGGATAGAGGAGTGCAATGTACAGATAGTTGTCCTCATTGCGAGAATAATTATGAGAATGATTGACACGTATTTATTGGGTGTGAGGCGGCAAAACAGATTTGGCGAACAGCTGGCCTGTGGAATACGATTAGTGATGCTGCTGCCTCTGTCACAAACTTTACGGAGTGTATTTTCTTTTTACTGTGCAGGTCACCAGAAAATATATGTCAAGACATTGCTATGATGCTTTGGTGTTTATGGCGTCGTCGGAATGATAAGGTGTGGGACGGAGAAACGAAAGACGAGAGACTTGTGGTGCAGCTAGCACGTGAGCTGCTGTCCCAATGGTGTACAGTTCGAGACAAAAATGAACAGCAGCAACAACCTTTACCATGCATACAACAAGAATGGCAGCCACCGGAACCAGATTATATCAAATGTAATGTTGATGCAGCACTGTTTCGTCAAGAGAGGGCTTTTGGTATTGGTATGTGCCTTCGTAATTCTCAAGGACACTTTATTAAGGCCTTAACCAAGTGGTATAATGGTATTCCTCCGGCGCAAGAAGCTGAAGCAACAGGATTAAGGGATGCCAATTTATGGCTTGGTCATCTAGGTCTATCAAAAGTGCATATTGAACTAGATTGTAAGCTAGTTGTCGACGGCATTGTTGATAGCTCTAATAACCAATCTGAATTTGGTAATATCATGGCTAACTGTAGAGCTTTGTTACAACATTTTCCAAACTTTAAGATAAGTTTTGTAAGGAGACAAGCAAATTATGTCGCCCATAGTTTAGCAAGGGAGTCACAATTGCATACTCGTCATCAAGTCTTTGATTTGATTCCACCTTGTATTACTACTATTTTGATGAATGAAATAAGATAAGTTTTTGTTGATCGAAAAAAAAAATATAAATAAATGGAATGGAATGAAGCATGATAGATTTCAAGTACTGTGTTTTAAACTATGCACAAGCTATATGATTTTTTTTTGACAAAAACAAAATGATATTCATTCATTCAAATTGAAAGATTACATCATTCAATACCGCTAAAAACATAAAGGATGAATCTGCGAACAAACTCACAACATCCAAGTTAATAGCATACAACGGCATAATACCTACAAAAATATATGATAAAATTAAAGTGACCAGAATATCCATGCCTCCGGATCTGCAACGTTGACGCTCAAATCTTTGATCGAATAATCAATCTTCATTCTTCAATATGAATCAAATGAACACCGCAAGAAGACGAAAAATCAAAAAACGTCGCACAAGACGACGAACAACAAACCACCACACTTAAGTGATGAAATCACAAAGAAAAAACTTAAATCTATGTGAAAATCACTTATTTAGATTGAAATAGAGAGAAAAAGATGAAGATGAGTGATTTCAGATCTAGAATTGACCCAAAACCACCCCTCAATGAATAAACTAAAAGAGAAAACCTAGAAAGAAAAAACTAGGGCCAGAGAGAGAGGCACAAGCTATATAATTGTTCATATCGAATGTTAGCATATTAAATTCTTGTTTAAAGGAGAAACTGCATCCGATTGAATTGTGTAGCAATGTAAACATATTGAGTTCATGTTCTAAAGCTATGTTGATTAAATTTAGTAGATAATTCAACATATTAATTTTTTTAAAGTAAAAGGTAAAAATAAAATTAAAGAATTATTTCCGTAATTTTTTTCAAATAATAGAGTGAAAAACTAGTTTCATTCCATTGTAAAATATCCAAAAAATTGAATTAAATATTTATTCTATCCTACTTTGTTTTACTCCATTTTATTTAATCAATCCAAAAGGGGCTTTTAATTTACTGCAAACATATATTTTTTTAAGGATGTGGAAGCAGGCCTCCTTCGGGAGTGTATAAGTATAACTTAATTACTCACATTAGACCAATAATGACATCAATTTGCTTAATAAAGTGGAGCAACTTATCCTCCATTATATTTGCAATAGGCTTCAGCAGGAGTCAAACCAAATTTTTAAACCTTAAACTATGTCAATAGGAATAAATTCACATTGGCATCAACATCAACTACTTGTCCTCTACATCATCATACACATGGACTCTCTCAATGCATTTGTTGAACAATAGTCGTCATATTTTTTTATAATTTTTCTACACAGTCCTTGTTTTTTCACAGTACTTATTTTTGAATATTTTGTGTACGTACTTTATTGAAAGATCCAACTAAACTTGGGTTTCATCTTTCTCGCTCGCTCATCAGCACGTTCTTGTAGCCTCCTAACCTTGGGTACAAGCCCATACACAAGCTCTTGTGCACGCTTTCCTTCGCTCGTCAAACCCTCAAGCTTCTCCAATTTCCATCGTCCAATCAAGAACTCCAAGCTATCAATATAGTCACTAACGTTGTACACGCCAATGCGTTGTGCCACAGAGGAGAAATGGCTGAAGAGGTGCGGGTCTCGTCCATCATGCATCAAGTGTCCGGGCATCGTTATGTTACCACTCATTATTTTTGCTATGGCCAGCATTGTCTCTGTGGGGTCCACTTCTAGAAGCTTCTCCACAATCCTCCCGTATGCAATCTCGTGGCGCTTCTCATCCGCGGCGATCGTGCCACATATGCGTGCAAGCACTGGATCACCCATCTCCTTAGCCAGTCGAGCCATATTACTGTGTGATATAAAAGTGGCTCTCTCTTGAAAAGATGCATACACAACTCCCATATACGGGTTGTTTTCAGTTCCTATATCCTACACCACAAACACTCAATTAACTTTTGAGTTTAATAAACATGTATCGTGAGAGTTTAATAAATATATTTATTGTGAATACGACCAAGTTAAGCAAATACTCACGTGAGAGAGATAAATGCATGTTTATATTCTTTTTTGTGAAGTCCCTACAACAGTTGCATGGTACAACAATTGTGGAGATTGTTGAATCTAGAGAGAGAAAATTTATCTCACTAGATCTAATGATTCATAAATAATGTTGAATCATGCAGCTATTATAAGGGATCCAGAGATGTGTTGTACGCATTCATTTTTAAAACAAAAAAGTTAGTGTTTATGTGCATGTTATATGTGTGTAAAATGTGTCACCATGCCAGCCCCAATCAAGTATTGGATAGTCTTCTCAACCATGTGCATATCAACTCGACCCGAGAGATAGAGATAAGTTCTGAGCAAATCTCCATGTCTATTCTCCTCTGCAGTCCAAGAGCGTGTCCATACGGCCCAAGGATTGGAGCTTGATCCAGTCTCGTCTCCAACCCCATCAGTCGTGTTTATCCATGATTGGTACATAGGCAATGCTTCTTCATTTATCATGTCACCCACCAAAACTACAAGATAATCGTCTGGAAGCTTGGCCGTTCGATCCCTTAAGTCTTCTACTTGATCGATGAACTCATCGGATGGTAGTGATGAATCTGGCAAAAAATCATGTGGCTGCCAGCATTCCTCCACGGGTTTGGCTAGAGGAAGCACACTTTGTGATACCCAACTCTCTAATGACTTGAAAATTTCTTTCTTTTCGGAAGACATCGAGTGCGTCTTTTGGGATTTTAGGACTTTTGGGGATGGGGCCTTTAGGTGGCATTGTGGCAGAGTCCCTGCATGGGTGCACGTCGCCATCATCATTGTTTGATATTCTCTTGCCACCTAGAGAAAAAAACATTGTACAAACTAGAGAACACAGGCCACCGTTTATATAACATACATACAAATATGTGCAGCAATACTACAACAAAGATTGTTGCTGAGACTTCAATTAAAGCGAGGTCGTTGGGTGCGTCTCCCTTCATAAATTAATGTCAGCCATATAAGTTTATTTAATTTTTGTCAAAAAAAGAAGTTTTTTTAAGGAAAAAAGAAAGTTTATTTTATTTTTGTACGTAATATTACAAAAGGAAAATGAATAATGGTTAAACCCAAAAAAAAATTATTCAAAATATAAAAAAAATCGACACACCAAAACTACGAATGCTTAAACCATCTACAACATATCACTCTATTTTAAAGGCTCAAGTGGATCACGTTGCACCTTGCTTGGTCAATGTTGTTACCGTTACACCTTTGGCACGTTGCAATTATCCTATATACTTGGTCAAGCCTATTTTTTAGCTATTAAGGTTGTATCAGTTATGAAAATTGCAACGGTAAAAAGGCCAAGTCCTTTTTTTTGACACAAAGCCA
>Ga0209282_1001636_pt1 | contig 12419 bp, 3 predicted proteins | sample Mtrugardesep15_FD_187529 | JGI IMG/M metagenome (GOLD analysis project Ga0209282, IMG submission 187529) | Root nodule microbial communities of legume samples collected from California, USA - M. trunc garden sep15 (SPAdes) (version 2) | ecosystem: Host-associated > Plants > Roots > Nodule...
GCCAGTAATCATCCCGCCCCGCCTCCTCCTTCGTCTGCAGATCAATCCCAGAGCATTGGAAATGTGCCTCCACCTATGCCTCCTCCTAACTCATCGGCCGAGAAGACGTCATATGGAGCTGATTCTGAGTATGAGAAATTCATGGCAGAGATGAAATGATTTAGGTTCATTTTTGTCATTCTTCGAAGTTCCAAAAGGTATGTTTTTGTTCCGTCTCTCTCACTCTTGATTCATTTGTCATAGACATTAGAATTGAATTTCTGACTTGTTTTGACATATATATGAAGATTATTTACTAACCTTTTACAATTGTCGGAATTGCATATTTGTAAGAGACAAGCTCTATGATATATGAAGATTATTTACTAACCTTTTACAATTGTTGGAATTGTACATTTGTAAGAGAAAAGCTCTTTGATAAAGTTACTATCCATGCATATAAGTGCCAATTTTAGACTTTTTTTTTGCCCATGAGCGTCCATGAAGACCATGTGTTGTATCTCATTTTGTTCGACTGAAAACCTGTGGGACCAAGAGTTTTTAGTTCAATGCTGTTGGAATGTTGGTTACACTTCTGAGTTTGAGATTTTCAAATGCGACTGGGATGGTTATTGTTTTTCTGATATATGTTTATTAAACTTGCCTTATGGCTTATTCTTGAAGCAAATTTGGAATTTCGATGTTATTTTGCATCCCAAGTTTTTTTATCAACTATATCAATATGTTTGCTTGCCTGTGAGTTTATTTTTCTGCAAATAGTAAGCAACATTGGCTCTAGTGATCTCTCTACCACCTAAATTAAGCTATTTTAGTTATATGAAAAATATACAATTTTCTCTATCAACTTTCTTTCACAATTTTCTCTATCAATTTCTCTATCAACTTTCTTTCACTTGAATTTCACCTGGTCTTTTGTACAACTGAAGGAACTCTTACAGAAGAGAGGGCTTTTATGACTGTGAGTATGTTAGATATTGGCACTAACTGTTTCTTAATTTATTATACCTCACACTGTGTTGGTGTCCTGTCTCCTTCCTAATTTTATGGTGTCCATTGAAGCGGAAATTAGTTACAGTTTTATGGCTCAGATGTAAAATCCCCTTGATGACTTAAAAAAAAAGAAAGAGGAACATCTAGGTTTTTTGTTGTTTGATTTAATGTTATCCATATGATACTATAGGTATATGTATATTTGAATGCAATGTTTTGCAGATTACATCCCATGAATTTCATATCTAATTTTCGAATATCTGTCTGTGTTTCTTCACTCGACGGCCCATGCTGTCATTCTGCATAAAATCAGCACTGGCCTTCTGTATGTTTACTGTATATTTTATCATAGTTTTACCTCCTCTTAACGCTTCATTGGTATTATCTAACGTTGTGACAGGCCTGATGTTTCTTGGAGCTCTTGTGAACCTGATTTCCTAACCGTTTGCCATGTCTTTCTTGGAAGTTTGGGACTCACTTCTTTAACCTTGCTGTACTGTTATGAAATTTGCAGAGAATTCGGGCTGGAAGCTGATAAACAATCTTCATACAGCTGGAGTCAACATCAAAAACTTATTATTGTTATGATAATTATTAATCTTTTTTAATGTGTAGGACTTAATAGTTTGCAATATTTTCTGTGGCATTTTTGTTGATTCACACAATGTCTGGTTACTAATGTTTCTTTTTGAAAGCTTGTTTGAACTATTATGGCAGCTGGGACCTGGTGTTTTTTGTTTATGCTCTTCTATTGTGATTTTCAGTTGATTTTGTTCATCTAGAACTGACTCTAACTTTTAGTTTTGGTGATGACCTTAAATATTTTTGTCTGTTGACTATCTCTCTTAATTGCTTGGTGCTGAAGCTGCCTTTAATCACACATCTCACCCCGGAGGTAATTGTGCCTTGCTATTTATTTGAGGCATTTCGGGTTGGTATTAGAGATTTGGTTTTTAACAATTCGTGTGTGACAGGTAAAATGATTTGAAACAAAATTTTGTTTTTGGCATGATAAACGTCAGACTTTGGTGGCATCTTTTTTTCGTTTTACCTCTAATTAAATTTTGTAGCTGACACGGTGTTATGAGCACCAAGTTCTTGTGTCATGGTACAGGCATTATCAAGTTTCTCATTTGTTTCTGAAGCGATCATGGGGTCCTGTTGACACCATCAATGTTTTGGGCATTAGATGAAGGCTGAGGTGAAAATTGTTGTTGGTAGTGTTTGTCGTCGTCGTATGCTTCGTTTAGTTGTGTTGCTGGGTGAAGATAGAAATAGATGATCAAAGAATTTGAATACGTTTACTGCTTCTTTTTTAATTAAAACCAACAGTTCTGTTGTATCGTTGTTAGGGAAATATCTTAAGTTTTCTAATCCAACAATATTACATTGTGGTAAATAAAATACTGGAGCGTTGGAACACTTTTAACAATCTTTCTTTCAACAGTCTTTTCTTGGTTAAAGTGGTAGAGTGTCACTAAATTTATGTGGGGATTGGAGTAGATGAGTTTCATTTGAATTTATCTCAATAAGATTGGATGTTAAAATTAATGTAGTAGAGATGTTTTGATATCAATCCTATATTTTCTTTGGATGCGAAGTACCAAGTGAATCTTCATGAAATTTTTTCTTGGAATGTGGCTAGGATAGATCCTTGATCCCAGATTGAACTCGATCTTAAACTAAAAGTCTTTGCCAAGAGTTTATATGGGTTTATCAATATACGTGTTTGACTTTTTGGTACACTTGCGGTTCTTTATTCTCTTTTAGATTGAAGAAATGGTTTATTCTCTTTTAAAATTATAGAAATTGTTTACCAACTTAGGTTGGTCGTAGTGGTAAGGCTTCATTTGGGTGTTTTTTTCTTTCTACAAACATTAGGTATTTTATATAGTATTCAAACATAACATTTATCAAGCAAGACAATGACATGTAGAATTGGAAATTGGGTGTCTTATATACTTGTCGATCTTGTTCAGGTTTTCTGATCTGATTTAACGAGTTTCTTCTTGATATGAATTCAGGGGACTAGAGGAATGTTAGGAATACTCTATTTATTCATATAAAGCAGTAGGACTTAGATTTCACCAAATAAATAAGCTCAATGAATACAATGTGGTCTATCCAAACCAAGGATGAAATATGATTGTCTAATGTCTAGTAAACTTAGATCTATTGATTTGGTTATTAGTACGTTGGTTATAATACTTGTTAGACACCGTCTCAAATTAATGGAAGTAATATTTTTTTTGAAATGTTATTTTATAAGTTCCTTGATCAAAGATTCTTTTGAAATGTTATTTTATAAGTTCCTTCGTCAAATTTCATTTTTCAAATACTTTTCAAAGAAACATTCAAATCAAGTCACCAAATGCTCTAACATTCTTTTCTATTTGAGGAACATCTTTCGATGACAAACTGAAACTTCCTTTAAAATTTACTTTTTCTCACAAACAATACTCATTAGTTGCAACATGTTTAGAAACTTTTCAGAAGTCTAAAATCTTAATCAAAATTCATACTTAGAGCTACACCACTTCAAATTTTTCGTAATGAATAATGGAACTTATTCACAACAATCCAAAGTATCCTTCACTTCTTCAACAATTATTTGATCAAGCCATACATAAAAGTATATAACAAATTATCCACAGTATCATCTTCATATCATCATCAATCTTAACGTCAAAATTATAACAAACTATCAGTTTCAATTAACACAAGAACTAAATTCCACGTATCACACAGAGCATTCAGCTATTAAAGTCTCTTGAAGAGTCCCCTTTACATTGTTTTCCCTCCAAGATATTCACTTTTTCGTCATTCATCAATTCAATCGTCAAGTTAGATGTTTTCATATTACACAATCCTTGAGAAAATGAAAGGAAACACCCACATTAGGTTCGGCCGCCTAAGGTATAATTGAGAGGATTGGAAATCTTTCAACGCAAATAAGGGTTTTGATAAAAATTTGGATGACCATTCATATACAAGTCCATGGTTTTGGCAGTTCCAAAGGGATCAAGAAAATCTTTCCATCAACATTCAACAAGCACATGCAACCTAATTTTGCTATGATTTTAATTATAGGTCCAATTAAAGGAGTGTCTTATTGCTGGTCTTATAGAAGTGTGAGTATGTTGGTTTACTGTTGTTATTTAGACATACAAAAATCGACATCTTATCCTGACACCATATTAATATAAGTGTGTATGTGAGAGACCCGAGGAAAGAAAAAGAACCCGAGATGAGGGGAAAAAAAGGTCGAAAACTGTATAAACATACGACAGATGGCTCTCCTTCAATTTCTCTCCTTCCCTCTCCTAACTCTTTTGTCACTCTCTTAATCTCACTCACTCTTTTCATTCTAAAAGAAAAATATAATCAAAAGAGAAATCATTATATAAAAATATATAATCAAGAGGATAGAGATTAGAGAGTTATGAGAGGGAAGGAGAGAATATAGAATGAGAGGATCTAATTGGTAGATTGGGTTAAAAGAGTTCTCGATAATCTAAAAAACATAAATATTTGTTTAGTACTCAATCACTCGCTTAACCCTCTTTTCTACCTCATCCAATCCATCATTTGTTCTTATATTTTAAACCCTCTCCCTAAAGGTCAAATGAATTAGTTTCTTTAGTGGCTCAGTTATGACTTACTAAATTTATCCAAGTCATTTTACATATTTATTTTTTAAAATTATATTGTGGGATTGAACTACACAAACTCTTTTTTTCACATATTTGATAGTTTCTCATAGCCGATTTGTCCGGATTACACAATATGAATGAATCGTGTAATTTAAACAAATTGCATGTTTTTAGAATGTTAGGGGGGAAATTTTTATTGGTGGCCCGATTGGAGAAGGGTCTTTGATTAACCAAAAGATGCAATTTGTTATTGGGTTAATTTGATAGGTTAATTTTTGGTTAATTTTTATTAGGGTATTTGATAGCAAATCATTCTAAAAAATTTGGAGAATTTGATAGGTTAATTTTTGGTTAATTTGATTGGTTAATTTTTATTGGGCCACAGTGAAATTTTTATTGGTGGCCCGATTAGTTTCATTATTAATTTCTGATCAATATCTTTGCATTTAACCTATCAAATAGCTAAATGGAACTATGGAAGGACACAAAGGTTGCAGTGAAGACAATTATTCACACCGTAACATATTTGTTTCTTACTGCTCAACCATATTGTTTGATGAAAGACCTTGAAGATTGTTTGAGCTATTTCTCAATTTGATTTGACTTTTTATTTTCTTCAATCAATTATGCTATAAAATGTTGCTTCTTTCTATAACTCCCTAAAACTGTACATGGAATGTAATGAAATCATGTCAGGTCATTGAAGTTAAAACTGTATCATTTAACTTGATTTCAGGATTCTCAACAGTGAAAGTTTTCTGGCTTCTTGGCAATGGGGTTTTTTTCACTTGGAACAATATACTTACAATAGTAGATTACTATGTTTATTTGTTTCTGGTAATTTATTTACTGTGATACATTTTTTATCTGATGTAGCTGCTAGCTAATTACTCTCTGGTTTAGCAGCATCCAATTTCATGTTTCAGATCATTTTCACAATATACAGATAATGTTTCTCGCAGAGATTACCGTTTATTAGAAAATTCCTTTATTAAAAAAAAAAGGATATGAATATTTCATGGACCGTCATGTATAAGATTAGTATAATAAAAGTAATAGACTAATAACTGGACTAACCAACTATGTTAGTAGAAATTCGTTTAGCCTTTGACCTTGTAACTAACTTTCCTAACTCAGGAGTATAAATACTCATTTTGTTGAGAACTGTAACCAATTTTCTCATTTGAACAGAATATGAAACTAAAGTTGGATAAACCATTACAAACAAGGTCATTTTAAAGCAGCCTTCCCATGACAATTGGATCTTTAATCATGTTTTTTGCTAAAAGCTTTGAACACTGCACTTGGAGTGTAATTAAGCTGGTAATCTACGAGTACCGAGCCAAGTATGTTGAACTTTTTAGCACTACTGAGAGCTACCTCTGCATCTACACACTTCTTAAAGACCACTCTTGCCCGTTTGCTTGCTCTGTCGACTTCTGTTTCAGATTCCTTTAGTCGTCCAAAACGCCTAAACATATGGTTAAGGTTTGTTTCTGAGGGAACAGAATTGACCTCGGCAAAGTTCATAACAAGCTCAACAGGAGCATTCTCACCTATATAACCAGGAGATTTTTCAAGAGCCTCAGCATGATTGTTTTCAGATTTTTTCTCCCAGGAATAGGGCCTACGATTAACTTCGGCTGGCTTTGCTGACTTAGCAGCTGGCTCTGGTGACTTAGCAGCGACAAGTAGTTCGTCTTTTTTCTGGTTTTTCTGCAATGGATGTTGGACTGGTTTCTTTTCATTGCCATTGTCAATGACCCGGTCAGTCCAATATGAGTCACTCATATCTTCAAATTCAAATGTATCAGATCCAGTTCCAGCCATGGGTAGTTTCTGCCTCTTGGTGCCAACTTTATCTGTACGTGAAATCTCTTTCCAATCAGCAGCCACAATTACAGAATTCTTGAAATCAGAGAAGAAGGTGACTATGCCATTCAGAAAAGTATATTCTCCAAGGGGTTTTTGTGCCACACGCTGAAGTGAAGATAGCATATCATCTAGAGACGAATATTCTGTCGTGCTCTCGTCATACTCAACAGTTGTAGGAGAAACATCCAATTCATTCTCAGGAAAAACATCAACGACACCATCTGTCTTGGGAATGAGTTGGCTAGCAGCCCTATGAATACAGTCACCAATTTTAAACGATGGATTTGTGGTATTTGAAACTTTTGTTCCAGAAATTGTTTTTTCCCCAGTTTGCATTTCAAAGTCATCATCAAAGTGATCCATGGCACTCCTCCTCTTGGAATGTTCAGGTGAAACCAGGTGATCTAGAGTCCAACAATCACCGTCTCGAGAATCTGTAGTCCCATTCATTGGGTCTGACATCCTTTTTTCTTTCTTTGCCGGATGCATAGTATCCTTGAAATTACATTTACGCTTTTGACGGGTGCTGCTTTGATTTTTTAAATTTCTAAGACCAGCTTGATCCTCAGTATTGACTACAGGAGTTGCATGCTCAATAACCTCACACAAATCTTGTTCATCGTCAACAAAAAATAAATTGTCCGTGTCAACGCCTCCACAACATTGTATTTCTGGCAAGCTAGAGAAACTCTTAAACCGATTAAATGCAAGCAGCTGAGCCTTAGCAATCTCAAGCTCTAATCGATCAAGGCCACAGGTGGGCAACTCAGATAGTGTTTTCACATATTCTATAAGTTTCATCGGTGAAAATGAGTCAACATTTTGAGATTCATCCACCCCATGTGTTATGCTTATTTCTTGTCGAATCCCAGTGTTGTCTACAGTCTGGCTTTTGATCGTGTCATAGGTGTCTTTAGGTATACAAGAACATGCTAGCCCATATTCGACTCGTCTTGAGACTTCATCCAAAGCACAATCTATAGCATTCTGGAATGATTCTGAACGGCTCTTCTGCTTTTCCATTGTGGAGAAATGTGCCCTAAAATCCTTCAGCTGAGATGCTTCATTCCATGCAAATGATCTGTCACCAAAATACGCAACGATATAGCAATCTTTTTTATAATGCTTCATTGCCCACTCAGATGCGTCCGAGGGATCAAATATCTGTCCAGGCCACCATGGGTAGGTTTTCACTTTGCCCCAAACCATATCAGAGAAAGAAAACTTGCCTTCTTTTTTTACTGCTGGCACTGAATACCGTGCCTGATGAACTATTTCTGAACTACCAGGCTTCACCAGTGCATCTTTTACAGCTTTTCCATATGTTAGTTTTCTCTTCCCAGCTTCCTTAAATTCTTCTTCAATTTCCTGACCACCATCTGAACCAACCTGTTCCGAAACACATTCTTTCTCAACAACCTTTTGCCTCATATTTGACTCCTCGCCGAGTTTTTCCATTCCATCATGCAACGGCACATGGCTCCATTGCTCAGTAATTTGAGTGTCTTTTTCTACAATTGCATTAACATAAAAAATTTCCTCACTACCAATAGCTGCCGACAAACCTGCACCAACAGAACTACAAGCATCACTATCTAGAAACCTATGAAGCATGGACACGGACATAGACACCTGACACGACATCGATAAAATTTTGAGAAAATGACAAAATTCAATGTAATCACAAGTGTCGGTGTCAGACACTGGGACACGTCTTCGATCAAAAGTATCGATGCAACAAAGCTAGAAACTAAACAACATTGTCATTTACGACAATTACAGTTTCAACCACTAGTTAAGCAGGAAAAAAACACCAATAAAATCAGCAGATATCTTACCTTCAACCTTGTCGGCTTGGTTCATTGTTTTACTCCTTTCTGTTCCTTGTTGATCTTCAACATCGATTTGCATCTCCTCATGTACATCAGATTGTTCAGCATTCAAAGCAGAAACACCACTCACATCATTGTCAGCTATTATTTGCTCCTTTGCAATGCACTTTTCAACTTCAGTTCCACAAACAACTTCATCCACAATATTGGCTTTGCCATCAACTTTATCATCCCCAATCGGCATATTCAATATCGAATCTATCATTTCCACGATATCAACAACACAAGAGTTTGTGTCAAATTTATCATTCCCGAAATTTGACATTTCCTCAACATCATCAACATTATCATTCCGCCCAATCGGCATGTACAAAATTGAATCAATCGTTTCCAACATTTCAGCAAACAGTGAAGTGACCGGGCGCGCTACGGCCCCAGCACCTTCATCATGAAGCTCGGCATCCTCAACTATCTTAACCTGACTCCCACATTCCACAGACCCATCTAGGGTTTCACCAACAACAACGTTAACATCATGGGCTACAATGGTTTCTGAAGTTGCAGAAGTAAACAACAAACCCTTTTCTGCTTCTTCCATGAATATATCTGACAAAAATAAAAACTTCAAATTTTCAATAAAACATTCAATAAAAACACTCTTTTTTACTCAGAAATTCAGTAAAATATAAATGACCCACATGGAAAAAAAAAAAGATTTTGCAGAAAAAGCCATAACAGAAAAAAGCAGAAATGTTGAATGTATGAGACTGAGACCATGAAATAGAAAAGAACAATAAAAGAAGAGTGAGAAAGGGTTCATTCTTGCCATACCAAGGTTTGGTTTTTGTTTTGCTGTGAGAGTCAGATAGGACAAAGGCTAGGGTGCACCAGGGAAATATAGTTCGTACAGTGCGAGAGCTTCAATAGAGATTTTATAAGAAGAAAATATAATACTAAATTTAGGTAGTCTCTTTACCATATTAGGATAAACTGCATTTTTAACGCCTTAACTTTTAAAAAGTTATGATTTTGGCTCTTCACAAAAAAAATTGTAATTTTGACTCATAAACGTTGCAAAGTTGTTGAGAAGTAATCACGTGTCTCAAAACAAGAGTCATAATCGCAACTTTTTGCAAAGATAAGGACCAAAAGAGCATATTTCTCTTAATTTAGAGGGCCAAAAGAACATATTTCCTTAAACATGGGGTCACTTTTGTCATTTTTTTTAAAAAGGGGCCAAAATCACTACTTTTGCAAACTTAGAAGGTAAATAGTGCGTTTAAGTTTTCCTTTTATTTAGACACATAAAAATCAACAAGGTGGTCTCATGAACTTATTTTAGTTGATAGAGACGTTGTATAATATATGTAGAGCATATGTTTCGAAATCAAAATATTTTATTTATTCATTTTAAAAGGGTTAATAGTGTTTTACCTCCTGGAATATAGCTCATTTACGGTTTTACCCCTTGTAAAATATTTTTTGTGGATTTCGTCCTTGTAATTTGAAGATTTTTGGTTTTGGATCTTCATGAATTTTGACTGTACAAAATCGAAGATATGGCAAGGGGTAAACCTAAATTTGCTCAAATTAACGGGAGGTAAACCGAAAATTTCTCAAATTACAAGATGCTAAACCTAAATTTTCTCAAATTACAAGGGTGAAATTTTCCATGAAGGTCTAAAACCAAAAAATCTTCAAATTACAAGGATGAAATTCAAAAAAATATATTTTACAGGGATGAAAACCGAAAATGACATATATTACAGGGGTAAAACACTATTAACCCATTTTAAAAAAAAAGTAAATTTCTAACTATTAAATTATTTAAAAGGAAAAATTGATAATGTATAAAATAGAACTCGAATGTGTGTTGATATAAAAGTTTAAAGATAAAGAAAACAATATAAAATGAAAACTATATATTCACATATAGAATTTTAATATCATAGAGTGTGTTTACAAAATATTTGTGTTATTATATATAGTACAAAAATTGTTTTTTAAAAAGAATGGTACAAAAATAGTTATTTATATCGTTTAGACTTAATATTCAAAATTCTTAGAGGAAAATTTCCCTCCAAAAAAAATTCTTAGATGAAAATTTGCCACAATCGAATTAAGAATGAGGCAAATCAAACAAATGCTGCACCAAAACTTATTATTATTTTATAGATTGTAAGATATATATCTTTGTCAAAAGTAGTAATTTGATTGAGGAAATATAGACACGTTAAGTAAAAATAATAACTAAAGTAAAAGGTAAAATTAAAAGAGAAAAATATCACACCAAATAATGGTATCTTTGATCGCTGGTTTGTTATATATTATGAAATAAAATAAAAAAGAATTTGATATTCAATATCTTTTTCCTCAAAAAATAAACAATAATAACTTTGAAAATTAATTTTTTAGATATTTTTTTTAAAAAAAAACTATTTAATAATGAAAAAAATCATCTATAAAAAATAATTAATAGAAGTTACTCTTCTTATTTGAAACAAGCGTAACTTTTCATTTACAAAGAAATTCACACAAAAAAGTTGTAACAAGTACAAGTTGAAAATTCTAAAAAGAAAAAAATATCTAGGAAATCTTACAATCAGTCAAGCTTGGTCTATATTTGTGCTCCTTTGAAAATGAAGGTTTGGATGTTCCCTCAATGAGGCAAGAATATTCATTCATCTTTACCTTTGAAGCTAGCAATGATAAATTCACCCTAATTTTGCTTTGTGGCTACAAGATGAAATTCTTTATGGAAGGCTTCGGTTGCAGCTTGTGGTAGCATTCACCCTAACTGACAGATTCTCTTGCAGGTTTAACGATATTTTTGTCTGTCATACTCATGTAGAGCTTTTGGGTAACACTTTTTTCTATAGAGCAGGTGCATGAGAGTGAAAGAACCATGTTGTTGTTCCTTGCGACATGTGTAACATATGAAGCAATTGTTTTAGTTTTTTTAATCTTCTATGCTCGCATATTTACATATAGGTGAATATTTGTGCCGATAATCTTGCTAATCTGGGTCACATTGTGACAAGTTTTACTTGGTGGGATGCTTTACCAATTAGTCTCTCAAAGGACTTTGTTAGGGATCATTGTGATCTTATTAATTTTCGTTTTTGCTGATTATTTTTTTGGTTTCTTATGTTCTATTTTGGGGTAAGGGGATGGTCCATGTCCCTCCCCCTTTCTATATACTTCCCCCCTTTTGACAATGTGATATAAGAACTTAACATATGATTAGACGTTGCAATAGATTCAAACATAGTTAAGGTGTCTTTTAGTCTCTTTGATGTTATTATGCTCTTAATTTATCAAACAAAAACTCAAAATAGGACATTGTCAAATGTAACCTTAATAAGACTCTTAAAAAATTTAACACATAAGAAAGATAGATTAATTTTCATATAATCTCTATAAAGTTTTGCATCGTCAGTAAATCACAACCACTCATGTGTGCGTTTTTTATAATACTTATGATTAAAGTCAAATATTTTCAATAATCTAATAATCATTTTAACTAAAGGTGTTTGGTTTCAGCTTTAGACGTATTAGAAGTGTTTTTCAAGTGTTAGAAGCAATTCTAACTCTAAAATTATGTTTGACATTTTAAAACAAATTAATTTTAGAGACTAAAAACAATTTTATTTGAAGCTACTATTTTTAGCTATTGATTTTAGAATTGATGCTAACAAATTTTTAATTTAATTTACTTTTATATAGATGTATCCATCCACAAATCACTTTACTTATATTTTAATCAGAATCATCCCTGTGAGCTTAGCTCACTCGGTAAAGAGTAGGGGTGGAAATGGGCTAGGCCGAGCCGAGCTTTATAAGGCCTAAGCCTGGCCTACTTCAAAAATTATAGGCTTGAGCCTGGCCTATTACCCGTCATAGGCTTATTTTCAAGGTCTGGCATGACCTTTTTAAAGGCCTGATGAAGCCTGAAAGCCTATTTTACACTAAGGCCTATGAACATCTATAAACTTACTACTAAATAGGCCAAAACTTATGAAGGCCTAAAGCACACAAATACTAACGAATGATTAATCACACCAATATA
>Ga0209282_1001638_pt1 | contig 12416 bp, 5 predicted proteins | sample Mtrugardesep15_FD_187529 | JGI IMG/M metagenome (GOLD analysis project Ga0209282, IMG submission 187529) | Root nodule microbial communities of legume samples collected from California, USA - M. trunc garden sep15 (SPAdes) (version 2) | ecosystem: Host-associated > Plants > Roots > Nodule...
TAAGTAAATATATTAAAAGAAAATGCACACATTTCTTCCAAAAATTAAGTGTGTATTTAGAATCACACGTTGAGTTTCACAAAATTAAGGTAGCACTTAGCTAATATGATTTTGTTGAAACTCAAAAGTACAAAGTATAGCTTATGGCAAAATCATAATGATACAATGAGATTCTGCCTAACTAACTGTTAATTCAAACACACTAAATCAGCTTAACTATATTACATTACATACTCCTATATTACTTAATGGAAGAGAGAACATGTTGTCCATGTCCATTCCATGATGTCTTGCTTGTTGAAAAATGTTGATGACTTTACTACCTGTTGTGTAGTGGATTTGGACCTGTAGGAACAACCCTTTTGTCCTCTGATGATGACGTGTTGTTGTAGCAAGAAGACAAGTGTTTTCTTTTGTGGTTACATCTGTGAACATCATCAAGTACTGCCACACTACTACTGTTCTTCTTCTTTGCTCCATCAAAGAAATTTCCAACAAAAACTGTTTTCCTTGCCACTGTAGTTGACCCAATACATGCCCAAAACAAAATGCATAACACAAGTATCACTTCTTGTAATTTCATCTTCACAATCTAAACTTATTTAAAAGATATATATAATATAATACCTAGAAATGTTTGAGTCAAATAGTGAATATCGGTGGCAAAGAAAATAAAGAGATGAACAAGAAGGAGGGAGAGGAAGCAAAAGGAATTGGTTTATTTTGTTAGTGAAGGAAAGAGAGTGTTATAAGAATGGGACATTAACTATGGTACCTCGGATATATGCAGGAAAAGACTTTGAATTTGATACATCACATCTCTTTGGTCAGAAATTTCACCAAACCTCATTAATTCACTTCAATTCTATGGTGACAAAATAATAGTAATACTATTATTTTAACCAAATGGAATTTTGAACATAAATGGTGAGTGAATTAAGGAGTGAAAAGTGCAACATTCCATTCCTTAGAATTTGCAACCTAGTTAACAAAAAGGTCCTCTCCTCTAATACCCGATAGATTAGAGAAAATTTTTGTTCAATATGGGGGGAGGTAGCTATGGCTTTACCACGTGATGCTCGAATTAAGGACCATGCTTCAAAAGCTGACACTTATTGAGAGAAAAAAAGGAGTTTGCAGGGGAATTAAATGGGTTGTTTTGACTGTAACATTGCATGCATTGAATTTAATTTCATCAATCGACGTTTTGCTTTCGAAACACGTCTTCTTGGCTTATTAGAATTTATTTAAGTGTATGTTCTTACATACTTGCCTTTCATATATAATTCTCACACACAAACACATCTATATTTTTTAATATATTAATTTACCAAAAGTATCTGTATGAGATAAAATAGTAAGAAATTTCTTTCAGCTTAATTAAATTTTTTGGTTTTGAATCTAACTCCGAAGATACAACTATAATATCTTATTTTGTAAAAAAAATAAATATATAATATCTTATATTTTTTTAAGGAGACCTTTATCGTTCATTGTGATCATACTATTCTAGTAATATTAATTTCGCGTAAAAGATATTAAACTAAAAAAAAGTTTTTATCAGTTTTATAAATAATTAATCTTCATATTAGTAGTAGAGTCTCTCTTTTCAATCATCTAAATTTAAAAAATTATTTAAAAAATCCATATCAATGTAATGTTGATGCTGACGCATGTAAATAATGTTTTAAAAAAGTGTATAGTAATAACCTCATTCATTCATGTGACAAACAGAGACAACCTGGGATGATAGGTTAACTCAATGGAATTGCCGTGGCTATGAAACGACAGTTGATACTACATTAAAGCCGGCCATTTCTGTTAAAACGAGAAGGTTACTTGCCCATCTTCCTATCTTATCCAACTATTCGCACCCCCCTTCCCACTTTGAAAAGGTGCAAATAAAAAGGTGAAGAGGTCAGCGCTAAGAGATATGGGTTAGTGTGAGAGTGATGATCAAATATAATTTGATTAATTAGTTAATAAAAAACACTTTTGGGAATACATTTACATTTTATGAAATAAAAGAAGTTATATATAAACATTTAGTAATATGTATAAATACCAAAGCAATTATAACAATTATAACACTTTTTTTTTTAGTAAAAAGAAAAATTTAAGTGACATTAGCAAATGAGTAGCTTTCACCATAAAAATAAAATAAAATAGTAGTTAATAAAGAGGCATAAGGTTGTAATATATTTTCTGTGTGTGTTTAGTTTTGTAGCGATCAAAATTGATTTAGAATAAATTCGTCATATAAAATTGATTACGACTAAAATTAAGTCAAAAATAAAATGATTTATGTTTAGATATATCTGTATAAAAGTGAGTAGAACGATAAATTTAAATCTAAAAATCAACTCTATAGTAACAAATTCTAATTTCTAACTTCAAAATTGAAATCGATTTTAAAGGTAAAAAAAAAAAAATACTTGAGAACAATTAAATATATCAAAATCAATTATCCATATCTAAAATCAATTTTAGATTATTCAAAACGAAAACCAAGGAGATATTATTCGATAGTTAAGCCTTTACGTTTTATCAACAAAGCTAAAAGAAAACAGGAAAAAAGAAAGACAAAATTACACTTTGTCGATGATTAGAGATAGTTGATCTTAGTATCACACCAAGTTTAATTATGAGCAAACATTTAAAAGTTAATTATTTGTATGTGCAGTTTAACAGAATTTACAAAAACACTAAAAAACAATAGCCAACATTTGTCAATTATCATCGTTTTCAGACTTCCAAAGCCCCGTAGAATGGGGTAAATAACCTTTACAAAAAATATTGTTCAAAAAATTGTACATCTGTGTTTTTGTTTTACACTGTACATATGTTTTATGTGAAGAAATGAGAAGTAAAGATCCTACGAGTGAAATGTTACAATGAAATAGTAGATATGCAGTTCTTCCCATAAAACAAAAGAGATATTATTATTAAGATCCAAATCTTGAACACGATTAGAAGAGACAGCCAAACTAAGTTGATGTGGTGGTTGACGTTGGTTCTTCACCAGTGGGATGTATCAACAAAGACACTTCAACACTCAAAGTCAATGATATTGTCTCAAGATGTTTTAAGGATTTTCACAAAATGAGAGTGTGTACATGATTTTGCAGTGAATTGTTTTATTTATAGATTTTCGTGTCGTTGCACACTAGTGGTACAAGGGGCGGACGACTGTTTGATTGCCTGAAGGCGATAGATTTGCTCTAATAAGAGCCTTATTTAAAATTTCACAATTCTTCGCAAGTATAAGAGATCCACAACTGCATTTTGGTGTCTCATTGGACCTTGGCTCTGTGAATGAACTACAAGTCCTAGGATTGGGCCTTGGTTGAGTCTAGAACACTAGCCTCCAAGTCATTGTCTTGTTATTTGAGGCAAAAACTTAAAGTTTGCAGAGCATCTATAATGGAGACACTCAATCTTGAGGACTTAAACGGGTCTCACATAGACACGTCACTTTTTTATAATTTTTTAATAATAGTACCTAATAGGTACTCAATCACTCCAACATAGACCCTCTAACAAAAAGTCTAAATGGATCCCATCAATAATTCTTTATCATTTATATTTCAACAAAAGTAACAAAAGCAACTCAACAATGATTATTTTATCAAAAAGTAGTGTGGGGCTCACTTAAGAATAGGGGTCTTAAGTTAGACCCTGGGTCTTAAGAGACCCAAAAAAAAAATTCCACAATGGGGGTACCTATTAGGTACCGGGTCTTAAATGGTTAAGACCTCACCATTGTGGATGGTCTTAGTGCTCTAAAGTCGACCATTAACTTCAGGTAGTTATTTTTGTCAAGGTTGTGCTCCAAGTGATGATCACGTTTGAGTGTGACAAAGTTCCAATTTTATGTTTACCCATATGAGTATAACGTTATTAGAACAATGAGGTTTTGGTGATGTTAAGGGACATATCTTTTAATTTCGAAAGAGCCTTAGATTTCATGCGTAATCTTGGGTTGTCTTTTTGTATGGCGCGTGAGGACATTCATCAAAGGATATTTAATGAAGGTGTGATATTTGAGAGCGCACTTGTTTTTGGGAAAGGTTGGGATTGTTGGATTTTATGTCAATATGTAATTTGTCAGTTTAAGAAGAATGTATAAGATTTTTCATAGTTATTGTATATAAGTGATGACCTTCACTTCTAAGTGAGCTTTTGTTTTTTCTTTCTTCTTTCTTGAACCTTTCAAGCGTACATGTTCTATCTTATGGAGAAATTGTTGTTATTTTTTACCTAAGATTTGTTTCTCTTCGTACTCCTTTACTTTTCTTTACCCTTAAGGGTAACTAGTGATTTGAGAGAGGAGGATAGTGGAGGTAGAGTGGAAGGCCACGCGTGAAGTTTAGAGTTTGGCTAAGTCCTCTTGCTCTAATTTCTGCAGGAATATGAGAGTGAAGAAAGCAAGGTAGTCCATTTAGGGAAGTTAAGATCTACCTTATAATGTCATTAAATATCCTTAGATGGTCAAGGAAGTCTAGCATCTTCGACCTTTGCACTCAGATCTTAATAATTTTTTTTCTTCAAGGTCTTAGATTACATAAAGGTTGGTTCCTCTGGTGATTGGGAGGTTGCATTTCCTTGATCACGATGTTCGAATTTGTAATCTATCCCATAGAGTGGGGTTCATGAAGTATGAAGCTATTTTCGTGAACTTGAGTTTGGTCCTTCTCTTTAATGAGACACCTTTTTCTTGCTCATTCGCAAATTCATCTTACTTCATGGGAGTTTATTTTGGGGTTTCAGAAGTTGTTTCGTTTCATGGGTGTGATTCTATATGTTTTATTCTTTTGTTATCTCTTTCAACCTTTGATGGAAAAGAGGCCTCACAAAAGTAGGTTTATGTGGGCCAACGTCACTTGAAATTGTTTGAACCGTATATGAGTTATTTTTAATGGCTTATGAACAAATCTTTCCGATTCAAAGTCGACAGCCCTTCGACTAAGTGGGAGGCATGCAATGTTCAAGATTTAATGGCAAAAGGTGGGAGGAAAATCATCTAGCTTGACGTCAAGGCAAATAATATTTGTGAGTGTATGGTGTTAAGTTTCCTTTGAGTTAGTGAGCGGGGCGTTAAGGCTAAACAAATCCAATCGAAACAACATTTTGTCATTCTTCTGGACATAACCCATGAAACAACATATGCTTTATGAGTTGGTTAGTTCGCACTATTATGAGGTGGGTCGAAAAGTACTCACTAAGTTTCCCAATCGCATTTATCAAGATTACATCCCAGTAAATAAAAGATAAGCTATCTAAAATGGGTTACTTAGATTATATCTATTAAAGATCCTCGTTGAAATAAAAGTTGCCTTACGAGACTAAGATATTCTGGGTAAGCAAATCATAAGACTAAGATCTTGATAGAATTTAGAAGAAACATAACTTACACATTTGCTTTATTTTGTCTCTTGGCAAATATTATTACTGTTAAAGATGGAAGATTTATTATAGGAGAATGATAAACAATAATGTTTTATAGGTATTGGTTAAGTAAATAAAAAAAGTAAACTTATTTGTCAAAAAAGAGTAAATTTTATTAAAAAAATATTTAATTATTACTTGATCAAAATAACAACTCATATTTTCAAGAAAACAATTTTATTTTTAGATTCCTTGTCCCGTGTTCTAGAGATACCGATTAACAATACGCTTTGTTGTATTTGACAATAAATTAAGCAAGCATCATCATTCATTTTGTTTGACTTTTTTACAAACCTTCTTCATAGTCATTTCTTTTAAGGATTTTGTTAACGAGTGCCCCAGACACTCTTTAAGCATTCTAGAATAAACAATTATTCTTTAAAAAAGTCAAATATTTCAATTTCCAATACATTAATTACACATTTTCATAAATACTTACTACTTATGAGTGTCCCAATGACACTCGTTAACCTTTCTCTTCTTTTAATAACTTGTTAAATTAAATGTGATAGATAATTACTCCCTCCGCCCCAAATTGTATGACGTTTTGGACATTTCACACATATTAAGAAATGCAATTAATATTGCGTGGAAAAGAAATGTTATAAGTTGTTTTATAACGACATATAACTTGAGACAATTTTTTTTGCTAAAGCGAGATACAATTTGGGACGGAGATAGTAGTCATTAGTACTACCGGTAAATCTAACCATACATCATCCGTGCATCTCACGTGTAAGATGTAGTTTATGGTTCCAAATCCAGGTCGCATAGCAACGAACATGACTGAAAATGATTTTCCACAATAACCGTCACACTGTCGCGACCCTTTTCTTCCTCGCATTGTTCTTTCTCACAATTTTCTTCTATTCATTCTTCTTCTTCTTCAATACTGCAACCACTCCTCACACAGATCTCTATCTCCAACTCAAACCCAAACCTTCTCTCTCTCCGCCACCACCACCACCACCACCACCACCACCGCAACAATCCTCCACCACCGTTACCGCCATTCAACCTCAATCCGACATTGACAGTGCCACTGTCGATGATAATGAATCTGTTGTTGCTGATACTCACACGGACGAGGTTGATGATGCGATTCTAGCTTTGAAGGAATGCGATTTATACGATGGAACTTGGGTTGAGGATGAAGATTATCCTATTTATGAACCAGGTTCTTGTCCTTACGTTGATGAAGCTTATGATTGCAAAATCAATGGAAGGAATGATACTCATTATACTAAATGGCGCTGGAAACCTCATGGATGTGATCTTCCAAGGTCACTCTCTTAATCCATTCGTTTGTTCAACTATTTGCATGTAGCTGTGTTTATGTTTGATGATTAGTTCATTTGTTCAATCTGATGTTGATAAATAGGATTGAAGTAATTTGGTTTGATTTAGAGATAAAACATGCTACTATTTATTAAACGGTGTTACCGCATATGATTTATAGGTGTAGCTTAGTTCCATTCAGGTTTATTTCTGCGAATGCAGCAACTTGATAGTTAGTATACAACTTTTGACAATCTAATCGTGTTATTGCGCATGTCATTGTTAAGATTTGAATGCATTAGAGAAGGCTGTTAAATAATCTAAAGATTTTTTTTAATGCATTAGAGAAGGCCTTGAGTTCAATGTTGGGAAAAAATGTACATGTGAGAATGATAATAATGAGTGGTCACAGGACAAGATGTTGATTATAAACGAGAAATTGTAGATAAAAGCATTATGCAGAAAGTTGAGGTAGCACTTGTGATGGAAAAGAAGTTAAATATCGTCTTAAGTTATTTAGACGGGAATGAAGAATTCATGTAAGCGCTGCATTATAGAGGAAAGATTGGATTAGTGGTAGATAGCCCGGTAACTGTTGATAAATGGAGACTAATGAAAACTATATGTCAAATGATTAAGATGGATTTGGATTTAAATGAATTTTTAGTATCATGACTTTAGCTTCAAGCTAATTTAAATTGAAGAGCTCCACGAATCATACTCAAACCCATGAAAACTGAAAAGCATGTTCAACTAGTTAGCTGTGTTCCTGTTAAACATAGCTTCTTTTGATATGGTGAGAAAAGTTAAGTTGTTGTCTAGCAAATGACAAAAATAGCAAAAGAGTCATAATGCAATAGTGTTTTTCAAACATCTACCCTTTGCTTCTCAGCTGTTAGTAGTTTGCTGGAAAGTTGGTTATTTATATTTTCTCCGTCCACTTCTTTCGCATATTACTGTAGGTTTAGTGCCAAGGACTTTTTGGCAAGACTGAAAGGTAAACAACTAATGCTGGTAGGAGATTCTATGAACCGAAACCAATTTGAGTCCATTCTGTGTGTACTTCGTGAAGGCTTGGACAATAAGAGCAAAATGTATGAGATACATGGTCACAAAATATCTAAAGGAAGAGGCTACTTTGTTTTCAAATTTGAGGTAATTTTTTTCTTTTTCTTTTCAATCATATTTTGTTTGAAACACTTTTTTCTCTTTCAATGAAATGTTATTTAGCAAAAAGCGCCAATTACATGAACTACTTTATATTATTTTCTTTTAGAAAAAAGTATCTTTTTTCAGTAATCTATTCACTTTCTTTGTAAGTTTGTCTCTTCAAGGTTTGATGGGCTGGAATAAAAATGTTTGCAAATTTATCTCCCAGAAAATGACATTGAATTCATCTCTCTTTGAAGCTATTAGTTCGTAACTTATAAAGTGCTGTCTGTAATTTGGTAGTTATATGAAATGTAAAATATGAAAATGCTTACAAAATGATTAAGGTAGCTGCACTCCATCATTTCCATGTGAAAATAATATCTGGATGGGCACACTGCTGTTCATTATGCTAAGATTTTGGAACGCTTGAGCAGGACTATGATTGTACGGTGTCATTTGTGAGATCTCATTTCCTTGTGAGGGAGGGAGTTCGTATGAATGCACAAGGGAGTTCAAATCCTACATTATCAGTAGATCGGATTGACAAGACGTCCAACCGTTGGAAGAGGGCTGACATTCTCGTCTTCAATACGGGGCACTGGTGGGCTCATGGAAAAACTGCTCGAGGGTTAGGATACAATCATTTCGTATTTCATATTTTGATTGTGTACATTCAATTCAGGAAACTGGTTGTCCGAGTTTGTTTGTCTCCCCCATGTCTATTGATTCTAACATGGTCAAAAACTAAAAAGGATTCATCTAAGTATTTGCTGCACTAGACTATTGACCTATATCTGTAACTTCTCTTGGCAACGATGAATGTTCGCATACACTATTCTATCAACCAATTATATGTATTATGCAAGATTTGTGACTGTTGTCTAACATGTTTATCTTGTTACTTTTTGGTTTTTTTCCCTTTCACAAATTAGTTTCTATTCCCTGCTATGTGTTGGTTTGTCTTTCATTCCATAAAATTAACAAGTCGTCTATCAAAAATAAACAATGGGAATAATATTTATACTAAATACTGTGTATGATTTCTGCAGAATAAATTACTATAAAGAAGGTGATTATCTATATCCAAAATTTGATGGAGTTGAGGCGTACAGAAAGGCTATAAAGACATGGGGAAAATGGATCGACAATAATATCAATCCAAAAAAGCAGATCGTCTACTATCGTGGATATTCTAATGCTCATTTCAGGTATCAATGTTTTTTAAGATTTTTTCTGATGCATAAATTCCTTGTGCCCTTTCCAGTTTATTTCTACGGAGGGCCTTGTATTTTGTAAAAGATTTATATTATTTAGCTACTTTTAAGTGAAGAGTGCACTCTAGAGAGAAAATATTGTTATAACTATTGCCTGGAAATCAATGGCTGAGATTGTATTAAAAGTGAAAACACAGTACACATAAAGCAAAACATGAAGTTGAAAATCACTTAGTTGACTTGCAAATCATTAGTTATAATTTCACACTTTTCTATCTAAAATGCACCCTTTCACTTTAGAACAGCTAAATTTAGTAAGCGAAATCAAGACTTATATTCCAACATCATTATGGAGAATAGTAAAGTAGAAGAGAGAAATGCTAGCAAGTAGCAATATACTCTCAAGCACATTCTTTTCAAGTAATAAAAAGTATGCTGATATCATTCCTCAAATAAAAATAAAAAATAAAACTAATTGTACATCACTACTAATTGCTCCATAAGTCATATCATATTGCTGCTGAATCTTTGACAGAGGTGGAGACTGGGACTCAGGCGGGTCATGCAACGGTGAAACTGAACCGGTTTTAAATGGGTCCATCCTGAATAACTATCCTTTGAAAATGAAGATAGTGGAAGAAGTGATCCAGGGAATGAAGGTTCCAGTTAAGCTACTAAATGTCACAAAGCTGACTAATTTCCGCAAGGATGGTCACCCATCTGTCTTTGGCAAGAGCATAATAGGTGGAAGGAAAGTCTCCTTAAAGCGGCAGGACTGCAGCCATTGGTGTCTTCCTGGGGTCCCTGATGCATGGAATGAGCTAATTTATGCCACTTTGGTTTTGCAACAGACAAATTCAAGGAATTGAGTTAAAGAGTCCTTTCTTTGAAGGAGTTTACTTTTTGTGCGGGAAAGAAAGTAAAGAAGAGAAGGGCAGTTGAGTACAATGGAAAGTGTACCCTTAGCTGTATATCATGACAATTCTTCAAACATGAAAGAATCAACACAATAGCTGATAAGGCTTTTTCATTGATGGTTAAATTTCCACCCCATGAATTCAGCAGGATCGTGTTTCATTACACCCGTAAGGGTCATGATCTCATCGGTTGTTTGATGTGGAACTCCATTGGATAAGCCTATTCATCACATTTCTCTTTCTTGTATGTCAAAAGTAGATAAATTTACCATGCTTTGGGGTGTAGGATTCGACCTGATTAGATTTTGATGTATAAGTTTTTACATTTTATTTAACCTTAACCTCTCTCCATCGGTCTCATACTCGCACGCTCACTCGATATCTTGTTTCTATCTCCTCCATTACGAGATCAGGTATGTCTCTCTCGTCATGACTGCATCTCTATTTTATTTTCCCTGCTTGTTGTCCTTCTCTATTTGCTAATGTCTTATATTTAAGTTCTCTTTTTCCTCTTCTCAATATGAAAAAAGCACTGGCCTTGGTTAAATCTGTTAATTGTGTCTCCCAAGTCCCATGCAATTTTATTTTATTTACTTTTTTGAATTAATAACAACATCTTTTTATTTCCTATATAAATCAATTAACAATATGTTTTTATTTCCTATGTATAAGTAAAAATTTAATTCTTATTATCACTTAAAATGTTCACTTTAACTCAAGTCATCACCACTAGACCAACTCAAATGGGTTAATAGGCGGACCATGTTTTAGGACTGTCATTTCAAACACGCTCTTTTATCACTGTAAAAGGAAAAGAAAAAAAGGAAAAAAACTCTTATCATAAATTATTCATACTAGATAAATTTTCCATTTCATCATATCGGTGTGATGATACTTTAGTGAAGTGCTTAAATTATTCACTTTTTAAATTATTTCCCTTCTTTTATAGGATATATGTTTTACAAAATGAATTGTTGGGTTGAGATTTTATATGTAAAATATCATTAAGATGCATCAAGATTAACTTATAATTACAAAAGGTTAAATTAAGTTTGATAGAAAAAGGTCAAATTCAAAGAGTTAAATTAACTTTTATCCGGAGAACTAGTCAAGAAATATAATCTTCCACAAGAAATATAAACTAGGAATTTTCATAATCATATTTTCAATAAAGTCTTGGTGTCTTTCACACAATTATGTCCCACATAGAAATCTTGCTGATGTTATTAAATTGCAGTACAATGCCAATGGAGTTGGTGGAGGCTGATGAAAGAGATGACCAAATGATTGATGTCCTGTGACTGCGAGCGATCCTTGTTTATTATGGTTGTGTAAAGACGCTCTTATCCCGTGTTTTCTTCATTAGGGTGGGTCTTGTTTTCATGGCGTATAGGAAAAGCATTGTGTTAAAAATAGTGAAATAAACAAAAAGGCAATGTAACTTTCAGTAATATAATTTTTTTTTCCAAAACTATTAGAGATATAAATTAAAAATGAGATTACAACAAGAACAAAAGTCAAATTTTATTTCCCTAAAAAAAGTCAAATTTTATGTGTAAAGATTTTATTTTATTTGACGGATGGAAGGGAAAAATTATTAAATCACTTTGCTTAGATGCCAAGGAAGAAATCCCAATCTTATGCACTTTGTCAAAAATAAAATAAGAAAATCAACTTGTCTCAAAATCTTGTACCGTGGGAATGGGGTCCGACAGATATCATTATCATGTTGGAATAATTTAGGCAAATAGTTGAAATATCTGTTATTTTATCTTCATTTTTTTTTTAACTATGGAATAAATTCACCTGCAAAAAATATCTTTTAAGTTGGAATATTATTTCGAAAATTTAGTTTTTTATATAATATTAATATATTTTCATTTAAATAAATAGCAAAAAGACATTTAAAAGGAACACAATTTTTATTCTGATGAATCCAATTCCCTAATTTTGTAGGAAAATAAATCGGGCAATGTAAATCATTGAAGTGCTTTCTTTCCTGTTAAAATTTGTGAAAAACATCGATCGGTTGTAACCTTTCAAGTGAGGGAATTTTAGCTCATTACGTGTCCAAAAAGGTACATACGAAAAGGAAAGACTATTACTGTATTTTTTTTTATAGGAGAAATACTATTTACTGTTGTTTCTTTTTTCAACGTAGGAAATATGAGATCCAACATATGTAGAACAGAATTGATATTTGTCCAACCACTTTTTAATAACTATTAAAGCAAAAATAAGCTTATAAAACATATATCACTCATTTCAATTGAAAAGATGCCGACTTGATAGTCAGATAATTAATTAACCTGCACTTAAAAAATTCTTATATTATTTTCCATCAAAATTGTAGCTTATTCACGAACAAAGTTTTTTTTTTGTGGTCGGAGTTCAAACTCCGAATCTT
>Ga0209282_1001641_pt1 | contig 12408 bp, 9 predicted proteins | sample Mtrugardesep15_FD_187529 | JGI IMG/M metagenome (GOLD analysis project Ga0209282, IMG submission 187529) | Root nodule microbial communities of legume samples collected from California, USA - M. trunc garden sep15 (SPAdes) (version 2) | ecosystem: Host-associated > Plants > Roots > Nodule...
CATAAAATGTATAAAATCTGAAAAATATTATAAAAGAAAATTCGGTAATCCTATCAATAATTCGGTAAGAGAATATGAAATTTTTAGTAAATTGGCATGTTGTTTCATCGCAGATTGCGAAATACTTTCTCATATACGACGTTAGAAGTCACATTGGTATCTTCATCATCTTCATCCTTGATCAATATCTTTAGTCTTTCTCTAGATGTAACTCTTGAAACAGCAACAACATACCGATGAGATACGATATTTCATAATTCTATACCTTTGACTAGTTCCAAATTGCAAATCAAATTGCAATTTTTTTCTTTATTATAGTATGATTTATTACTAAAAACAAGCATTCTTTTATTAATTATAATAATGACATATTTTTAAATAGTTAGTCAAAGCTAGGTGTTTTTAAAAAGAAATCTAAAACATTCAAATATAAACACCCCTATTATTTCCCTTTCCCTTTTCTCTTCACATATTACCAGTTACACAACTTTCCATTTATTCCCAATCTCAATTTAATTACCACTTTCTACGAATCAACAAACCCCAAATCTCAATCTCACCCAACATTTGACCTTTCACCCATTGACAGCCATTCACTTTTCAAAACTCATCCAAGGATATTCCCGTCTTTTCACCTAAACCCCTTCCCCCTTAAGCGTTGGTAACGCTCTTTTCATTCTTTCACTTTAAATACCAAATTATCTCTCCATCGGATCTTCATCTTAACAACACTTCAACCACTTTAAATATCTCTCTTCACCACCGTGCCGGAAACTCCCTCCACCTAGTTCCGGTCACGGAACTCCGTTTTTCTCCTTTTCATCTTCGTTTTCTTCCTCTGTCTCTGAAAATGAGTTCAGAATTGACTTTCAGAGGACACGAAACTCAACAAGTCAACGACGAATACTCACCAAAACCAAACAAACCATGGCTCTCTGTAATTCGTCCGATTCGTTACATGCTTCGTGAACAACGTCTCGTTTTCGTTTTGATCGGAATCGTCATCGCATCCTTATTCTTCACAATCATACCTTCATCTTCATCTTCTTCATCTTCCTCATTCTCATCCAGTTCATACGAATCAAACTCGATCTCGTACTTTGACCACGAGTCAAAGACCACACCGGCAGTGTATAAGCAACGCGCCGCCTCCGTCGTTCATTCGTTCGGGAAGATTCCGTTAGGGATAAAGAGGAAGGGACTGCGGATCGTGGTGACTGGTGGAGCGGGGTTCGTTGGGTCCCATCTAGTGGATCGGTTGATGGCGAGAGGAGATAGTGTTATTGTTGTTGATAATTTCTTCACTGGTAGAAAAGAGAACGTTATGCATCATTTTGGTAATCCGAGATTTGAGCTTATTCGACACGACGTCGTTGAACCTCTTCTTCTTGAAGTTGACCAGATCTATCATCTTGCTTGTCCTGCTTCTCCTGTTCATTACAAGTTCAACCCCGTCAAAACTATCATATCCTTTTTCATTATTTCCTTATCTCCTACACTTCTTATCAAAGACGTGTCCGAGCTTATAGTTTATTATTAATTTTGTTTAATGTTGTGGTATTTTTGTGTGTCCTTAATTGAAAGTTTACAAGACGAATGTGGTGGGAACATTGAACATGCTTGGATTGGCGAAAAGAGTTGGAGCTAGATTCTTGCTAACTAGTACAAGTGAGGTCTATGGTGATCCTCTGCAGCATCCTCAGAAGGAGACATACTGGGGAAACGTTAATCCAATTGGTGAGTAACATCTTAATATTAATTTAATAGGTGGATTTGTTTGGATGTTGTTGATTTTAATTTGAATTCTATTTCTAGGTGTAAGGAGCGTTTAATTTGGAATCCTGCATGTTCTGTGTGATTTCTTTTTCGAATTAGTTTTGTTATTTTGTTTTCTATTCTAGGACTTTTTTCGTTAACCAATAAGACAAGTGGAACGTGGCAAGAGACCGTGTTTTCTTATGAATTTCAGGGAGTCATTTAGGTATCCGTGATTTGCGGGTCCACTTAATCAACGGCTCAGATCATTGTTGTTGGGACCACGTTGCATAAACGTGAAAATCACCCTTGTGTGCTGTAATAAAAAGTGAACGTAGGTTGAGATGGTGGTGGCTAGTACACCATGTCATCTAATCTATGTAGCAGCAACACTTTATTTAAACTATGTTCAGATGTCGGCATGTGTCGGTGTTTGACACCACCAACTTGATATAAAATATATGATTACATTAAATTATATTTCTTCTGTCTCAAAATATAAGCAAAAATTGGTTAACGAAAGTTAATACAAAGTTAATGTATTTTTTGGGACGGAGGGAGTATTATTTTTTAAACTATTGTTGATCCTAACTTGTCAGTGTTACTGTTTGTGCTATATCGGTTTCAATATCCGTGCCCCTATATCATAGGTGGTAATTTTGGGGTTTGTGGTTATAGAAAGTTGAAGGAGAGGGAGGTCAATTTGGTCCTATAGAAGTGTTAAAATTGGAACAGTGGAGTGTTTTGTCCTTGTCTTTTTGTAGTGTTAGGTACAATTTGGTAATAAATTGTTGTTGTGTGAGACAGGTGTCCGAAGCTGCTACGATGAGGGAAAGCGTACCGCTGAGACATTGACTATGGATTATCACAGAGGGGCCGGAGTAGAGGTCATTTTCAACCTCTTTCTAAATATCAATTGCTAATCAGATTCAATTATTGTTAATGATTTCTTATTAATATGAAATGTTATGTATATTTTTCAGGTTAGAATTGCTAGGATCTTTAATACATATGGACCCAGAATGTGCTTAGATGATGGACGTGTCGTTAGTAACTTCGTTGCTCAGGTAAGCTCTTTCTTTTATTGTACTTCCATTCCAATTTCATACAACAAGGCCACGGGTAGTTGTTGTTGGCATTATTTAATATTTGTTTCTAATCGGTGCCCTACATGCAGGCGCTGAGGAAGGAGCCTTTGACAGTTTATGGGGATGGAAAGCAGACTAGAAGTTTCCAATACGTCTCTGACTTGGTAAAGCACTTTTGATCTGACTTGCTCTTTTATGAAATTCCATTAACAAAACTCTGTTAGACTATATTTGGTTTTAAAATTGATTTTGCGCGTATTTGATACCACGGTGGGTTTGCTAAAATACAAAAGCTACACTCTTTGCATGTTTGAAATTAGAATAGATTTTGTTGAAGTTAAAAAATGTAACTTTTGTAGAATCACACTAGCTTATCTTAATTTTGACAAATTCACTATGAATTTAAATATGTCCTCCATAGATTTTGCAAAGCGGCTCGCAGTGAGTTTGGCAACCTAGTGTGAATTGTGATACCAATCATGTTTAGAGATGTAGAATTGATTTAGACATGTTTGGATGTTCTTAGGTATAATTTAATTCTAACTTAGTTGGAATTTGAAGTTTTTGCTTTTACAATTGTTTTAGTATCAAATTCATGGTTGATCCCATTTTCATATGAATGTATCCAACCATAATTCATTTTTTCATTTGACCAATTTTTTTATCAAAATTAATTTCACAAAATTTATTTTTGTCACCATAAAACCAAACTCACAATTAGTGTATGTTAGAATTGACGGCGACTTAAATGAATCAGTGTCACTCACTATAATTCAGAACTTCAACAAAATTATAATGCCACCTTAATTTATTGTGATTTCAATCATAGTTGAAAATATTTTTCTATTTTTTATTTTACTATGTAGTAGTAACTTCTAACTCGTCTTTTTTCCATGTTTGAATTTTGGATTACTGGTAGCGTTGCTTTTTATGTTGAGGCTTTTAACTTCTTCTCTGCATGTGCATGCTGCACATTTAACTGAAAAATTCCTGGATTTCTGTTAATGGTCTTTTCTTAATAACTAATGAATGAAGGTTGTGTTGGTATTTAAATGATGTGTCCATTGCGCATTGGTACATTTCACTTAAGAACCATTTGCACGTGACTGGAAGCTTGTTTAAAGCCGGGTGGGCCAGCTCATATAATTGCTGTTTGCACAATTAAAATGTAGCAAAAGCTCATCTCTGACAACAATTGAAAATGTAGCAAGAATAAATCAAAGTGGCCGCCTCGTGTATAAGATGGATACACGAAGTTGATGAATAACACGTGTCTTGTGACTGAATAATTAAATATCATCGTCAATATTAATTTGATTATGGTCTATGTATTTTGATTGCTGCCATGCCTTTGAATTTGGAATCTTTCTCTGTTTTCTCATCAATGTGATTTTTATGTTGGCACAGGTGGAGGGTCTAATGCGTCTTATGGAAGGGGAACATGTGGGGCCGTTTAACCTTGGAAATCCCGGTGAATTTACCATGCTTGAACTTGCCAAGGTAAAGATTATTAGGAAGGAAGCCAGAATCGTTCAGAATCATTTGCATTACACTAATAAATTCAAAAGTCATGATCATCCAACTAAGTTAATTGAAGAACTATTCATTCATAATACTTGGCATGGAATACTAGTTTCTTCATTTCTATTATCAATTTCCTCAAAACAAGAGTTTGTTGGACCAATTTTTTGGCTGTTTCGTTGTTTCCTCCTGTCATTATTTTTTATTACTATTCATATTCTAATGATGTGGTTGAGAATGAAGAATGTTAGTTTTTGGACCAGTTGTTTATTTTCTGTCGGTGGATGCAGTAACTTCAGTCTTACATCTGATTAACCCCATTATTGAATGCATCATAATGTATGTACGTTTGGTGTAGGTGGTCCAAGAAACAATCGACCCAGATGCAAAGATAGAATACAGAGATAATACAGAGGATGACCCACACAAGAGAAAGCCTGATATTAGTAAAGCTAAGGAGCACCTTGGCTGGGAACCCAAGGTGGACCTGCGCAAGGGCCTCCCACTCATGGTTTCCGACTTCCGACAACGCATTTTTGGTGACCATAAGGAAGGTGGATCTGATGCCTAATTCTTGATGGTGGTATGTTTATGTTATGTGTACCTTAGAGAGTGAGAAAGGGAAAAAATATAGGCTGAGGATAACAACACTTAGGTGTTTCCCATTAGTCACACAGAAGCATATGAGCTCCTCTTAAATGTTCCTTTTGTTGTTCCTTCTCCCTCAATCTTTCAAGATTGATTGATAGCTATAGCCAGCCATGATTTCATTTATCAATTTCCTGCCATCTATATAATTCTATCTCTATATTTTTTTTGGATGTAATTGGGTATGTATAAGTAACTACAGTTATAGTTATTTCAACATTTTACCTTATTTTATTTTGCTCCAACTTCACAAATAAGTTGAATAACTACCTCCTGTTTGCAATTTTATATCTGGTTTTGTAGAGTATGCTACGTCAAGGGTGATCATCTCTATGTTTCAGGGGAGTGACCTTAGGTCTAATACCCTTGTCTTATTTCAGTCTCTCCCCGAGTCTTGCATGAAACACAACCCTTCCTATTTATAATCGTCTCACATCATTGGTCTCAAACCTAAATTGCATAATACCCCCAAATCTTTCTATTTTCCTATTTTGATTCCCATTATTTGTCAATGTAGTTTTAGATTCCGTTTGTGCGATTACTAGTTTGGTAGCACTGGGAGTAATCTAATCTGTTTATCTTATTATAATCACCCCCACCTTCATATGAATCTCTTTATCTGAGACATTACCTACTAGAAGATTTACTGTCTCCAAGTAAGTTTAGTGAAACATTTGATTTTGAAGCCTTATATACTTTGCTTTAGTTTTTGAAACAATTTGAAACCAACTATACTATGTACCGAGAGGAATAATGAAGTTGGTCAGGGTATGACACAATACTTCGAATGTCTCACATACCATAATTCAGAACACAACCTGTGTGGTTTATAATTCTAAAGTGACGCACGAGCGCGGCCTCCTTGAAACTCGTCAAGATTAATTTTCTTGTAAGTTGGAATTGGTAGAAATGACTCAATATGTTCCTTGCCAGTAGCTCGTTTGTCCAGCCAACTTATAATGTCTCCGAAAACAAGTTCGATATTTTCATCAGGCTCCCCAGCTGTTAAGCCATGCCACATTCCAGGGTACAATTTCATGGTCTTGTCTACACTACTAGCTCTCTCATATAATGCCTTGCTTACTTCCGGGTCTGTCACTTTATCTTCCTCTCCATGTAACACTAAGAAAGGCAACGTCACCTGCTCAAAATTCATATTATGAGACCCAAAAAAGGGTAATTTGATGGATTACAAATAAGACAAAAAATCATGTCTATGCAGTTCACCTGGTGTAAGTTGGTTTCAACACTCAAACTAGTTCTCAGCAGTTCCAATGCTGTTTTTAACCTTGGCTTGTCCTGATATATCAACTTGTTTTTCCTTATCTACAATCATCATCATCATCATCATTAAAAAAAACACATAATCAACTGGCAGAACAAAAACATTAAACATCAACTATAGGGGAAAAAAAGACATAAGCGTCACCATTTCCCGTTTGGTGTGATCTTTGAAGGCTGAATCGATGACATCCTTTGTCGGAACTATTTTCCACTTGGGAAAAATATGTTCCAATCCCGACAACATGCTAACAGCAACACGATGCGGCTTCACCTTCTCTGATATCTTACACATTGGTGCCACAAAAACAGCACCATCCCAAAATGAAGGGTCTTTTTTATGCAATAATACGGCCACTGCTCCCCCCATTGATTCTCCATATAAGAATTTGGCCTTTCCCTTGTACTCTTGGAGCTCTGAAATACACAAATGAGCAAAGCAACTCAACTCAACATGAATAAGTTCTTAAATGATTGAGTTTTCAACACTTATGATATTGTTGAATATAAAGGCAAGAGCAAGAAATTCTGTCGTTACCGCAAATTGACTTGTAAAAGTTGAAACAGTCGTTAACAACGTTGTCAAATTTGGTTATGTAACAACGAACACCTGCAGAGTGTCCATGTCCTTCGTAGTCCATTCCGAACACAGCGTATCCTGCAGAAGCTAGCTTTTCTCCAATTTCTAGTGGCATGAAGCAAACAATAAATTATAAATACAATTTGACACTACAACTAGCAAATCAAAATCGGGAAGAGTGTGTAAAGTAAAATAATCATTCTATTACCCCTTTTAAAAGAGCCATTGCAAACCTTATCGGAATTAGTTATTCATTTGTGACCCTTTGTAGTTGGTTATTGAGTTAGTTAGCATTTTTCAGTTTTTCTGTTATGTAGATTATTGGTTTTGCTCTCTTATTTATAGAGCGTTCCTTTGTATTGAGTGAGTGATCATTTTCAACAATAAGCAATCCAATCTTTGCTATCCAGTATTTTTTTTATCTCTCCTCTTTCTTTTAATTGTTGTTCATGATCATGTATTGCATACTTTGATATGGTATCAGAAGAATAACAAACTTTCCACTGCATTTCTTTTATTCTTTCTTTCGTTTTCTTTTCGATCCTCATGGATGCAAACAGGATTATGGCTAATAATGTAACCCTTTTTTCATTGACAATCCTTGATTGGTGACAGTTATGGATCTTGGCGCTGTGCGATGATCTTGGTTCTGACTGGTCGCAACAAGTTAGATTTTGTTGATGGCTCCATTGAAGAACTATCTGAAGGTTCTTGCATGGGGCAGAAATGATAGCATTTTTTCTTATTGGATTCTCAATTCAGTTTCTAGGGAAATTCAATCTTCTGCTGTTTAGAAAGAGTATTCAAATTAGTAACTCATTTGCTATCCCTTGTAGCTTGTTATTCAGTTAGTTAGCATTTTCAGTTTTTCTGTTATGTAGATTATTGGTTTTTCTCTCTTATTGAAAGAGCATTTCTTCTAACTCTTGTACTGGTTTTTCTGTATGCCCTTGATTATTCAGTATTTTTTTTATCTCTCCTCTTTCTTTTCGCCGTTGTTCACACCCGTATGAATTGCATACTTTGATAAACCTATCAAACAGTGTAATATAATATGAATTTTGAGATGATTTTCTGAATTGAAATTTAAAGATGAGAGGTCTTGAAATTTTAGTGAAATGATTTTTAGGCAAACAAACTCCATATCATTTCTTTATAGATTGAATCATTATTACAATGTGAAATGAAATAAAAATGTATTAGAATTAGTTGTACATGCAGCCGCTCAAGCCAATCTATAAGTTACTACATTAGTTTGCGACTAAAGAACTCTACCAACGAGTTTGAACAAATGATATTCTTAAATATTACACACAAACTCAAAAATATCAAAAGAAAGGTTATGGAAACGATCTCCGGCTGTTTTTTTTAATCAAGTTTAAAGATAACATATTAACATGCATAAATGTTGGATGCACTTGACCTATATATTTTACTATCTTTACATAGTTGCAGTGATGTCAAATGGGGACCCCTTTTCTTTGATGTTCGAATCTAGTTAATTAAAGCTAGCCTGGAATATTGTTGCTAACCCAAACAAGCTTTGGGTTAGGTTGATGAAGGTTAAATATGTCTGTGGTCCTAATGTTTTTCTTGATATTCGCATGAAGCAAAAATGTTCAAACATTTGACGAGCTATTTGTAATGTTTGGGAAGATGCAACATTTAATCTATCTTGGTCCATTCAAAATGGGAAAGATACCATGTTCTAGAAGGATAAGCTTGAATCTATTATGCATGTCTTAAGAGATTGTGACGAGGCGATATAATTTTGATCTCTAATCATCAAACTAGATTATAGAGCTAAATTCTTTAGTATGTCGCATGCCTTGGCTTGAATGGAACTTTAGCAGTGTCTTATCAGTGTTACACTGTAAAGTTATCTTAGCCACCTATTTCAAATCTGACGGCTCATATCAGTTACAGCACCCTGCTGTAACTGTGGGGAATCCAATTCCACTTAGCTACGGCAGTCTTGTTGCCTAAAGTTTTTAGTTTATTCTGAGTGTTTAAAGCTTGGTTATAAAAATAGGTTAGCTAGTTAGATAAAATTAGTGATTAATTTACTTGATAAATTTAAAATGATACGAAAATATACTTAATTAATAATATTTTTATTTTTTTCAACTAAGATAATGAGATTAAAATATATGATATACGTTATAAACTCAAATTCTTTTTTTTTTTGTTGCAAAAATTGTATTTTTGTTATAAACTCAAATTCTATTTTAAGTAGTATTTAAAAAACGTTGTAAATGTTCACTCGTCAAACTCAACTGTCAAAAATGTCAAAATTGTTAGGTTAGACGTCGTGACTAAAATTCAAAATTGATTTTTCTATTTGTGTATGTTTAAGTTTCAATGATAATTTATCATTTCGTCTATTCAAAAACACTATAAATCAGTTTAAAAACGCTATACAGGCTTTTACCCTATAACCCACTAATTTGACCTTACAAAACAGTGGCTAACTTGGATCAACTAAACTATTAGTAGTGCAAGGAATTTGCTTAACTTAAACTCGGTCATTTCTGGTGGATCTAAACTAGCAAGTTAAGAATTTGTGAGATGCATTTTAATGTGTAACTTGATGAAGAAAAAAAAGAAAAAAAGAGTTGGTGTAAACTAATAAAGACCATAACTAATTATTAGTATATTTTTTTTGTCAAGATCATAACTAATTATTTAATAAATACATACTATTATAAAAAAATACCTAATAATATTCTCACTCTTGACTAGTTTTATCATGTTTGAGGGACATAAGGTTGAGAGAAAATTGGTGTACATTATTTGTACCGACAAGGAGAAATAGGAATGACAGGGCCACGTATATTCATGATCACAAAATGGATCATGATTGTCATCCAAATCCTCACCAGGCAAACGGGGAAAAAGATAGAGTAGAGAGCAAGTTTTTGTCTCTAGCATTAGATTTTTTATTTTTTTTAATACTTGAATGATGATTAACATTAGTGTTTGGAAGTAGTTTACGGTTCTTTTATTGTGAGACGTAAGTTAGTAATTTGATCTATGTTTAGCGAAAAGCGAAGAAAATATATATGTTTTCCTCGAAACTAAATTCACTATTTTTTGGTAAAATCAATCTTGTTTTGTCATATGTCTCTATATCTGTAAAAAGTCTGAAGCAATTGATCTTTGATATATAATAACTATGGTGTTTAGAATAATTTTCAATTATGGACTTTCCAACTTAGAGGCAAGAACATGTGAATTATGCAATGTAATGAGTAATGAAAGAGGAAAAGATAGGCAGACAAAGAATGAATCAAGGGCATCGAAAAATTGATAATATTGAATAGTAAGGTGGCCACGCCACCAACCCCAATGATATATGATAAATTATACTTTTTAGGTAGCTTTTGGCTCTCAATAGTGGCAGGCACAGAATAGGAGATAATAAGATATGGGCAGAACACACTCACCCACCGACCTTGCTATCTAGCTACCTTTATATTTTACATGTTTGTTTCATTCCAAATCATGATGTTTTTTTTTTTACCTTGAGGGATAAGGTTGTTTGGAGGTTAATTAGACGTAGGAATTTGATTGATAAAGAGCTTATGATTGAAATTAATTATAATAATGCTAATAGAGATCATCATTTTGTTTGATTCGACCTTTAACTTACTAGTACTTGTATAACTAAGGCAATGGCATTATTATGTGATGTGATTAACAATCCGAAGAGAAACCAACTAATTAAACTACTTATTATGAGAGTTTTCCATTTCACAAGTTTTGTTTTGAAAAAGTTTAACAAAAAGAGGCGACAAAACTATTTCAAGTGATGTTGCGTTGATATATGTATTATGTACACCATTCTATGTGAAGTAAATAAAATCATAACTAGAATGGAATATTAATTAAGATGAGAAACACTACTAAGATAACGTTATTAAAATCATTTTAGAGGTTGATTTAGTCCATCATTCATCAAGGCAACTAGTTAGTGGAACCATACATGTAACAATTTGTGGAAAGCAAAATTAACAACAGAAAGAGAATGTGTTACCTTTCATGAATCTACTACATTCCATTCCATATCCTGCAATAAGTAATCAATACTATGTTAAATAATTACGTCACACACACCAAGTAAGAGATATATATAGAGAAATAGTGAAAAAGGGAAAGGATATAGAATTGATCACCATGGCAAAGGAAAACAAGAGCCTTGGGAGAAGAAGAAATAGGCAACCACTTGCATGTGAAGAGTTGCATTCCCCTTGAGTTCTTCCAATATCCCTGATATCAACTACAATATATTAATCTCCGTAATTAATATAACAAACCATAATATATGAAAAGTTTTGAACGTGAAAGAAAAAACTTACTTCTTGGTATTCATATCTCAAATCCATGACTTTGGTGGTGAATGTTATTTGAATATATGCAACTTGGTGATGAGAAGAGTAGTGTAAAGATATTATGGAAAGATATTATGGTGGTGTTGATGAAGGTTGATGAGATGAAAGCCTTTCTATAGTTTCTCGTTACGTGATGGATTAAATCAATATATGAAAAGGAGATGAGGGTTGGGACAAAGGAAGGAAGGAGGGTGGGTCCTAGTTCTGTGCCAAAGAGAAAGACATGTCTTGGTGTTTTACTTCTTTCATAATTTGCATCATTTCTGTTTTTTTTCCCCTTCATTTCTTTATGCTAAGAATAGAATATAGATGAGGTTAGAATTTTCTCTGAATACAACCCATCCCTTATCTCCATTTGTTTTTTGGATCTTTAAGTACGCCCACGCCATTATTTTTGTCTTCTTCCAACCTATTATTAACCCTTTTCTCTTCCCTAGGAAGAAAAAGAAAAAAATAAATAGAGGCAATACGTTACTTTTATAAGTATCTAAATTCGTATATAAACATGCTTTAATAAATTTGAAGTATTTTTTGTTTAAACATCATCTTAAATATCGATTGTGTGAGATGAGAAGTGAATTTTCCCAAAGAAAAGCTTTGATTCTGTATAATTTTATGTTATAAGCATTATGGACTAGTTAGCTCAAATTCATTACAACTTTTTTGGTGGTGACCAGGGTGTAAACTCCGGACCTTGCATATATTATGCTTGTCCCTACCAACTGAGCAAAGCTCACGAGAACAAATTCATTACAACTTTAATAGCAATGCTAACAATGGTGAAAATACAGGAAGAATATAATATTGATTGTGCTCGATCTTATATATCACAAGCTCAATAAAACTGCAAAGCTCACGAGGACAAATTCATTACAACTTTAATAGCAATGCTAACAATGGTAAAAATACGGGAATAATATAATATTGATTGTGCTCATCTTATATATCACAAGCTCAATAAAACTGTCAAACTGTGAAAAACCTTCATTACTTCGAGTACAAGGAAAGAACAATTTTGTGATGTATGAGGAATTTTTTTATTTGAACAGCAACGACAGAGAGGACTGAAATTACTTTGATCAGTTGATGTCTAAACACATACAAAATAAATATACATGTTCTTTTTTTTTTTGGTACAGAATAA
>Ga0209282_1001642_pt1 | contig 12401 bp, 8 predicted proteins | sample Mtrugardesep15_FD_187529 | JGI IMG/M metagenome (GOLD analysis project Ga0209282, IMG submission 187529) | Root nodule microbial communities of legume samples collected from California, USA - M. trunc garden sep15 (SPAdes) (version 2) | ecosystem: Host-associated > Plants > Roots > Nodule...
TATAAAAATAGTTTGACTTTATTTTACCATTTATTAAAGAAATAACTTCTTTATTTCTGTTTCTTTTTGTACAGTTTCGACTGATGGAAGGCATATGGTCAGTCTATGCTTGCTATAACATTTTACAAATAGAAATGAACCTACAAATCATAGAAATGAAAACAAATAGAACTATCCATAAGGAAGAAGTGATTAATTTACTATTTGGAATCGATTTTCCTTTGCCGCAGAAGCTCCAATTCCTGGCTTTGAAGTAACTCGCGTTTGGGGCTAAAATCACGTTTTCTGGATTCGATTTTGCAAGTTATCCAAACATCGATTCATGGTTCAAACCGCGTTTGGGACTGAAAAAGCACGTTTGGAGCTTGCTAACGTGCAACCAAACAGATATATGATCTCTTCGTTGGAATCACGTTGGGTTCTTCCTTTGATGTTGAAGCTCTTGACGTTCCTGGTGCTCATAGAAATGATTGAGGTTCTTCCTTTTTCTCTGCTTACTGGAGTTTTGTTTTTAGATTCTGTTACTTATTTTAAATTTGAATGTTGAATTTTGAAGATTTGTTGTAATGCTTGTTTAAGAGGTATTTTGTTTTTAGACATGCTAATTGAAATAGAGTGAAGTTGTTTATAAGGCTTAACTTAACTGACAAATGTTTATATTGTTAGTTCGAACCTAGAACCTCACAAGTGTTTGAGTTTCTAATGATACTTGTCACTTCGTCTAGAGACCAAAAAATGAACTAGGATCAGGACAAACCTCAAAGCTTAAAGAGAGCTTATGAGCTGACTCTTTACCAATTGAACCAACTTTCATCAGCAAATAGAGTGGAGTTTAGCAGTTGTAGTAGCTTGAGAATCTTGTGGTTTCAATTTTCTTTATAATCATATATAAGTTGAAATTTTAGAATGGAAAAATATTAAGTCAATCTTAAATTTAATCTTAAATATATAAGTTGGTCATGATTCATAAATGGAAAATAAGGAGAAGAAATATAGGCATAGGTTTTATATAGTTCAATCTACATCCGACATTCACAAGCAAAAAGAGAGATAATTTACTATGATTGGTGAGTATTAAACATGTACTGAGAATCTGTCACAACTTTAGATTCAGTGCAGTACTGTACCCCTTATATCTCATAAATTTTACAACCAAAATAACGATTTTACAACACAACAAGCTACTTTATAATGTTTACTTTCTAACTCTGAAGCATCGTACTTGTAATATAGTGAAGTACCAATACATGTACGGTACTTGTTCGATACTCCATTTTTCCTCGTTACTTCATTGCAAGTGAAGCTTTTGGATTTCTCATTAGGAATAATGAGGAAAATGGAGTATCGAACAATTCATTGATGTAATGTATAAGGCTTGAGCTCACCCTTTAAAATTTTGTCCTACCATCATTAGAATACGAAGTTATAAACGATAGTGAAACATAAAAAATTTGTACATAAATGTTGTATGATTGTTGTCTTCATATTAATTTAATGCAGGATATCAGCGTAGGAAAGAAATTTGTATTGGCTTTCCAGACTCTTGGTGTTGTCTTTGGTGATGTTGGAACTAGTCCATTATATACATTCAGTGTTATGTTTAGAAAGGCTCCTATAAATGAAAATGAAGACATTATTGGAGCATTATCACTTGTGTTGTATACTTTAATCTTGATTCATTTGGTGAAAAATATCCTTGCTTTCCAGACTCTTGATTCATTTTATGCACCACTCGTGCATAAAAATGAATCTCTTCTAAAACAGACCTTCAATACTACTTTCCTTTCTCTCTCGGACTGTCATAGTGTTCTGGCAGTTATGTCCTTAATATCATAGTTGTTTTTGAACCACTGCAGGTGGTGCGTTTGCCTTGTACTCCTTGATTTGTCGTCATGCTAAGGCGAGTCTTCTCCCCAATCAGTTACCATCAGATGCCCGTATATCAAGCTTTAGGCTAAAGGTGCCATCCCCCGAGCTTGAAAGGTCAATAAAAATCAAGGAAAGACTCGAGTCTTCTCTGAATCTGAAGAAGACGTTACTGATATGTGTGCTTGCTGATAATACTATGGTGATCGCGAACGGTGTTGTAACACCAGCAATGTCAGGTTATTATCTGCTATTACTTTATTTCGCCAAAAACTGCTCTTACTTTATGTATTTTTGAAATTTATTCGGACATTCTTTGGTCATGTGTTTGGAATGATACTCATAACATACCTGTAATGATATCTTGTTACACGTGTTCGTGGACAACCAGTGTTTTCATGACCATTTGATTGCTGTTTATTTTTATTTTTTTATAACAATTGTCACTTTCTATCTTTGTCTTGCTGCAGTATTATCATCTGTTGGTTGTTTAAAAGTTGGGATAGATTCAATCAAGCAAGGTATTACATTAACCTATAAATTAACTACTATCTCTAACCTGGGCCAGTTCAAGGCAGTAGTGAAATAAGGGAAGAAAAGGAGAAGCCTTTTGTGAAGTTGGACAGGCCAGTTTGGCAAAAAATGAAGATTAAAAAAAGTATAGTTTTAGTTAAGCTTTCTTATTCCTTAGACAGACAGTGTCACTGCCTCGTTGACACTAATGTTTAATCATTTTGCTGTTCATTATTGTTTCATTCTTTTCAGTTATTACTTTTTATTATCGTGTTAAATAATGATTACCAAAAATGTGTACTAATCTAATCTAGTGCATGTGTTAAATGTTAATATTCAAAATCATGTTTGTAACGTTTTCGGTGATTTGTGTGATTCAGGTGTTTAGTCCATTACTTGGCAACGATTTCAAGGTTTCCGCTGAAGAAATTGAGATCGGAATTATTAAACCAAGTGCTTCTATTGCTAACCTTCACATTCAACTTTTGTAGGTATCTTTTCGCTCTTGTTTTCAATACTTGTGTTTTGTTTCGATAAGCTATTGATTGATTTGATTGAAATTCAAATACTGGCCCTATGTGGATTGCGTTTTAAGATGAGGTTCACTCTAACAAGGGATAATTTGTTCCAATATTCATCTTTTTGACCGCTTTCTTTGTTGATGCATGATTTTTGCTTGTTATACTAAATTTCGTTATCTTGTTTTTGGAAAACTGCGGGCAACGAAGCACCGACGATGAACTGAGTCCGACCTGCGTATCTTCCTTATTTGGCATTCATATAGAGGGAGTTGCTGCAGGTTTGTGGCATACTGTCTGTACATCTGCTGATGGTGATGTATATGCACTTGGTGGGAACCAGTTTGAGCAGTTGGGAACTGGTTCTGATCAAGCTCAGGTACACCCTAACCATATCCCACATATGACCCACACCCACACTTTTATTGTCAGTAAAATTTGAAACAACATAATGGTATGATTATGAGCCCATTTGTTTGGGAATATTAATTAAAAAATCACTTGTATAAAATCTCAGTTTGTTAAAAATCCTCGAATGGTTCAAAATCTATTGAAATCTTCAATCACTTATTTACTTTTTTGTTTGGGTTGTTCCAGGCCTAGAGGCGGCCGAGGTGGAAGTCCTGCCATGCTGAATCGTGGCGTCGGGTAAGTTTCTGAGATCAGTAGTGATGAGTATTCTGTTTATTTTTTTTAGTGAAATCTGTAAATTTAACTTGTTACCTATTTAACTGAACTCCTCATTTGTTACCCATCTTCGAAGAAAAAAAAATCTCTTTTTAAAGCAAAATAATCACTTTTATATCAGTTTCTTGTAAAAAAAAATTACTTGTTTAAAACAAAATAATCATTTATGTAGCAGTTTGATAAATATTTAAAAAAAACAGAGAGAATCTAAAAGAAATACCTAACAAATGCTTAAAATCATAAGCATTTTTTCAGTAGCTTCTTAGAAAACTACGTAGACAAGAAATTAACCAAAGAGCCTTCTTCAAACAATAAATCAAACCTGAATCAAAGAGGTGGAAAATACGTAGAACAGATTTAAGGCCATATGAAGAAAAGTAAATTACACCAACTATAGAAAAGCAAACTTTATGGCTAAGTAATATGTAATTCTCAAAAAGAAGATAAACTAATGCAATACTAAACATAAAATGTTTTTATGTTTTACTAGACTAGACGGTGTCATTGATTCAAAGTTGGAAACTTTGATTCAAAGTTACTCTTTATTTCAAATCTAAAATAAATAAAAAATGGGTTTCAATAAAATTTAGGAAGAAGTTTTCTTAACATCTTCCTAATCACAGGTTGAAACTCGTGTTGGGAAGATTCTTCTCCTTCTTCTGGAAATTTGTTCAAATCAAATTCGTAATCTCCTTCTTCGTTTAAATCAAAATCCCTTAGCACTCTTGGTAAACTTTTAAGTTCTTCGTTGCCATTTTTTTCTTGTATCTTTTCAAACACAGCTTCAACCATATCTTGAAAAAATTTCAACTCAAATTGATACTCTTCTTCGGTTAAATCATGATCCATTAGAACACTTGATGAAACTTCTCCTTCTTCGTTGCAAATTTTTTCTTGTATCTTGTCAAATGAATCTTCAACTATTTCTCCTTCTCCTTCACTTTTTTCAAAAGAATCTTCCACTCTTTCTTCTTTTTGAATATTCATAGAGTCTTTTATTTTTGCCATCAGATTTGTTATTCTAATTTGCACTGAAATTTGTAACAACATTACAGTCTTATTTATATAATTTCTACTCTCACTTATATGTAGCAAAAGTTTGTTATAAAAAAAACAAACTTGAATTTTTCAGATACAACGGTTTAATTATTATAGGTAACAAATTACGTTAATCTTTTAACAATAATATAACATTTATTCAAAAAATAATAATAACAAATATGATAAAACTTCTTTATTAAAAAATATATAATATTTTTTTTTATCTTTTCAATAACACAAACAATAAAACATTTTTGCTCCCAATTATATACTATGATAGATTATTATTATTATTATTATTATTATTATTATTATTATTATTATTATTATTATTATTATTATTATTATTATTATTATTATTATTATATAAATAACAAACGCCACTTTCTGAAAGAAAAAAAATAACGCCTCTCAAAAAAATATAAATAACAAAACACCACTTTCTCCCTCACATCGTTCATTATTATTATAACAAACAGATACATAACAAAACTCAAGTTTTACCTCATTCACCCATCAATCAGCAATCACTCATACCAAAAATCCATTCATCGTTCATCAATCTAACTCCCAAACAGGTCCCCCAATCGGTTCCTAATCTAATTTCCCCTCTCTAATTTCCAAATTCATTTGCCCTAAATCTTCACTTCATCAATCTAATTCCCAAAACCTTCACTCATCAGTTCACTTCGATCAGCTTATTTCTAATCTTACTTTGCTGCCGCAAACAGGTTCTTAAATCCTCCACTTTGCTCGGCCCGTTGCTCACTTAGCTCATCTCACTTGGCTGCTGCAAACAGGTTCAAGGCTCTTTTTCTCTCCTTCTCTTGTTTTTATGTATGCACAATTTGAATGCCTATTTGTTAATGTTTTGATTTTTCTTTCTGGGATTTTGTCAATTTGTTTGTGATTTGGGTTGTTTTTATAGATTTATATGTTTTAGTTAGTAATGATTTTTTGGCTGTCTTTTACACTTGAATCCCCTTCTTTGTGTTGTTTGCTTCATATGGAATTTGGATGGTTAATTGTTTTCTTTAGTTAGTAATTAGGGAGAACAGATTTTGGACTGATAATTTTGTTTTTCTTTTTGTTTGTTTGCTTCAAACTAGTGTGTGGAATTTCGATGCTTATTAATTAGGGAGAACAGATTCTGGATAGAAAATTTTGTTTTTGTTTTGAGTTTAATTAGAATACTGACGGTGTAAATTTTTTTTTTACCGTCAACCAATTAAAATCATTCTTAAGACACACTAGCTTAAGTGCTATAAAAAGGAAAAATCACATAAAATCTAGACTAATAAATGTCAAATCCCATGTTTCTTCATTTACATGTTTGATTAAATCTCCTTTCAACTTTTAGAACACTACTGCCCTCCTCAAATCTCAAATTGATATATTCATCCTTTGCACAACGTTTTATTAATTCCTAAAATTGACATATTCATTCTCGCATCTGAAATTGAAAAAGTTAAATAATATTTCCAACTCGGAATTGTCTGTGCATAAGGTTTAAATCTAAATTCCAGACTTTCATTGCTTAAATCAACATTATAATTACATCACATAGAGGTTTTTGTAGAATAAAAGAGGTTAAAAATAAAAATCGGGTGCCATGGAGCTAAATTTTTTGAACAGAGCCTCAATCACAACTTGACCATTACCAATTATTTTTGAACTTTCACCATACAACTATACCAGCTAAATGCAAGGTTTGTTTCTCGTTGATTTTGTTTACTGGGGCATAGGGGTCTTAGGCTAATAAGAAAAGTTGGATAGGACATTTGTTAGTTTAGATTTTATTTGATTTTTCCTTTTTCAACACTTTATGTGTCTTAAAGAGTAATTTTTAATTGGTTGACAGTGTAAAGTTTCTTTACACTGTCAGTGTATTCTAATTAAACTCTTTTGTTTTTTGTTTTTAATGAGTAATTAGGGAGAACAGTTGGCCTTGGGCTCGAGGTATTCCACATGTACTCTTTTTGGTGTCCCTTTTTTTTTCATAGTATTTTTACTATGCTTTAGGTTATGTTCTTTGACATAGAACTCTGTCCATGATTACTTTTACAGGGAGACCAATTTATTTGGCCTTTCTGTGATTAGTCTTTATAAGGAAACATAAGCAAAATCTTAGTTTCCGGTAAGTTCTTAACACTTATGTTAAATTATCAAGTGATACACTGTCCATGACTAATATTGTAGTGCTGTGTAAATAATGCATCAGCAATGGAAGTGCCTGATAATAGAAAGTGGATGGATAACCGTACTGATCCTAATCAGGAAGTTACTGAAGAATTTAATATCGGAGTTCTTGAGTTTATTAAGTCTGCTTTGGAAAATGATAAAGATAACATTGGAGGAGGGCGTATTAGATGCCCTTGTCAAAAATGCAAGTGTGCGAAATTTCAAATTCCAGACATGGTAAAGGTACATCTCTGTAAGATGGGATTTATGAGTAATTATTATCATTGGACGAGCCATGGTGAACCGAGTCCCCCAATTCCCCCTGTGGTTGCAAGTCACTCATATTATGGAAGTAGAGGCCATAGAGAATTATTTGGAAATTATGAGCAATTAGTAATGGATGCTGCAGGACCAAAAATTGGCAATTACCTAGAGCAAGAAGGTCAAGACAAGGGAGACACAATGCTAGAAGATCCTAACGAAGAAGCAGACAGATTCTTTGAAATGTTGAAGGCCGCGCAAACTCCATTGTGGGATGGTTGTAGTAAATATTCCACGTTGTCAGCTTCTTTAACATTATTAAGTCTAAAAGCAGAATATAGTTTATCCGAGGGTTGCTTTAATGCATTGGCACAATTTATTGGAAATGCATTGCCAGATGGTAACACTATGCCTAAAAATTTTTACCGAGCGAAGAAATCAATTGCTGAGCTAGGTTTGGGATGTTCGAAGATTGAATGTTGCCCAAATGGATGTATGTTGTATTACAAGGAGGATGAAGTGCTCCGAAGTTGTAAAATCTGCGGAGAGGAACGATATACACATGTCAGAAGACGGGGAAAGGATGAATTTGTTCCACGAAAACATATGTGGTACTTCCCTCTTGTTCCACGACTACAACGTTTGTATTCCTCGATACAAACAGCTCGCGAAATGAGATGGCATCGTGAGAAACCAAGGGAGAACGGATCTTTGTCTCATCCATCAGATGCAGAAGCTTGGAAACACTTTGATGAAGCATGGCCTCGTTTCGCTGAAGAACCTCGTAATGTTAGATTAGGTTTGTGTTCGGATGGCTTTGCTCCATTTGATAAAACAGGAAGGCGTTATTCTTCATGGCCTGTCATTATTACTCCTTACAATTTGCCACCGTGGATGTGTATGAGAAGGGAGTTTATGTTTTTGACCATTTTAATTCCTGGTCCTTTCGACCCATCGAGGAGAATTGACGTGTATTTGCGCCCCCTGATAGATGAATTGAAGGTGTTGTGGGAGGATGGAGTCGTGACTTATGATGTGTCGTTGAAGCAAAATTTTTTGATGAAGGCGGCTGTAATGTGGACGATTAGTGATTTTCCAGCATATGGGATGTTAAGTGGATGGATGACAAGGGGAAAACGAGCTTGCCCAATTTGCATGGAGCGCTCTAAGGCATTTACCCTTGATACTAGTAGAAAGACCTCATGGTTTGATTGTCATAGACAGTTTTTACCACAGGATCATCCGTTTAGAAGGAATAAGACTGCATTTACAAAAGATACAGTTGAGACGTCAATTCCTCCGCGAAGGTTGAGCGGTGAAGAAGTGTGGGAAAGTGTTAGACATTTACCAAGCGTTGAGGAATCTGTAGAACATTATCCTTCAGACTATAAGGTTAAGCATAATTGGACAAAGCGCAGTATATTTTGGGAACTACCATATTGGAAAAGTCATCTTCTTCCACATAATCTTGATGTGATGCACATAGAGAGAAATGTGTTTCTTAATATTTTGTTCACGGTAATGGACACCAAAGGTAAGACAAAAGATACGTACAAATCTAGGAAGGACTTGGAAGCACATTGTAAGCGTAAGGGACTAGAGCTGCAGCTTGGTAAGAATGGTAACATTGTAAAACCAAAGGCACCATATACTTTAACCAAACAACAGAGAATAGCCGTATGTGAATGGGTTAAAAATCTTAGGCTTCCGGATGGTTATGCTTCTAATTTGAGTAGATGTGTTGACTTGAAGGAAGGAAAGTTTGTTGGTATGAAGAGTCATGATTGCCATGTATTCCTACAACGTCTTCTACCATTAGCATTCAAAGCCTTGCCCAAACCTATATTGAACACACTTACTGAATTCAGCAACTACTTTAGAGAAATTACTTCATCGTTATTGATGGAAGATAAATTGCGCGTCTTGGAGCAAAACATCCCAATCATTATGTGCAAATTAGAACAAATATTTCCTCCAAGCTTCTTTGACTCAATGGAACATCTTCCTATTCATTTAGCTTATGAAGCAAGAGTCGGCGGTCCCGTACAGTATAGATGGATGTATCCATTTGAAAGGTCAGAATATACAATCTCCTTGTTACTTTTCTTATTTCTTTTCATTTCCCTAAGCTTAACCTTGATTTGGTCAACAGGTTCATACGGTCTTTAAAACAAAAGGTAACAAATTCTGCCTATGTTGAAGGTTCAATGTGTAGAGAATACCTACTTGACGAGTCGACAACATTTGCTTCGTATTATCATCCCCCAGATATTCTATCAAGGAGAACAAGAGTGCTACGGAATGATGATGGAGGAGAATCATCTTTGAATCCTCCATTGTCAATCTTTAACTATCGAGGCCGTCCTTATGGAAAATGTACCACTTCTTTCATAAAGGATACGGAAATGAATGCTGCACATTTGTATATTCTTTTAAATTGTCCTGAGGTGGCGCCTTATATTACGTAAGTATTTCCAAAACATAGCATGACTACTTTATGATATGTAAATTGAAGTCTGATCCGTTTATTATATATGTAGCATGTACTCCAATATGTTACGGGAACTCGATCCTGAGCTTAACGAAGCAGATTTGGACAAACAAGTATCCACGACATTTCCAGCATGGTTTAAAAGATATGTATGTCAATCTCTATTCGTTAAAAGTATTATAACCTTATTTTTTAGGTGGAAATTAACAAAACTTTTTTGCGCTTAGGTGCTTGATTTCAAAAATGCGATAGATGATGCGCTTTTAAGGAGTTTGGCATGGGGACCAAGTAGATCCGTCACCAAGTGGCCTAATTATGTTATCAATGGATACAAGTTTGTGACAAAATCTCAAAATGAAGGGATGGGTACAACAAATTGCAATGTATGCGTTCGAGGAGGGCAATATGAATCTTTGGAAAATAATTACTATGGGGTTTTGACTGACATTGTTGAGTTACAGTACACAGGTCACCCAACAAAAAAGGTGGTTTTATTTCAATGTGATTGGTTTGATCCTAGTTCTCAAGGGACAAGGATAGATAACTATGGAAACGTTGAAATAAAAAAGTCTAGGAGATATAACAATTATGATCCTTTTATATTAGCCCAACAAGCAGAGCAAGTGTATTTTACATCCTTTCCTGAAGGGAAACAAGGTTGGCTCGGTGTCATCAAAACCAAAGCACGCAGCACAATTCAATCTTTGGAAAAAAATGTACCTCAAACAACTCATGCATACCAGGATGATGCTGAACAACAAATCCCTGTGTTTGTTTCAGATGATGATTTTCAACAATGCATTGTTGACACTAATGGTGTAGAAGAAGTAGTACCGATCTCTGTCTTGGACCAACTTGATTTAGAGATAGAAGAACAATATGATGAGTTTGAGGAGGAGGAGGAAGAAGAAGAAGAAGAAGAAGAAGAAGAAGAAGAAGAAGACGACGAAGAATATACATATTCAAACTAGTCTTTTTTCTATTGTTATGTTAAATTTTTTTAACAAATCCTTATGTGTGATTCTTATGCATATCAATGGAAAATGCTAATTGTGCTTATGTTTTAATTTTGTGTGCCTTTTAACTTGTTTATGTCATGTCTAATTTTGTGTGCCTTTTAACTTTTTTATGTACAATACTTAATTACCTAGTTTTATATGTGTATAGATAGATGGAAGACAATGATATTACAAGGGGCAGTGGAAGAGGTGTTGGTACAAGCATCAACAAAGTTAGGGGAAATGGGGGAGGTAAGCATAAAACTACTTTGTCACATTCTTCCATATTTCAAGCACCTAGGCCTGCAGACACCCAACCACCTCAATATACAAGGCAACCTATAAATACCCAACAACCCCAATCTACAAGACAACCTACACATGATCCCATATCTCAAACACATACAAATTTCCCATCTTTCCTCTCTACTCCAAGTCCACAAATGTCTACTGTCCATGGTCCCACTTCTCAAATACCTACAAATACCCAACAACCCCACTCTACAAGGAAACCTGCACATCATCGTACATCTAAAATACCTTCAAATATCCAACCTCCCAAAGGTACAAGGCAACCGACACATCATCCCATATCTCAAACACGTACAAATTTCTCACCTTTCCTCTCTACTCCAAGTCCACAAATGTCTACAATTCATGCTCACACTTCTCAAATACCTACAAATATCCAATCTCCCCGCTCTACTCCAAGTCCACATCTTTCTAATACACATAGCCCGCCACATTTCACATCTAATGTTGTATCTGGTGGTGATCCACATGCATCATCATCATCATGTGATGATTTGTATCCGATAGCTGGGAGTACAGATCCTACTGATAGGCGTATATGGATCCGTCCGGGACCACAGTTAACGTAAGATTTTTTTATAATATTTTCCGTTTAATTCTATAATAACTTGTATCCTTGTATTTTACTAGTTTAATTTTGTTTTTATAGGTTTGAGCCTGCTGTTCAGCCCCCACGTGCCATTACAAAGATTATGAAACGTCTATTTCAAGGGACTTGGGCAACCTATACAGAGTTAAGGAAAAATGACAAGGAACTTGCGGACTTGTGGTATAACGAGTTTCAGGTACTGTCCTCTTCCTCCAACTTATGTTTAACGTCCTCGTTCTTAGATCTGTCGGTTGAAGTTATCTCTAGTCCATTTTTTATTTGGAATTGTCGGTTGAAGTTATCTCTAGTCCATTTTTTATTTGGATTTGCTGGTATATATTATATTCCACCGCACTACCTACCATCACTTTTGGCTCCCTCCCAACTTTGGAGGGTATGGAATGGAATTTGTTACTAGTCACTTATGAAAATTATAAAATGAAAAGTTACACCAATTAACATATATACAGCCCCTTAAGTGGTGTTGTTTTCAGATTGGCACTAACTATAGCTTCTCCAATGGAGCATCACCCTTTTCTTAATCTCTTTTAACATGAAATCAAGGAAATTATATGCACTTATCTACTATCCTTAATAAGTGTGAAAAAGTACTTCTGCTTATACTTGAGTATGAAGTGAGTACATGCTTCCCTTATTATAGAATTCTAATGCATCAATTTTGTGACATACTTCCAACAGAATCGTAACTCAATAGAAACAAGAGAATAGTGGTGAATATTAATAACTCGCAAAAGAGTTACAAGTTCTAGAGCAAAGTTCCTAGTTTGTTGTCCGGTTTAACCTATATTATTTACATTGTTTGTATTGCAGAGGATATATAAGTGGCTTCCTGAGCATGAGCAAGACATAGAGAAGACTTATCATCATAAGGCATCTGATGGGTACCAAAATACAATGTATCGGGTACGAAAAGGAATAGACAA
>Ga0209282_1001643_pt1 | contig 12399 bp, 8 predicted proteins | sample Mtrugardesep15_FD_187529 | JGI IMG/M metagenome (GOLD analysis project Ga0209282, IMG submission 187529) | Root nodule microbial communities of legume samples collected from California, USA - M. trunc garden sep15 (SPAdes) (version 2) | ecosystem: Host-associated > Plants > Roots > Nodule...
AAAAAAAAAAAAGGACTTAGTTAAACAGGGCAGTAGATAACTTATAAACTCAGTCATGTTACAAAACCAACATCTACAACAATAAGGAAAAAAAAAAACTAATAATAACTAATGAAAGTTTTGAGAGGGTTGTGGATTACAAAAAATGATAAATACTAAATTCTCTTACCTGATTGTGCTTCCTGTGCGTACAGATATAACGGAATTTGCATAATCATGACAGTATGCCCAATAATAAAAAAAGCCCCACACAAGATGAGCAATGGTGTCTTTGTTATGTCGTCCAAAATGACCAAGTTTCTCAACTTGGTCAAAGAACGCACAATCAACATTGTCCACCCTAACAGAGTATGTTGGATTCATCCCCTATACAAGGAAATAGCATTTAATCAATACATTCGTGTATTAACACTACATAGTTAGGTGGGTTAGTTTAGCTTCTTCAAAAAAAAAAACATTACAAAGTTAAGTAAGTTCAGCACAAACACTATTCAAGTGAAATGATTAATGAGGAAGAATTAACCTAGCTTGCTTAAAAGTATTGCATAGATGCTATATTTGTCATATTACCCATACCAGTGGTAAGTATGAAAGCTTTCACCAAATATAAAACTAAGAGCTAAAACTTTACCATTTCCAAATCCTACATGCATACATGATTCATATATAGTTATAGTAGGTGATTTCCTTAGAGTTGATCCTATGACTAAAAAGTTCTGTTCAAAAACAATTCTAGGGATTAATGTAACACAAAATTGGAAGTGCTAAATGAAAAATAGCTCAACAAAATTAGTTAATTTGATTTTCACTTTCTATAATGAATGGAAACAATAGTTGGTGTTCAGATCAAAATGAAGGATACTTCTAAAACATATGTAGCACAAATAATGAGGCAGTGGAAAGGTTATGTCTAGATATTTACACACCTGTAAACATGGAAGGATAGCAGGTCGTCGCTGTTGTAAAAAATGAATGCACATCAAAACATACCTGAAATTAGAATTGCACAGGTTACTTTTACAACGTAACAATGTATACCACATTCATGCGCACTACAATCATGTCCATCATTTTACAAACAAAAAAAAAAGATCGATACAAGTAGCATTAGAAGAGAACTTACGCATAGCTAGATAAGGTCCCATGGTAAGTTTCATTGACTCCTCTTGACTTCGCCCAATGTTTAATGATAAAAGCCAGCTGCCGTAATCTTGGATCAATGTTTGCGTAATCTCGAAGAAGCTTTGTATTTACAACAGCCAGAAGATTGTTGATGCATATATCGCAAGAGATTCCTGTAACTGGATCCATGAGCTTTACAATAGGAACCCTTGCTCGTGTCAATGCCTGTAAACAATCTCAAAGTAAGGATTCTGAAGAAATTTCCATTTCAATTTAATTAATTCAGATGAATATCTCTATGAATAGCCTAGAAGCAGTCAACTTCCCACCAATAAAAAATCTAAAGTCAGTTATTAGTACTCCATTTCAGATTCCCAATTTATTTATCTTCCGTTTCTTTCTTTTTTCATTTTTTTTTCACTTTCATTTTTTCTGGGTTTCAAATGACTGATAATAATTATCTACTCTTCATATGCCATTGTATTTCTATCCCAATATTCCTTTTAACATCCTTTCTTGCATGTATGAAAATAATTATTGAAGGCCGTCCTTATCCTTATCTGTTTCTTTTTTTCATATTTAAGTTATCTCTTATTCATAGAGGCACCCTAGGCATTTAAACATCTAGCCAAAAGAAAGGACACATATCACAACAGGTGTCTATTTGTTACATTTGCGCAAAAACCTTGATTAACAGCAATGGTCTACAACTAAAATTAGAAAAACAATGAACATTCCTCCAGATATAAATGAACAAATAAACATTCCTACAGGCATAAATGAACAATAAACAATTAGAAAACAAAGCAATCATTAGATGAGGGATACAATGCATAAAGATAATAAACCACTGTATATAATAGATGAACACAATAACAATTTTTAGGGCTTCAGTTTTTACTTTTCAGTTTTCAAGGCTGAAAAACAGACAAAATATACAACCAAATAAAGGAATACAAATGGAAGTAACAGAAAGAATATAGAGAAAACCAGTCACAATCCTTGAACAGTGGGGGAAATAGCTTATGTGCTACTCCTGAGGTAAAACCTTTTATATGTAAGCCACACACTACAAACTATTGAATACTGCAAAAACAAACATCACACTATGTCCTACACTTGTGCAAAAAAGAACTATGATGATATCATACTCCCTTCAAAAAGAACTCTTTGTTTGGAGAGAAACCAGATTTCTAAAGGATACAATTTTTACATATAGTTTTTCTTGAAGAAATACATAATTAAGCGGTTTTCTAGGGTTAAATACTACATCAGAGTTAGAGGGATATCTTCATTGTTTATGCAGAGAGGTTGGCGAGCATCATTTTCAGGATGTTCCTTTATTGTGTCCAGGATTCTTGTAATCTTTTAGTTTCTTCTCATTATCTCTTATTCTCCACTTTACCTTTGAGTGTAAAAATCAATTAAGGAATGTCATGTGAAATTTTAATGATATGTAGGCCCTAAATTCAACGGTAATTTATTTTTGATGAACTAAAGTCAATGGTAATCAATTGGGTGACGTACGACATTCAATGGAGCTTAACAATAAATGCCTGGTCTTCATAATGAGCCTCCAGCATTTATATAAATAGAGATATGATAGAGGCAGTTCAGAGAATTCTTCATCAAAGTCAAACAACCTCTTTGCATTTTATCTTTTTTCCTATCCATGACTCTAATTCTAGCAAATCTTATTTTTCAAAAAAAATATCTATACATGATTTTCAGCGAATAAATTTATACTTCTATGCTAGACAAAAGAAAACGCTCTTCAAACCCGCACACCTTTGCCATCTTCAACCTTCTGCAGCATCTCAAGTTATCAACTTTTCATTACTTTGAATTGCAAAGTAATTCATTTTACCATTGGAAAATTATATCTCAGAAGTAGGAACATAGTTAAAGGAAGATTGCAAACATGGTGAACAACAGATCAATGAATAACAAACAAGATGTCTAAAATCGAGATATTACTTGGTCATTCTTGAAGTCACAGTATCACACAACAAACCCTACATTTAACTTAAACTTCAAAATCACATGGAAGTCAAATTAACTTTGGTCCCACACACCTCCAAATGGGCAAATACAAAAACCAAGTTTTTAACTAGTGCAACCAGCAACAGCCCTAGTACCACTAACAAAACAGCCAAGCTTGGGTTTGCAGCACCAATAAGACCAGCTTGACCTTCCCCTTTCAGAGACAAATTCGGTGCAGCAAACAGAAACATGGGACAGCCTTCAAATGAACAGTACCAAAGAATTGGAAACAGCAATTAATACAGAAGCAGAGAAACCAGGCACCAGCAAATCGATTTGCAGCAGATAACTCAAAATAGACAAAGAACTCAAACCAGATGAATACTTGAACGGGCAAAAACCAAAGTAGAGGAACCCGCAAAAATAATTTGAAGGACTTGAACAAACAAATCACCACGAGAGGAGATGGGAGACGCCAGTCCACAAGAACGGTTGAGCTGATGCTTTGATAGAAAGAGAATCCCCACAATATGGTTGTATTGCCTGGTTGAAGAATTCAGGTCTCAAACAGGGTTTTTGGGTGAAGTTAAAAATCAGATATTTCAACTAGGTAGATTGCATGATCCCATTGATTCTACTAGCTTAAAGGGTTTTTGGGTGAAGCTAAAAATCAGATATTTCGACTAGGTAGATCGCATGATCCCATGGATTCTACTAGCTTAGCCTATGATCCCACACAATCACGCCAAAACGAGTTTCATAGCATGATTAAGATTGCTAGGGGTAATAACAATCATAAAACTACAAAACCGTACAAGATCGTGATTTAACTACCATGCTAACAAAAACCAAAACAACGCAGTGGAATAATATATGCCTACCAAATAGAGATTATTTTTCCAGCATCTAAGCAAAAGTACAAAGTCAATCCCCTTATAGCAAATTTTTGAACTTATCTAATATACGACAAAAGTTCTCACGTGATCATATCTCATTAATCAAAATATAAAATAGAATAGAAGGCTTTGCAGCTCATGCTTTGGAGCAATATCTTTTTAACATTTCTCTATTTTTTATATATGAAAATAAATGCAAACCAAAAATATATATGAAAGCAATTTAAGAGGGAATAGAAATGATCTCACCTGAACATTCTGCAGGTTATCTGATTGTAAAATATCAGCCAATTTCATTATAATCTTAGACTTGTCCACATCAGCATCTTGTATAGCAAGGCAAACATCAATATCGCTTTTAGAAACACCAAATGAACTAGCACATGATCCATAGAGATAAAGCCGAGCCATTGGCCACTCCTTGCAAACTAACTTCTCCAATAACCCTAACAATTGATTCTGCTTCAGTTTTTCTTCTTCTGGTGGTATTAGGGACTCGTATATTGAAAGGAAAGGAACACTAAAACTATCTATGTCCCTGCGGCACATCATTTGTCTTTTAAATGTTCTTGCCCGCTGACTTAGTAATTGATTTCCTCTTGAGTCTGAAGATCTACCATCCTGGTAATAAATAACTTCATACTTAAGATTCCAACTCATTTACAAGAAGAAGATGGATAAATAAAATTCATATGAACTTCATAATTTGATTATTAACATCTAAGGGTCTGTATGGGAGGAGGATTTTGGAGGGCTAAGTCTATATTTTAATATATATATTTGAGATTTTATTTTATTTGACAAACTATATATTTGAGATTTTAAAAATATTGAAAAAATATCATGATATATAATCATATAACAAGAGTTTAATTTTTATACACCAGCAATGTGAAGTTATTTTACACATACATCCATTAATTTGGCGCCATGCCAATTAATGAGTATGAGAAATCATTTATTTCAACCGCATTAAATGATGTGGCAACGCATCATTCAATCCATGTGTAACATATAACAATTCAAACACATTTTAAGAAACATTTCATAGCTTGCTTAATTTAGAAAAGAAAAACAAACCCTCCCCTCCCCTCCCCCGCCAAAAACTCCCTCCCAAACAGACCCTAAAACAAAAAAACATAACCATAGTATTGACATTGACAATACCGACAAATAACACGTAACTCCAAATACTTTAATGAAATCTAAAAATCAGTATAAAACTTAATTCTCAAATATGATTGACGAATCTAGAAATGATTGACAAATACATAAATGATTGTCAAATCCATAAATTCAATAAATATTTAAGCATTAACCTTCTCCTTCGGACCACGACGTTTCATCGAGTTACCACTCTTCTCATCTATCTCATCCTCAATCAACAACGAATCAGCTAACCGTTCTCCAACAGCATCAACATCATCATAACCGGAACGAAGATTACTCCCAGAAGGTGGACCAGGATGATCAAGCTGATCAGGTAGCCTCAATTCATGGCCCACATTGCCCTTATCACCATACCCTAATCTCACATTCCTACCACCACCCAATTCACCATCACCCTTATTGTTCCCAAATCCAGGTGGTGGTGGAACCCTAATTTGTTCAGTTGACCTAAAATCACCAATAACCCCTCTTTTTTCAATTTTATTCCTATCAACAAATCCATTGGTGGAAGCATCATGGGAAGTTGCAGCAGCATAAGAAACTGTTGGTAAAGAACCAAACTGTAACTTCAATTCCTGTTGTTGATGTTGATGCTGCTGCTGCTGCTGAATGAAACCATTGTTATTGTTGTTGCTTTGAATTGGAAACCCTAATCTTCTTAGATCTTCAGTGAGTGAAGCACTGTTAGCGTTGGTGAAGTTGGAGTAATGAGTTTCGGGTATGCGTTGAAGTGGAAACGGGTTATGGGTTAACCCGAATACGTGAGGAGAAGGTGTGTGGGACCATGGTGGAAGATGCTGATGGTGGTGGTGGTGGTGGTGATGGGGATGATGATTGGGATGATCGTGACCGTTGGTTGGGATAGTGGGACCCATCATGGCAACAGCGGGATCGATGATGGGAGATTGTTGAGTAGTTGAGGATTGGGAGGGGTGAGGGTTAGGGCGGGGTTTTTGAAGAAGAGAGAGGAGGAAATCGCCGCCGTTCGGTTGTGGCGGAGGGAAGTTACTTCCACCACCGCCGTTCATGGCGGCGATGATGAGGTGGCAGTGAGTGTTGTTGGAGTTTGAGTGAAAGGGAGAGAACTTTGAAATTGAAGACTTAGCACAAAAGAAAGGAAAGTGATTAAATTTATAAGAATTTTATTTTAATTTGGAATTTGGATCGAATCGAGATTTGAGGAGTTAATCTTGTTAATGATTTTTTTTATATTGAATTAATGGATTTGAATCTCGAAGTGTGTGAGTAATCAATATTTAATATTCCTATTAAAAAAAATTGTGAAAAATAAGATATTGTTGCACCAAAAATGAAAAATTGATTAAGTTAGATTCGTGTCATGCATCATCAGTTTTATGCTACAAGAATATTCCAATATCTAAGGTTTCCTGAATTTCTCTCAAAAATCAAAGGACAAACGTGGGGGACAGTTTACTCATTTTGGGTTTCAAAGGAAAAGTAGAGATTTTTGATGATTTCATTTTCTGCTTTAGGAGGTACATGACATCAAAAGATATCAAATAGTACGGTTTTTTCTTTGATTGAAATGGGTAGAAAAATACTTCTGCATTAATACGGAACTGCAGATTTTATTTTATTTTTCACAAAATTGTTTTATTGTATTTTTCAGGGATCAACTTATATTAAGTTAGCTCGGTTCTCTCAAAAGAAAATTAAGTTAGCTCAATTGGTATAGATAACATATAATATATGTAAGGTTTGAGGTTCGAATCTTAGACCCCACAAAAAAATATATAAAATCAAGTTTTAGAAACTTGTTTTTATTTTTATTTTATTTTATAAAAGTAATGCAATAAGCATTACCAAAATGTATAAAAAAGAAAAGTAGATTACAAAAAGAGGGGAACTCCTTAAAAAAAAAAAAAAGAGGGGAACTAGTTCAAGACCTCTTCAAAAAGAAATGAATCTAAAGTTAGGTAATCATAACTCATTCATACCTAATAACGGCAGGAATATAACAAGTGAAGATAGAGCTAAACCTAAGTTAGCAAAACCATATGCAGAAGAGTTTCTCTCCCCATATATATGTTTTACAAAAAAAAAAATATATCATTTGTTTCACTAATTATAAACAATTGATCCATTTGTTTCTTAGGACACAAGAAATCATGGTTTTTGATTTGAAAGCAAGCAAGACTAATTGTGAGTTAGTTTCCAACCAAAGGTTATGCCAACCTTTTGAAAAAGCTATTTTTATGGCCAAAATAGCTGCAATGAGTTCTGCTACATAAGATGAATCAGTGTGAAGATTTTGAACAAACCCACCTATGAAGCTTGCATTGCTATCTCTAAATATTCCACACCAGGCAGCTTTACAAGGTTTTTTTTACCATTGCACCAGCATTGTTTACCTTTATCCAATTGGTAAGAGGAGGTTGCTAGATAACTTCCTTGATAGTTCGAGCTTTTGTGGATGGATATTAATGTTAAACGCTTTTAGAATGATGAATTCATATATGGAGGAAGTTGAGGTTTTGCTGGCCTTTTTACTTGATAGACAGATATTTGAGATGACATTGTTGATCACTGATCTCCAGTTAAGAAGTTTGTTTTGAAATCTTGATTGATTTCTATAAAACCAAATGTTGTTGAAAATGTTTAGAAAGCTAGCTTTGATCACCACCAAATATTGAGGGCTCCAATGTTTGTTGCATACTCTCCAAATATCATTAAATATGTTGAGTTGTCAAGAAATAACAGAGATGGCAACGGCGAGGATTAGTGTTGCGGCTTGTAAAATTGGTGGTGAGATCAACCAATTAGTGACGGCTAAAGTGCATTTGGCGCTGTAAATTTAACGGGGGAAGATGTGTGCGTGATTTCCGTTGTTTTTTTTTTATTTTATACAAAATCAATAAGAATAAAAAATAAAAAAGAAAGTGTGCGAGACTTTGAGTTTAAGCACGTGAGTCGTGCGGTGTCGTATGTGAACTGTCGTGTACAATAGCAGTACTCTTTAAAAAAAAGTAACTTTTTTACAAAGGAGTTTTCTATAAATAGTGGTTGACCCTCCTTATCCCTACAAGGAGAAGACAAGTGACAAAAAAAAAGTTCGATGAAACATACACTAATCACGCATTTTGACAGAATAAAAATATGCTGGTGTGGTATGACATGTTATTTTCAAGTGTTTGCCAACATGGAAATTAACATTTAAACGATAAACAAAGAGGAATCCTTCTTCCAACATTTTATATGGAATGAAGAAGACAAACCACAAGCGAATTCTCGTCGAGGGCAACACCAATGAATGAACAGACTTTAATAATACTAACCAAATCAATGAGGCATTTGACCAATTATTTGAAAAGGTGTAACCACTATTTGGTTTCACGACCATGTGTCATTAATCCTATATAAATACATGATCTTCACTTAATAGCATGAACATTTGTATCTCTCTTCTTACAATTTCTCTCATAAGATTTAATCTCATTTTCATAATGTCTTCTCTTGTACATAGTTTGGTGCAATTCGATCATATCATCAGGCCATTTGAAATGTTATTAGAGTTGAAGCATACTTTTATAGAGTTAAAGCAACAACTAAACCACTTTTTCATCTTAGCTCGTGATGATACTCAAAGGGTCGTGGATGTATATGTTGTTCCTTACATATCTAATGTTGATGATGACGATAACAAGAAAGTAAAGTTACGATCCTAGGGTTCTTCGTAAAGATCTTGATGTTGAAGAAATGTTTTGTTGGAGATCAGGAGAAGAAACTGAACCGATGTTGTTGTATGTATTGGGAGTGAAAGTGAGTAACTGATGTGAAGTTATATTTAGTTATGTTATATTTAATATATTTATCCTAGTTTGTGGGCTTTAATGTTCTATTATGTCCAGTGATGATCTTCACTCTTTTTATTTAATTTAATGTAATGAGTATGTTTTTATGTATCCATAAACTTTTGGTACTTCATTGAAGCTAAAATAACACCGAAGCACACTAGTTCACCACATTTAACATCTGTCAGACCATTTACGACATCTTTTATAAGCTGCGAGTTTTTCAGACCTAAGGACGGACAAATTCAAAATTCTGGAAAAATAAAGGTCACGCAACTGAAAAATGTGGTGTCACAGACCATACATTTGGTTAACTGTAAGTTTCCGTTTAAAAGGAATAAGATTTTAGGCCAAAATAACATCGAAGCACACTAGTTCACCACATTTAACATCTAGCTATCTTACCATAAACAATTTCTTTTATAAGCTGCGAGTTTTGCACGCCTAAATACAGATAAATTCAAAATGATGAGGGAGTTAAGGAAACGATGGAATCGCTTAGAGAAGGGGTTTATGAATCGCGCGGGGCTGTTTGGTTGAAGAGAAGACCAGAAGAGAGAAGTTGAAGCGAGAGAGAAAGGAGAAAAATGTCTCATCAAGGCTATTTGGGGAGCAAAGAAATAGCGGAGAGAGATTAAAATCTGGCGGGTCCCACATCAATATTCTTTCTCTTCATGGGTGAGAAGAAACGGGAGGAGCTGTTGATTTTTTAGGTGTTTCTCAAATATACCCTTGCTTGCATTAACAATAACATAAGGCATCTTATTATTTTTGGAAGACCAAATAACAAAAAAAAAATTGGTATGACCGAATAATAACATACCATTTGCTAAAAAAAAACTAGTTTAATTAAATAGTGTGATAATCTCCCTTGTAATTTTTTTTATAAAATGATTGTAATGCATCGCTTTAATTAATTGAATACGTTAAAATATTTTAAACAATTAATTAAAAAGTAATCTAATTTCTGTGTAAGAATAATCAATTTCATATTTTAATTAAATTAGAAGAAAAAAACTGCATTCTTTTATACATGAATCCTAAATGACTAAGAAATTTAAATTGTATATTAGTTTGTTTAATATAAAGATATTTTGGTCTTTTCCAAAATTAAACACACTTCTTTCCCCTCTATTTCTCTATTTCTTCTTTTGTACTAAACAATAGGTCAAATCTACTCTATTTTTCATCTATTTATCTCTTTTCAAACTCTTTCTCACGTATTTCTCTCTTCACACTTTCTTTTCACAACCAAACACACCCGTAAAGAGAAAAGGGGTAAACAAATGAAGACTTTTTGCCTTTTTTAATTTGATAGACCACATTATTATTTTTTATTCTATTATTACCAACAATTTTTTAATATAAAACCTTGCCACATCAGCGTACAAGGGTGTACAAATTAATGTATGTCAACCTATTATTTTCCTAAATAAATTTGTGGAAAATAAGTCCACTACAAACAACTAGGGGTGTTCACATGGGCGGATCCACCTTTAGACATGGTGTGGCATTTGCCACACCAGATCACAACCCTTTTTTTTTAATACTACACATAACGAATCTGAAAGGAGGAAAACGACATTGATGTTATACATTAGCAACGAAATAAGCAATAAAATATCATTTTCTTCCTATTCTTTACAAATATGTTGATGCAGCACAAACATAACTGAAAAGAAGAGATGAGGAAGATGAGAGAGGCAGACAACACACATACACTGATGAGATGAGATGGTCAAGTGTCAACAACACTCTATATTAAAGGATTAGGGTTATATTTAAGATTGGGCCTAGTGCATATTATTACGGCTCAATTGTTCACGACACTTATTGTTTATGCATCATGCTTAGTGCTATATCATACTTCAAAGTAAGGTTTTTTATAAAAGGATAAGGAGATAGAAACTAAATCATTATACTTATTAATTCAAATATATTTAATTTTTAATAAGTATGTTTTTATATATTTGCCATTATCATTTTTAATTTTATATGATTTCTTAAATTTTGAGTGAAGTTTAATTTTCAAAAGTGTGATGAATGAATACTATTTATTTACTCTATTATACTTTCTTATTATCAAACAATGTTATATATTATTTTTAGTATAATTTGTATTATAGTTTCTTTAAAAAATTTGTCACACTAATATGAAATGTCTGGATCCGTCCCTGGTGTTCATGGGTTGGGTCAACCTATAAAACCCGGTCAAACCCATCCAAAAAACCCAAAAAAATAGATTGGGTGGGTATGGTTTCTAAAAATGGAAAACCCATAAAAATAAATGGGTTTCGGGTAAAACCACACCCAAACCTAAAAAAACCCATTTACCCAATAATATTAATATTTTTTATCTTTATTTTCATAGGGTAGAAGAAAGTTATATTTCCAAAACATATACATTGTACCCAATATATTGAAATCAAAACATACAAGAGTTACAAATTAAGATGTTGCTTTTTTTGTTTATTTTGATACGAGCAAATAGTCACTTTAGTCCCTGGCTCTGCACCTCGCTGTCACATAGGTCCCTGACTCAGGATTAAATAGAAACAAGTCCCTGACTCTACACTTCCGTTATCACTTTAGTCCCTACCATTAAAAAAACTGTTAAGTGATGATGTGGCACGCTGACAAGGAGTATGACGTGTCACAGGGACTAAAATGAAAGTAAAAAATGGTCACTTTGGTCCCTGAATTGAAAATCAATATCCTCAATTTACTGTTAGATCCCTGACTGTGTATACTTACTGTCAGTTAGGTCCCTGAATCGAAAATCAATATCATCAACTTACTGTTAAGTCTCTCACTGTGTATACTTACTGTCAGTTAGGTCCCTGACAGAAAAAATGAAATTTCACTAAGATCATTGGCAAGTTGTTAGTTTAACATGCTACTTACTGACAACACTAAGGTATCTGTGCTAAATACCAAAATATTATTATAACACTTATAAAAATGATTCCATAGTTTAATAACAAATGTTTCCATAACATAACTATTAAGTCATTAATGTCAACCATAGAGTAATCAAAAGATTTGGACTATATTTGGGCATATAATTCAACAAGTCATTGCATAATGATTCAACAAAATATTAAACAAAATAGGGTTAAATATGTTTTTAATCCCTATAAAATTGGGACCTTTTAAGTTTAGTCCTTACTTAATTTTAAAAGTTCTTTTAGTCCCTAATTTTTTTTTCTACACTGAGTATTAGTCCCTACTCAATTCAAATTTGTTTAATTTATGTTTAAACTCTTAAGTTTTTGAACAATTTTTTACTGACATGTTTAGAACATTAATAAAAGTTCCTCCGCAAAATTTGATTTTTACATCCAAATTTTGTTACTTTTTATCTTTAACTTTTGTCGTTTTAAAAAATTCATATTTAATTCATTTCATGTTAGAAA
>Ga0209282_1001644_pt1 | contig 12398 bp, 7 predicted proteins | sample Mtrugardesep15_FD_187529 | JGI IMG/M metagenome (GOLD analysis project Ga0209282, IMG submission 187529) | Root nodule microbial communities of legume samples collected from California, USA - M. trunc garden sep15 (SPAdes) (version 2) | ecosystem: Host-associated > Plants > Roots > Nodule...
CATTTTTAAATTACGGACACTATGAAATGTTTTTTAAAAAGTTAACATATTAACATAATAAACGATCATATAATACTTCAATCACACTTGATTTATTTTAGAAAAACATGTTATATAATAAGTAATTTAAAAAAGAAAAGTAAACCCTTCCCTCCCCTCCCTTCCCCTCCTAAACCCTCAATCTAAACAAACCCTAAGCGTTTCCCACATGTCTGGGATGAATTTCGTAATGAAGTTCAAAAAAATATCCATGCTGCATTTTTGGTTGTATTGCTTCCATGAAGACAACCATATGGAAGCTTCTCCTCTGAATGCAAACAGAGTCACCCGTCTACTTTCATTTTGACAAAAATACAAAAGTTGGCTTCTAAACACAGTTCAATTGGATCAACCACCCAAAAACGTTCTCATTTCCATTGAAAATGGGAATCAGCTTCTTCGAAATCACTACATCCGGCAGTTTAGACCATTGATGCGAACCGATAATTTATGGAATCCAAAATTAAGCAAAGAACGAAATAAAATAGTTGAAAATGTATTCAATGGATGACGAAAATAAGCTCGTAAAAGGAGTGAATCCCAAACTACCGAGAGCCAAACTCCTCATAGATGGAGAAAATTCTCTCTTTGTCTAACCATAATGCTTCCAACAATATTGTTGTATACCACTACAATTCACCCACATCACTCTTTATACTACCAAATCATAAAAAACTGGCTAACTAAACATCCTACCCCACTCATTGTTTACCACATATTCTCACCACACTATTACTCCCTCAAGTCTTATATATAAAAAAAAGTTGAGTCAACAAGTTGATGTTGAACCAGCTTTCTCTTACACATAGGACCAGAGAGAGTACATTATATCACATTTCCCTTCTAATCCCCCACTCGTGTCTCTATCATAAACCACGGCAACTTTTACAAAGAACAATATTGACAGGTAGTTGACAGTGCACCGATATACTTAAACCATCACCCAAAAATTGACAAAGATATGAGCAACATAATCAATCATTTAACTCCTTGAATTCTTTTAAGTGATCACAAATTTTTTAAAGAGCATTGCTATTTATCTAGAGAATTTTTATCAAGAATGTATCAAGAAAAGGTCTCAGCCAATTAAATTTGTTATTTGCTGGAAATCAATGGAGATAATGGTGTGTAATTAAGGAAAGGCGTATGCAAATGTACTGTCTGGAAATTTTCTTGATACATTTTGTCACTGTATCTATCATTTTCCATCGTTTAAAATACTCATCTTGCCCTTAACCATATTGTAGACATATGCAAATAAAATACTAAAATGTGTTTGTAAACACTCAAATCACAATAAATCAGAAACCACAGGCTAAAACTTCTTAAAATCACAGTGAAAGAACTCTAAACTCAGTGGCAGTTGTACACTGCTCAACCAGACACTTGCTTACATATCTATCAAACAAACATTACGGTGAACATCAGCCAGGGCAGAGTCCAACACTGAGAAGGCGGTTGAACCACCACCCCAGTCAGTACCAGATATGGACGCAATCACACATTGCTTTGGAGCAACTTCAACTCTAGATACAACAAGTCCTATTTTGTGAAGCACTTAGATCAGCAGAGTCAAGATATTGTGAGCATGCAGTAGTGACAATAATGTTTTTCCTTTTTGTGCTGTATTTGATTGCCTGTGATTTGACTAACTTTTTTCTTTGTATTTTTTGTTGGCACAGCAACTTATGATTCAGTTCATTTGTATCCTCCATTTATATACATAATTTTCTGGATGCCATAGCCAACTCATCTCATGACTACGGATGCCCTTTTTGAGCATCAATAATCTTGCAACCACTTGCAGTGCAAGACTTGTTCCACAAATTAAAATTAGATCAGAGGCTTTCATCTTTTATAGAAAGAGAAAAAAAACATTTGACCATAAAAGAGGTAGACCAGAAGCATCCAAACATTACATGTCCACATGGTATCTAACAAGGACAAAACAATATCTTAAAGTTTCAGTTCTTTCTAGCTATCAATACCAAAGGTACATGTTGAATCAACTAATAGATTTAGAGAAGAATAAAAAACAAGTTAACGATTCCATGTTAAAGTTATTATTTCCTTATTACAACAAGCTGACAGCCTACATAATTAGACAAATCTCATAGAACAAGTTATCATGTTCATATCCATTGTAGTCATAGTACAATCTTTCCCCTTTTGCTATATCTCTATTTGCAATTAAAAGAACCCGACATTCACCATCAACGTTAAATCTCATAGATTTCAAGTTCTGCTTCTTTTTACCTTCACTGCATATAAACAAGAAACTTCATTAGTATTTGTCTCAATAAAACAGTTGAAAAGAAAATGTTAAACTTGACAATAGCTGATATTATGATGCACGAGTTCTTTAAGTTGAAAGTACTGGTACTCATGTTAACATTACACAAAAAGGCCAAGGGAATCTTACTGTTTTTCAAATTAAATCAACAATTTAATCAATTTGCACTAAACTGACTAAAGTTTATTAGGTTAAGGTAAATATAAGTATGCTGTCATTATTAACAGTCTTAATTATCAATTGCCTACCCTTGATTGGAGGAGACTTCCCCTTTACTAAAATATCCAAGAAAGGAGACACCATGTGTCTTTGACAGTGTGTACATACAGCACACTGCCAGTACTGTTTGAGATGAAGTTACATAATGCCTCGTATTACCACTAATAGGAAGTTAACTTTCCAACATATGCAGAGAATAAAGTTTGAAGATGATAGAAACATACTCAGTGTGATTGTTGATTCCATTCATGAAACGTGCTATGTTGCTACATTTATCTAGGCAGATGACCAGCGATTGAAAGGGATTGGAAGCAGAAAGAAGTGTCATGATGCTATCACCATTGTCATATTCACGATTCATTAAAAAGTCTACATCTCCAACATATTCTGTTATTATTGTCAATTCTTTTATGGATTTATCATCTTCTACAATGAGGGGTGGACATTCTCCTCTTTCCATCATACGCTTGCACAAGTTTAGAGCCTTGGTGTCTTCTTTTGAAAACCCCTGAGAAAAAAAGATATACAAACATGCATCAAATCTAAAGTATATAACAACAATAGTAATAAACATCTGTGACCTGATAATCTGATTAAGTGTTGTGCATAACACAGCCAAGTTGATCGAGATCATGACAAATAGAGCGGTGTGCAAAAATCCAAATTAGTTTGTAGACAAACCGTGTTGTAAATTTTGATTTGTCTTTGTTACTATGAAATACAAACTACGCTACTGTTGTCATAGTTTTTCTTCAGACACCTTAACTGCACCAGTCCTACATTAAGTACAGTCTGGGAGGCAAAAGATATTTTGCCTGTATTTATAGATAATCAACTAATAGCACAAAATATGAAAACTTTATTTGCTTACCTTTATGTTGTGGCACTGAATTTTTCTATCAAAATAACAGTCTACTATTCTTACTTGACTTCTAGTTTCTCAATATTCAGGCAGCTAGCTAGTCTTAAGGAAAAAGAAAGATTTGAAGGTTATGATAAACCCTATAATAAACCGTTCTACAGTGGAACCACATTGACAGGTAGTCCACAGTGCACCAATACTTAAAGTTCACCCAAAACTCTATAGACTATTGATGACGCCTTTCAAAAGTAGAATCTCACAATTCTTATCATCTTAATGCTATGACAATTGCCTAACCAATAATGGCTCAACAAAAACAAATAAAACAAAAATAAATAGAATTTTGAGGAGGGCATAATCATTTTCACTATTTTTGTTGAACAAACAACAATCAAGCAAACTTCTTAGCCATGAGAACAATTTTCAGATATTAGTCAAAGGTGAACTACCTATAAAAGTAGTCCACAGTAGAATTTGTCAAGAAACCATTCCTCACACAGAACACAACTCTACTCCAACGATCAACGTTCACACTGAGATGCTTGCTTAATAACAAATAAATTCATAACAAATACAATACCTAATTAAAAAACCAAACAAGTTAATTAATTACCTGCATTGCTCCACGTTTAAGAGCAGGAGAATTAGCATCCCCTGGTGCCATCCCAGGCATATAAGTAAGCTCGTTACTGAACTCCGTTTTAGTTGCAGTCAACACTGTTGCCAACGAAGCCATCTGTTCTAATCTCCTCTTTGAATAATCACCCAGCACAAACAGCAACAACTTCCTTACCTTTTTCAAAATCACCAAACGACTACCCCGCTTTCACTTCTTCCTTACATCTAAAAACGGAAAGAAAAAAACATAATTATAAATCTTAACTTCAATCACTAAAAACCAAATCAATTCATTCAATCGTATTCTCTAAACATTAATATCACAATTAATTATCAATTTATTAAGATTCAGCTTATTAGAATGTTAATTCAGTTAGTTTGGAGTAGTTAGTTAGTTAACTTGTGAATTAAGTAAAAACTTAACTAGCTTACTTGTAGGTTAAGAAACCATTGTTTGTTACATCTCTTTGATGTATATATACTCTAGTATCACTTGTAAATACTAAGATTCATTACTATCAATAAAATTTGTTTCAATTCCAATTCTCTCTATTTTCTCTAGAAACCCTAAATCCTCATAAACTAGTTTTACACAATATTGCACTTTGTTCTATCACAGCTTACGGTGATTCGGAATCTGAGATGAATCAGTGGATCGTTGAATCAACAATTTTGGTTTGTACAAGGGGAAAAGCTGCAATTTCAAATGTCATATTGTTAATAAAAATATAAGAAATGAAAGAAAAAAAACTAAATAAATAAATATAATTAGGTTATCATAACATGATATAATCTATTAAATTATATTATTCATAATCTTAGGTGTAGTGAAAGTTTGGTACGACAGTCAATTTGTCAGAATCGCAGTGAGTCATCACCGTGATTTTGAGACATTCACCATGATACCAAACCAAACATTGACATAAAGAAAATGAAAGAATGAATGCATACAGTTAGGGTTGTTGTTAGTGTTGTGGGAGCAAGAGGGGCAAAACCAAGAGCATTTGCGGACGGAAGGGAGGATAGGTGTGAGTCAGAAGAGATGGTGGCCTCTGTTGCAGTTGTCGCAAAGAAGCAACTTGGTTGGGGATTTGCTAGAGTTGCATTTCTGACAAGTTTGAGGGTTGTTTTAGGAGATGGAATTGGAACTTGTGTTCTTCTTCGACTCAAAGAAGCCATGAGATTTGGGATGTGAGAACAGGGGTTGTTTGTGTGTAAGTGAGAAATGAGGGAGAATAGCTCAAATGGTCCCCCTTAATTGCTCAAACTAATCAGGTCATAACTCCCAATATGTATTTTATTTTTTGCTTAAAATCCCTTCTGGAGCTATCTCCCAAATGGCCAGAAGAACAATCACCAAAATGAGAAATTCAGAACCTACATGCAGCGCAAATTTAATTTAGATTAGAAACATTAACGTTTTATAAATATTCATCTGTCAATACATGGCCAACAAATAAACAAAACATCCATTTTAAAGTTTCAACTAGCTGTCAATGACAAAGGTACAAGTTGAAATCTCACCAATCTCCAATGCTCCTTCAGATCATGCCTGCATATTGTTGATGCCTCTAATGAACGTGCTATGCTGCCATGTTTATCTGGAAAGATGACCAGCGATCGTGAAGGATTAGATGCAAAAATAAGTGTCATAATGCTATCTCCGACGTCATATTCCGGATTCTTTAAAAAGTTTACATCTACAACATATTCTGTTATTATTGTCGACTCTTTTATGGATTTATTTGCTTCTACAGTGAACCTACAAAAGAACATAATTGAAAGTCAAGAATGGAGTGCAAAAGATGAAATTTTTTATGCAAGTTGCATAAATACTTATCCTTCTACAGGATAAAAAACAACCATGAGGGGCGGACATTTTCCTCTTTCCATCATACTTCTGCACATGTTTAGAGTCTTGGTGTCTTTTTTCGATAAGACCTGAAATATACAAACTTGCATCAAATCTAGATGCATAAAACAATAATAGTTATAAACATCTGTGCTCTGATAATCTGATTAAGTGTTCACGTAACACAACAAAAGTTGATCCAAATCGTGACGAATGGCGCATTGCTAAAATTTCCAAACTAGTTTATAGACAACCACTTATACTTCAGTGTTGCAAATTTCAATTTGTCTTTATTACTATGTAACGCATATTAAACTATTGCTTGCATGGTTTCAGCAGACTGCTTAACTATGTGGGTCCTACATTAAGCATAAGTTGAAAAGCCTAAGATATTTTGACTGTATTTAGAGATAATCAACCAACAGCTCAAAATAAAAAATAAAAAAATTATTTGTTTGCCTTTATGTTGTGGCACTGAATTTTTCTATCAAAACAACGGTGTTTTATTCTTACTTGACTTCTAGTTTCTCAATATTCAGGTAGGTAGCTAGGCTTAGGAAAAAACAAAGATTTGAAGTTAAGATAAACCCTACAACAAACCATGAAACCATGGCGAGTTCTACAGCAGAACCAGATTGACAGGTAGTTGACAGTGCACCAACAAAAAGTTAAATAACTACCCAAATTAACAAACCCAAATAGTTAAATAACTACCTGTATTCCTCCATGTTCAAGAGCAGGAGAATTAGTATCCCTTGGTGCCATTTCAGGTATATAAGTTCATTACTGAACTCGGTTTTAGTTGCAGTCAACGTTCTTGAGTCTTGCCAATGAAGCCAATCTACTATAATCTCCTCTTAAAATCATCACTCAGAACAAACGGCAGCAGCTTCTTATGGAAGGAAAGAGATATGTCGAGCAACATAATCAATCATCTAAATGTGTTGATTCTTTTATTGATCGCAAATCTTTAAAAATATCATTTCACATTTATAAAGTAATTTGCCATTAAGAGAGACAATCCAGCTGTCTAGTACTCAATAAAAACCAAAAACCACAAGTCCTAAGTATTACCGTGGACCATAGACATATATAACCCTAAACCATATTATAGACATGCAAATAAAATACTTAATGTGTTCAGCAAACACTAAAATCGTGATGAAAAATCACAATAAATCAGAAACTACACATTAAAACTTCTAAAAATCACACTTAGGGAACTCTAGACTCAGTGGCAGTGACTCAATGGCAGTTGTCTACCACTCAACCAAACACCTGCTTACTTATCTATCAAACAAACATTACCATGGATATGGAGGAACACCAGCCAGGGCAGAGTCTAACACTGAGAAGGCGGTTGAACCACCACCCTAGTACAAGATATGGATGCAATCACACCTTGCATTGGAGCAACTTCAACTCTAGATACAACAAGTCATATTTTGTGAAGCACTTGGTTCAGCAGAGTCAAGATATTGTGAGCATGCAGTAGTGACAGTAATGTTTTTCCTTTTTGTGCTGTATTTGATTTCCTATGATTTGACTAACTTTTATCTTCGTAGTTTTTATTGGCACAACTACTGATGATTCAGTAAACTTTTATCCTTAGTTATACATGATAATTTCAGATGCAAGCTTATCTCATGATTCTTAATGCCCGTTTTGAGCATCAATAATATGGTACCTACTTGCATAGTAAATCAAAATTAGATTAGAGACTTAAATGTTTTATAGATAAAAATATATATTTGGCCATAGAAGATGTAGACCAGAAGTATCTAAAAATTACATGTCAACGACTAAACTTTACATGCGCAACCAATGGACAAAACAACAATTTTATAGTTTCAGTTCTTTGAAGCTATCGATGCCAGAGATACAAGTTGAATCAACTAATAGATTTAGAGATGAAAAAATCACAAGTTAACAATTCCCTGTTAAGATATCATTTCCTTATTACAATAAGTTGTAGATTATTGACAGGCTACAGAATTAAACAAAATGTTCAGTTGGATATTCATGTTCTAATCCGTTGTAGTCATAATACAACCTTTCCCCCTTTGCTATATCTCTATTTGCAATTAAAAGAACCCGACATTCACCATCGACGTTATATCTCACGCATTTCAAGTTCTGCTTCTTTTTTCCTTCACTGCATAAAAACAAGAAATTTCATTGGTAGTCATTTCAATAAAAGAGTTGAATATAAAATGTTAAACTTGACATGAGCTGCAATGATCATGCACAAATCTCAAGTAGTTTTTAAGTTGAAAGTACTCATCTTAGCATTACATGCAAAAGCCAAGTGGATATTAGTGCTATTCAAATTAAATCCAAAAGTCAATTTGCACTAAACTGACTTAAGTTAAACGGATTTCAGGGTAAATATAACTGTGCTGTCATTATTAATGCTCTTAATTATCAATTGCCTACTACTGGTTTAGAGATTTTCCCCTTTCTAAAACATACAAGACAGGAGACATTGTGTGTCTTCAAAGTGTGTACATACTGATAACATTCTTTAAGATGAAGTTGCCATTGTCGCATTATATTATATTATTGTAGGCCACACAAATAGGGAGTAACTTTCCTACATATGCAGAGAATAAAATTTGAAAAAGGAAGAAACATACGGTGTGTGATTGTTGATGCCGTTAATGAAACGTGCTATATTGCTACGTTTATCAGGGCAGATGACCAGTGACTGTGAAGGATTAGAAGCAGAAAGAAGTGTCATAATGCTATCTCCATCATCATATTCCCGATTCTTCAAAAAGTCTACATCTCCAACATATTCTGTTATTATTGTCAAATCTTTTATGGACTTATCTGCTTCTACAGTGAACCTACAAAAAAAAAAAATTAAAAATCAGGAATGAATTGCATAAGATGAAAAAATTGGTTTCAGTTTCTGTTGCATAAGTACTTACCCTTCTACAGGATCATAAACAACCATGAGGGGCGGACATTCTCCTCTTTCCATCATACTTATACACAAGTTTAGAGTCTCGGTGTCTTCTTTTGATAAGACCTGAGAAAAATATATACAAATATGCATCAGATCTAAATGCATATAACAACAGTACTTATAAACATCTGTCCTCTGATAATCTGATTAAGTGTTGTGCATAACACAGAAGTTAATCCAAATCATGACAATTAGTGCAGTGTGCCAAAATCAAAACTAGTTTGTAAACTATAACAAATAGTGCTGTGATAGTTTTCTGCAGAAAGTTTAACTAAAGTCCTACATTGAGCATAAGTTGAGAATCCAAAGACATTTTGCTTGTATTAAGAGATAATCATCTAATAGCACAAATGCCACCAGCTCTAAAAAGTATAAACTCATAGTCATCTTCATTTGTACAACTAGGACAGTAACCAAATTAGTATTGACAACCTAACCAGTGTCAGTTCAACAAAACAAAGAAAAATGAATATGATTGAGTTTTGAGAAATGCATAATCGTTTCATCTTGTTTTTGTTGAACCACAACAAAGAGGCAACATTTGTTGTTGTTAAAGTTTCAAACAATTTTCAAGTATAAATCAACAATATACTAATATACTATAAAAGTAGCCACAGTAGGATTTATCAAATTAACTGTTCCTCATACCAACATAACTCGACACCAAATATCAACATTCACAGCAAGATGCTTGCTTATTAACCAAAAGTATCCTAACAAAGATATAATACCTAACTACCAAACTCAGTTAAGTTAAATAGTTACCTGCATTCCCCCACGTTCAAGAACAGGAGAATTAGCATCTCTTGGCGCCATTCCAGGCATATATGTAAGCTCATTACTGAACTCCGTTTTAGTAGCAGTCAACGCGGTCGCCAACGACGCCATTTGTTCTAATCTCCTCTTCAAATCATCATTAGGCACAAATGCCAACAACTTCCTTTTCTTTTTCGAAACAACCAAACTACTACTCCGCTTTCTCTTCTTCTTTGAATCTAAAAACCACAAATTAAAACACACTTCAATTATTAAAAATCAAGAGTCTATTTGTATTGACTTATTTGAGATTATCTACTAACATAATTTTTGTAAAACTGTTTGTGGAAAAACTTATGAAAACAACTTATGACATTGCTCATAAGCTGTCTTCAGCTTATTTTCACAAGTTCTGCACAATAGCTTGTGAAAACAGTTTATGGCATTGTTCATAAGCAGTTTTCACAATCTCTCCACAATAGGTTGTGAAAAACAGCTAATGACTTTGTTCATAAGCTGTTTTCAGCTTAATTTTACAAGCTCTCCATAATAGCTGGTGAAAACAGCTTATTTTTACAAATTAACCACTATAGCTTATGAAAACAGCTTATGGCATCATTCATAAGCTGTTTTCAGCTTTTATCACAAGCTCTCCACAATAGCTTGTAAAAACAGCTTATAACTTAAAAGAAGATAATTTAACTTTCACTATAGAAATAGCTTATACACAAGTACTTGTGCTATAAACTCCAAATAAGCTGTTAATCAAACAATGCCCAAGCCAATTCATCCAATCAAATTCTCTAAACATTAATATCACAATCAATTATCAATTTAATAAGATTCAGCTTACCGTGATTCTGAATCTCAGATGCATCCGAAGTTCTTTGGATTTTGAAGAAATCAATAATTTTGGTTTGTACAAGAGGAAAAGCTGCATTTCCAAACAGCATTATGTTAATAAATAAATACCAGATCTAACGAAGTTATTAAAATATTACAATATAATATATTAAATTAGAACATTCATGACCCTAGGTGTAGCAAATGTTTGGTATCAGAGCAAATTTGTCGGAATCAAAGTGAGTCACCGTGATTCTGACAAACTCACCGGGACACCAAACATTCAATTAATCGAAATGAATATATGAAAAGAAAGAAAACATACATTTGGGGATTTTGGGGTTGTGAGAGCAGGAAGGGCAAAACCAAGAGGATTTGGGAACGGATGGAAGGATAGGAGTGAGGCAGAAGAGATGATAGCCGTTGTCGCAATTGTCGCAAAGAAGCAACTTGGTTGGGGATTTGCCGGAGTTGCATTTCTGGCAAACAACATCGTCGTCATCGTTGTTGAAGGTTGTGGATTGTTTTTTGGGAGCTGGAATTCTTCTGCGGCGAAGTGGTGAAGCCATGGTGAGATTTGGGATTTCAGAATGAATTGGCGTTGTAAGAAATGAGAAATGAGAAGAGGAATAATAGGGTTTGTAATTAAGTAAGAATTGGAAGAGGCGTTTTCGCGGGGTTATTTTTGTTTTCTTTAGCGGGAACTGTTTTCAGCTCGCGCCATTTTCTTTTTTATACTAACGTTATTCAATTCAATGTTATTAAAATCATTTACTAAATTCTTGTTTTTGACAAATTGTAAAAAAGTCTTTTTAACTTAAAGTTATTCAATTCAATGTTATTAAGGTACCATTTACCCGGTTTTTTTTTCAGTTTCTCTATATTTTTAAGGAGAAGTTAGGTCAAACGCAATATCAATAAAGTACTTTTTAAAAAAGTACTTTTTTTAGAATGCATAAAATTCAATGAAATGAGCTTTAAACAAAAGTTGTTGAATGTTACTTCAGAAAACTACTTCTCGGCAATTTATTTCGCAAGCACCTCTCTTCAACTCACGCCGGCAACCTTTTATTTTATTTTTTAATAATATATTTCAATTTGTTTTTTCTTCCATTTAATTTTATTATCTTTTTATCACTTATATATTTAATTTCAATATTGTTTAATAATCACAACCTCACAAATATTTTTCTTTCCTTTCTTCAACCTCAAAAATGTATACACACATTAGCGTTTAGAGTAATATTTTATGTCTGTCTGTTTTTTTGTTACGCTAATGCGTATAATTTATTTTTAGTGTTGCATAATGCATATAATTATTTTTATAAAATTTTGATTTCAATTAAAAGTACAAGTTATATATATTTTGCACCTTTATATTGTAACAGACTATGCCTATCTTTTTCTTATTCAAAAAAATTAAACATATCTTTTTCAATGACACCAACAATGTAACAAATATAATATCATATAACATAAATTCTCTTTTTTTTTGAATGACATCAAAAATATGGTAATCTTATAACGAAATTTGTTACAAAGTATAATTGGAAAAGAAAAAATTCAACTATTTTGATATTATTTATGTTATTATTTGCGCCTCCTTAAATTATTTCTCCTATTCAAATATTTAACAAGTCATTTATACGATGATACCAATTTGTATTCATGTTACACAAAATAAACGTCATTAAGTAAATATAATATTTGTAAAAAAATATCTTTTATATTTTAAACATTTTTTCCCTTCAAAAAATATTTGAAACATTTTTTTATTTATTATGCTAATTCATAATAAATTCAAATTTTTGTCCTCGTGAGTTTAACTCAGTTGATAGGGACAATGCATAAATATATGCAAGGTATGTGGTTCGAAACCCGAACACCACAAAAAAAAATCAAAGTTTTGTACAATATTTTGCCAAACAACTTTTAACTTAAAAAT
>Ga0209282_1001645_pt1 | contig 12397 bp, 15 predicted proteins | sample Mtrugardesep15_FD_187529 | JGI IMG/M metagenome (GOLD analysis project Ga0209282, IMG submission 187529) | Root nodule microbial communities of legume samples collected from California, USA - M. trunc garden sep15 (SPAdes) (version 2) | ecosystem: Host-associated > Plants > Roots > Nodule...
TCTTTTTTTTATTCTATTCCTAGTCAATTTGGGATGCAAATATTTGGCAAAATGGCCTTTTAGACACGACTAAATTGTAACAGCACATTTTTAATAGGAGCACCTAAGCTCCCAATTCCCAAACAATCATTAGACAGGACAATTTTGGATTACAGCCAGTCTGACCAGCAGCTAATCATAATCACTGACAATGAAACAATGACGATCTGCACTTGAAAAGATTATAATCATCTCAGCTAGCTAATATATATATGTATTCTTGCAAAATTTGATGCAGGAATGGATACAAGAGCATATCGTTTGAGTTGCTTAAAGGACAGCGATGTCTTTGAAGTTGACTTTGCAGAAGTCTTGGAGGTAAAAAGCACTATTCTGCAAGCAGCTAAGGAATCAACATACGAGTCACAACATATTATGTCTAAGGCCAAATCCTTAACCAGAGTGGCAGCTGACATAAGAGAAAATGATTGGATGGAAAAGCTTCAAATTGCAGGTTTCTTACCGCAGAAGAGCACGGTCTGGATTCTAGAAGGTATCCTATACTACCTCGCCCAACCCAACGCCATGCAACTGCTGAGAATTTTAGCTAACAATTGTGTCTTAACTCACACGGTCATCCTAGCAGACTTCATGAATAAGTCATCAACCACGCTATCCAATTCAGTATTCCAATTTTACAGTGATTGGCCAGACCAACTTTTACCATCTATTGGCTTCACACATGTAAAACTTTCACAAATTGGAGACCCAGATGCCCATTTCGGCCTCTTGAATGATCCATTAAATCTCTTCAACAAGCTCCGCAGCTTGCCTAGGTCATTACAAACCAATCCAGATGACGGAACACCATGCTGTCGCTTGTACTTGGTGGAAGCTTCTGGTTCACCCGATCAAAGTTCTGCGTATAATAAGGAGTCGGTCATTCGTTCCTGATTCGTAGAATAGAACATGGAGATTACATACTACATTTTTAATTAATTCTTATTGTTGGTCCATGTGTTGTCACCCGTACAATTGCTACACTATTGGCAAAAAATGCTAGACGGGGCAAAACAGTATTTTTTTAACACGAGGGGCAAAAAAGCTAGAAATAGCCTTTGACCTAAATTATTCGAACCTTATTTTTGCCTTCTTGATGAAATAATTTTTCTCTTCAATTATATGATGAAGAATAATGGAGATAAATAAATAGTACAATATATAAAATATCAAATTTCAATTGTCATTTTCTTGATCCCTAAGAAATGTCCCTTTCTTCAGTTTTCAAATCGATTTTACAATTTATATTCAACCAAACCAGTTCAAAAACACGTCTACTCTGATAGAAAACCAAATCAAACTCAGTTTAATCAAATCAGTAAAGAACTTAAAGGATGGAGTTGGAGAATTTTTTAGAAGAATTTAGAAATGAGTTTTATGCAAGGGCTAAGCCCCCAACAAAGAACAAATTAGAAATTCCTAGGAAGGAAATACAAGAAATGCAAAGAGCATGCATTTCTTGTAGAAACTATTCTGAGAATTAAATGCATAGAAGACATAGGAGACAAGTATAGAGAAGAGTACTGATTTTAGATTGAGAGAACTAGTAAGTAGATAACTTTAACCAGGGCAAAAGCATATTTTGATATTCTCAGCAGTCAGCATAATGACGACAAATATTGCACTCTCACCAGAGGATTCTCCAGATGAAGATGTATTAATACACGCTTACAAATAATGCCAATCGTCAGTTCGGCAAGTGAGGTGGCTCAATTCAGGGTAAGAACGATATTCAGCCAAGTGAGGTGGCTTACTCCAAATTGTATTCTAATGGTGCTTGATATCATGTTTTGTTATGAAAGTTTTAGAGTTTAGATACAGCCTAGTGCCGACCTTCCACGTTAGGGATAGTATTGCCAAAAAGAATTTAAAAAATTAGAAAGGAAAAAAAAAGTTAGAGATAAGAAATCAGGAAAGTGTATATAATAAAACATGTACTTAATTGACAAAGCCAGAAGCACGTACTTAAATGACATTTTCAAAATCAACCTTCCACTTCAAAAAGTTGAACAGGTTATTTACAGTCAGATTTCGAGGCAATCCCTAATTCCTTGCTCAAATTTGTCGAGAGATAGTATTGTATCCGATACAGCATCTGCTATTTTGCTCCTGAAAGTAAAAAAAATTGATTGCAGAGGCAAGTCATTGATTTGGTAATCTCAGTTAGAGATGCCAGAAATGATCATCATAAATAAAGAGCAACAAAAACTTTGAAGATGAATAAAGGGAGACACAAAAAGGACAACAATACAGGTTTAGTTTTTATCCAAATGATAGCAAAAAGAAATTTATTTTAAATTATCACATAGTATACCCTGATTATCCTGGACACTATTATTGAAGAGATATACCTATCTGATGCAAGTTCAATGTTGGTTTCATTTGCCAGCCCACTGATGGAGGCGAATGATCTGCAGATGAGACATATGGGAAACAGACATTTACAATCATATGTCACGAAATTTGGTAATCAGCATGCATTTTGGCATCAAAGGATATTAAAAAGAGGGAAAAAGCAAAAGAGAGTGCAGATAATGCTTTAGGTATCATAATACATGAAGTTAGCACATAGGAAATTTAAAGGGAAGTAGACAAAAAAAAAGGTAGCAGCCAACGTTTAATCTTATAGAATAGAAACTACGTTATTTACTGTCAACTGCCAAGATCTAACTCTTTGATCTTTTGAGAAGCCAGCGAATTCACATAACCATAAAGGCTTCAATTTAAGTACGATTAACATAAGAGTAGAAATTGATTTAATTGGACAATGGACATAGTCCTTGTATCTTGAGATCGACTATTAACTATAATAGGATAATTCACCTTCATAAGAAATTCCGGTCTCACTAATTATCATTGTGGTGGGCTCAATATCAGAAATCTTTCGTGATATCATAATAACTTAATTGATATATATATATATATTCCAAGAAGCTTAAGGCTAGCTGAAGGCTCGTCTCATAGCTAGTAGTACTATTACATTTTTACCATGCCCTCTTACACACGACTCATTTGATCTTGAAGCTACACAGTGGGAAGGCCCACTGTTACCATGTGCTCTAATCAGTTTTATCTAAGAGAACAGGGACAAAACACTTGGCCGCTTGTCGTAAAGGCTCTCCCTTCTAAATTTTCTCCTTATATATAGCCACTCCTTACCATTTCATTTCTCACTCGTTTCATTTTCTCTCTTCTTCTTTTGGAGACATTGCTCTTCTTTTGTGACTTCCTCCTTCTACTGGAGAAGGATAACTCACGTGTTGTATCTTGTGTTAACATACGTGAACAGAACTAAAATATAACTATATTTGGCCTACCTTTGTCCTGCACCATAAATAGAATAAATAGCCCTAAAGAGAATTTTAGGATTAGTCCTAAAGAGAATGAAGTTAGGAATAGAATAAATAGCCATCAAGAGTTTTTGACATTAAAAGAAACAAAAGTTAATATGTTCAGCATGAGTTTCTGCCCACCTGAAGAACTAGATGCTGGAAACTAAATGTTACAGATATATATAATGCACTTTAAATTGTTTATTCAATAGAAAGAAATGTGATGCCCATAGAGCAGCATATATACATAGACTTGACAAAAAATACAATAATATAGAAAACTGGAACCAAAAACAATTCTATTGGTATAATCTTGCTTCTTTAGCTATAAAGTAAAATTAATCTATCCAGTCCAATCATTTGCTTTACATTATTCTCAAATCTCAAATAGTGAAGATACTTGGAACCACAGGGACTAAAAAAAAATTAAATATTTAGTGTAAAGAAAGGATTTGATGGACACTAATTAATGCAGTAGGCTACAACACATAGATGCTGGAAAGTGGATACCTTATAAGATTATCTAACAAAGCTTCGGCTTCTAACTTCACAGGATCCTTCTTTCCAAGCAAGGAGGCTGCATTCTTCACAATCAACCGAAATGTGCACACCTGTGCATAAAAAAAATAAAATTTAACGTGAATTACTTCTTCAGTCAAAATATTTCTTTGCACTTGAGCTAACATTCTTTTGGGAAAAAGGGGATATAGAATCCCATTAAGTCTAACAGATAACAATGATGTTATAAGAAATGTCGCGTGTTGAACATGATACTTTATCAATCCCCACTCAATTCAGGGTAGGGATTATCTACCTTTCAATTGTTTGGTATGGTTACCGTCTCTCTTAATCAAACATTCTCTCATCTAATCTTATTTTAATCACCATTCACTCTCCTAGAAACACTAAAGTCGCCAAATATCAAAGGTCAATAATCAATTTCCATCAAGACCCCAAATATCCATTTATAATAATCTAATAATAATGATAACAATAATTCATATAACGAATCACTCGGCAGTATTATGAGCTTGCAAGCATTTGATAATTGCTGAACAATGACAGACATAATTTTCTACTATCCAATTATCCTATTATTATGCCATCCAAACCCTAATTATCAAGACATTGATTCAAATTATCAATGGCAGTAGTAGATGATGACAAAGACAAACCTCAACTCCGGTGTTAGCTTGGAAAGCGACGAAAGAATTCCTATCTTCTGGGACACAATCCCTGGCAGCAGATCTGAATAGCTGCTGAAATTTCTGCAAATCTTCATCTGTATAGGTAGCACCAGTTTCCGCTGTGAAAAGCAACCGAAACGAACAAACTCGAATAAGATATGAAACAATGTGTAGAGAGAAGAGAAGAGAATAGAAAATAAAAATTCGTACTGAGATAAAGATAAACAGAGCGAAGGCTTTCACGAGAGGCATCGACAGGAGCAAGTAGAAACTTGGAGGATTTCTTCTTTTGTTCTCTTAGCCAATCCTTTGGTCCTGCTGAAAAACGGTTACAAAAGTTAGGGTTATGATTCAGAGTACAGTAACAGGAAGTGATGAATTGAAGAAGACTGTGCTTACATATGCCAATGTCAATGGCGGAGGCAGGTGCAGAGAGAGAGAAGAATGAAAGTAAAGCTATGTCTCTGCGGGAGAAAATGTGAGAAGAGGAAAGAGGAACGTTGCGTTTTGGAGGGAGGGAAAATTGCGCGGTGGCGGTGGATGAGAAAGAGTTGAGAGCAGAAACTGTAGCTGCTGGTAACGGCATTGTTAGTTAGTTAGTTATTGCTTGCTTGCCTTATCTTTCGCGGTGTGTTGATCTTTCGGGTCGGATTGTTTCTTCTTTCGTCCTAACTCTTTCTATGCCTTGCCTCCATTTACATTTTTTTTTTTTAATAAAACAAACCATCAATTTAATCTATAAACTCTCTTTCATTTAATCACTAAACTATATAACACCACTAAAAAAATCACTAAACTATAAAATATAAAAATAATGTTAGATGATTTAAAATTTGATTATTAAGTTTTTAAATTGCATGAAAACCCCTCAATTTAATTTTTAACATCTTAATAATATATACTGAATTGATGAATTTTATATAGTTTAAAAATTACTAGTTATATTTGTATGGTTTAATATTAAATTGATGCGACTGAAACAAAATAACTTAGAAAATAAATTGATGGTTTATTTAATTTTATTACATAAACAAATTCATTTACATTTTTCATGTGTAAGAACTAAAAATATCAAAGATTTTGTCCAAAAAAAATACTAGGAATATCAAAGATATATGTTAAAATTATGAGGGAAATGACTATATTTATCATCTAACACACTTTGAATACTACAGCCGAAAAAAAGAATATCTTTTTCATGGAGATTATACACATGACTCGTGAGTTATCTTGATTTAAAATAAATAAGAGGTAGGAACCAATATTTTATTGTTACTCCCCTCAAAAATTTATTTAATTATTTTTATTATTAAAATTAAATTAAAACTCATCACTTTCAAACCGCAAACTCAATCCATATTCATATTCAACGACAGACTCCATTCTATCGTTTTTAAACACGTATCACCTTCAACCATTTAAGATTTTGATAATATCTATGAACAATATGAGTTTGTTGTTGATTTTAAAATAAAAAATATGAGATTTAACATTTTTGGATTTGTTGTTGAAGATGAGTATTAGGTTTGATTTGGATTCCGATCTCGGGATTTATGGATTGAAGATGAGTTTTGAGTTTATGGATGGAGTTGAGAATGAATTTCTAAACTAACAAGACGAATACTTGTTTCTAGTCGTAACGCATAGCTAATATAACCGTTGGTATAAATGACATAAATCTAAGGATAAATTTTTCGGAGGATGAAAACTCCCACGAATATTAAAAAACCGCCGACCATTTCAATTACCAAATCTGTAACACCCAAACAACCAAACGAAAAAAACTCATACAAAAAAAATCCATATTTTAAACCAACCCCATATTCAAACCAAATCCATAAAACCATTCATCCTAAGCAAAACAAAAAAAAGTAATACTGCTTACCACAAACCATTAAATGTTTGATGATAGCAATAGATGAGATAACGTAAATGAAAGGTGAATAAGTGATTTTTTTTTTCCTTAAAGTAATATCAACCATAATTTTTTTTTTTTAAAGCAATATCATCTTCTTTTAGGGATAGGTGCGATCAAAGTTTCAGACAAAAAAATTTAAAGGGGCCAACATTCAAGAATTTTTTTTAGGGAATTAAAAGTTGAAATCATTATTAGGTCCTAGTTTTATAGTAAGACAAATTCCAACTTTTTTTTAAACTTTCTTTCTCCTTCATTAATCGAGTAGGGATCATTTTTGATCATTTTTTGACCTAAAATCACTCATCTACATCTTTTTTTTCTCTTTTATTTCATTCCAAATATGTGGTTTTTACATATATCAAGGTTTTTTCTTTTGTGTTTTTTTGTGTGATTTCGTCGTATAAGTGCAGCGTTGTGTTGTTCGTCGTCTTGTGCGGTATTTGATTTCGCAATTTCCCGTGGTGTTCGTTTAGTTCATGTTGAAAGATCCACATTAGTCAATTACAAATTCAATCAATGATTTGAGCGTCAACTTGCAGATCCGGAAACATGGGTATTTCGATGACTTAGATTTTATCATATTATTTGTAGGCATTTTACGTTGTATGTTACTCCCTCCGGTCACATTTATAAACAAAACATTACTTTCCAGGTTCATTGAATACTTAATGTAATTGGTATATATTATAGACCAAATACATTAGATATCTAATGAACCTAAAAAATAGTTTTTTGCTTATAAATGTGACCGGAGAGTATATTAACTTGGGTGTTGTGAATTTGTTCACAAATTCACCCATTACGTTTTTAGCGGTGTTTGTATCAAATGTACTCTATCAATTTGAATGAATGAAAAAAGTGAAATCATGTATTTTTTTTTAAGTTAAACTTGTGATGTTTACAGGGATATAAAACAAATTTATTAAAGATATAATTCTTAAAGTCAAATAAATTTTTTAATAAAATAATATTTATAAAAATCCAAAACAAACAGTAAAAAACAACGAAAATGATTTTTTAAAATTTTATTTGGCTTAATTGCAGTTTTAACTCCCTAACTTTCACAAAGTTGTGATTTTGGCCTAAAAAAAAAACTATAAAACGGCCCCCTAAGTTTTGCATCTGTAGCAGTTTTAGCCCCCCAATGTCAAAAATAAAAATAAAAATAATAACACGTGGCACCTCACTTAGGGTGCCACGCCCGCGTAGACCGAGTCAAAATTGGCATCGGGGACCAAAACTGCCACAAATGCAAAACTTAGGGGTCATTTTGTAGTTTTTTTTTCTTAGGGGCCAAAATCGCAACTTTGTGAAAATTAGGGGGTTAAAACTGCAATTAAGCCTTTTATTTTATGCAAAAATCCAAAACAAAAGCATCCAATTTCTTAAATGGTGATTTTCACATAGATTTAGGTTTTTCTTTGTGATTTCATCATCTAAGTGTGGTGGTTTGTTGTTCATCGTCTTGTGCGGCGTTTTTTGATTTTCCGTCTTCTTGCAGTGTTCATTTGATTCATATTGAAGATCGATTATTCAATCAAATATTTGAGCGTCAACGTTGCAGATTCAGAGACATGGATATTCCGGTCACTTTAATTTTATCATATATTTTTGTAGGCATTATGCCGTTATATGCTATTAACTTGGATGTTGTGAGTTTGTTCGCAGATTCATCCTTTATGTTTTTAGCGGTGTCGAATGATGTAATATTTCGATTTGAATGAATGAATATCATTTTGTTTTTGTCAAAAAAAATCTTAAATGAAATTTTGTCAAAAAAAATAAAATCTTAAATGGAATCATTAAATATACCCCCTTAAGGCAAAACACTCCTTATCACGACCCAAATAATTTTTAGTATAGTCTACATCACAAACAGCTAACAACACATGGGATAAATGCTTGTAAATTGTGATGATAAACAGATTTAAGAAAAACAAATAAAAGAAAAAAAGAGAGGTCGAGAACAAAAGGGTTGGCATATCATATGTCATATGATTCCAATTCCGATCTGCGTATTGAGTGAGTATTGACCAAAAAATTGTAGCCGGGCACTACTTATCCAAGCCACAACCAGAAAGAAAGAAATCAGCACAAAAAATGCAAAAACAAGTTCAATCATCCCCTCCACGTGTCACACCATCAAATTTTCATTTCACAGAAACCACCATCACACACACCTTGCTTATTTTACCTTTCCACATTTCCACCAACAACCTCTCCCATTGCAATTTGCAAAGTACTACTAACCTCACCTCTATTCGTTTCTAACATCAAACCCTTATATCAGTATGTTTAATACCATTTCTTACGAAAATGAATAATATAGAATATTAGGTGAAAATATGGGAACAAATTAGTGCTCTACATCTACTACTATACTATACCAAGATAAAAAAAAAGAGGGGAATTAATTCCTTCCCCAACATGAATTGATCATTATTACATACAAAATCCAATTCCAGTATAGGAATTAGGAATAATCCTCTTTTGTTCTAAACGATGCCACCACGTTTCAGTTCCAATTAGGCAAAATTAATTTAATGCTGCTTATGCCAGTTGTGATTGTGAAGTTGCATTTCGCACTCTGTTAGAATCAGATTCATCACCATGTTTAAGTCTATTTAATCAGTAATCTGTTACTGCACGATGCGAATTCCTAAGAGGCTATTCACATTTTCTCTCTCTAACTTCTCTCCTCAACTCGTATCACCTCTTTTATCTTGTCGGATTTCCTTTGCATTTGGAATTTCTGCTAAACCTTCTCGTCCCTTCCCCAACATCGCATCACCAGGTTCGTTTTCGTTGCTAAACCTGATGATTTCTTGTGCTCTAAGTTTTTTGAACCATTTTTTTTATTTGTTTGTGTGGATTGACTTATTTGATTTTATTGTGAAACTGTTTTAGAGAAATAACTTATTCATAAGTGCTTATATGATTAGTGGTTATGCTATAAGCATTTAGTTCAGCCGTTTATGGAACTTTGTCATAAGCATTTAGTTCCTTAAGTACTCCGGGATAGCTTATGCATACAACTTATAGTTTACATGAAAACAGTTTGACGAAAAAAGTTCGACTGTAATTCATCTTTTGTTATAGAAATAACTTATTCACAAGTACTTATATGATAGTAAGTGGTTATGCTATAAGCACTTAGTTAAGCCGTTTATACAAACGATGCCTTATATGAGGTTCTATGTTCTTCACCAGTGGAGAAGTCCTTTTGAGTTCATAGACATACCGTTATATCAACATGTGCATAGCTGTTTTTTTTTTTTTGTCGGTAAACGAAGTGACAAGCACCACTATAAACTCTTACACTTAAATGAAAGGTCCAGGGTTCGAACCCAGGACACCACAGAAGATATCCAGCCTAACAATGTTGGTAACGGTTGTGCTAGGCCTTACGGATCATGCAGCTAGCTGTTTAAAAGACTCAGATGATATAAGATTTGTTAACATTTTGTTTTATATAATTACTTGGGGAGAAGTTTTTCAAAACTGGTTCCTTCATAGTGTGAGATTCGTGATGTGGATTGGTGGGAAATTTTTGAAATACTAGGAACTTAGAGGATTACTCTTCTTAATAAAGAAGTTGCATTGTGTGTTATAATTCTTTCACAACCGAGGTATGATGCCAAAATTCACTGCAAAGAAAGGGGTTAGAGCTATCCTCTCTCTTTTTCATTCTAGTTTTCAAGTTCTATTGTTTTTTAAGTCCTTTTTCCTAAAATTTATTTGCTGTGGATTGTATGGTGAGTGTAAGAGTAATTAAGTTTTTAAGGTTGGATGCCTTGTTAAATCTGTGCTGATCATCAAATCTCTCATCACTTTACTGGTCAGACAGATTGAACTGGTCTTAGTTATCTGTATGAGTGTTTTTGTTTGCGGGATTCACATGTAGCAGTTTTATCGCAACGAAAGTCCTAATTGTTGCCTTTTTGGTCTGAATACTAATATTTTAATAGATTACTATATGTTGTGAATGGCCAATGTTGAGGAAACCAGGAAGTGAATGCATTCCTTTATCAAGATTTTGGACTCATGTTGTATTATCCCGCCTATTTTTGGGGGGCACCGTTTCAAAATTAGTGGAACTTGATAAATGTTTACTTAAAATAGTCATCGTGTTGGAATCATTGTTACATGTTGTGGTCATTACATATGCTGAAGTGGTTCCTAATTATTACCCTTGTATAACTCTTTGCCGTGGATTAAATCTATCAGGAGCTAGCCAACTGCATTCTCAATCTTCAATGGATGAGAATCACGATGTTGGTATACATGACTCAGGATCAGTGGACTTGCCCAACAGTGATAGTGGAAAACGGCCACGTGTATGGTCATCTTCTCCTGAACATGGATCTAAAACTGATAGAGGCAAACAGATATTTTGTAACCGGTCACTGAATATGAAGAACATTGTTGCTGTGGGATTTGACATGGACTATACTCTGGCACAATACAAGCCTGAAACTTTTGAATCCCTTGCTTATCAAGGCACAATTAAAAAGCTGGTTTACGATTTAGGATATCCTAGCGAGGTTTGTCCTATCAGTCTTACAGCACTTTTACCATGTTTTTCCTTTTTCTTGCAGTAATTATGATAGGGATAGTAGTGCAATATGCATTTTTTGTTATAGTTTACCAACGTCCTCTTGGTTCACTATGTTAAAGGATTTTACTTATTTGCATATTCTTTGCAGGTATCTTACATTCTGTTATATTTTGGCTAAAAACCTTTTTCTCTTCTGCAGTTGCTAAGTTGGTCTTTTAACTGGAAGTACATGGTCAGGGGCTTGGTTCTTGACAAAAAACGAGGAAATATCTTGAAGGTTAAGACTGCCTAATTGTTTTCTTTCCATCACTTTCAGCACTGGGAATTGGGAAAACATAATAGATTGCATGGTAAACTTTGTCTTACTTTCTCTGTTTGACTGTTGAATTTCTGCTGTATGTATTTAGATGGATCGCCACAAGTATGTGAAAGTAGCCTATCATGGATTTAGAGAGTTGTCAAAAGAAGATAAAGTTGGGACCTACGGAAATACTTTAGTACGCGATTCATTTGACGAGCCAGACTATGCTCTAATTGATACACTTTTTTCTCTTGCGGAAGCCTACTTGTTTGCTCAACTGGTTGATTTTAAGGATAGTAATCCTGAAAAGATTCGAGAAGGTGTTGAGTAAGATTTATTCTTGCTCTTGTGAATTTTCATTTTGAGAATTTTGTATGCTTTTATTACAACTAAATGATTCCAGGACTAGGCAATCATTGTTTTTTTTTCTCCTTTTTTCTTTTGAAGGGCTGGTTTCTTCACTAATTTATTGAAAGGAATTTAACTTGGCTAATCGGGCTTTAGAAGCTCGACATACCTTGGAGCTTAGTGCTAATCCTGATTGTAAACTGCTACCACATGAATAGTAGGCAGGTGAAATTAATGGATAGCGCTATAATAAATATTAGTCCATTAATTTTTAATTCAAAAAATTGGAAACCCATTGTTAGTTGTAAATGAAAAAGGAATGGCAATTCTTTATATTTTCATAGAAACGATCAAACAGGTGGTAAATGGCTTCATTAATTCATTATACATACGAGTTGAGATACACACAAACCTTTACCGTTGCATCATTTATCCCATGTAGTTGACTCCACGTTGTAGGAAATGCTTTGGTGGTTGTTGTTTATGCATTTAAGTCTGTCCAAATTGTTCTTCTAGTTATGCTCGCATGTATAAAGATGTTCGAGCTGCTGTTGATTTGTGCCACCGTGATGGGACGTTGAAGCAAATGGTTGCTAAAGATCCAGGAAGGTATGAATATAATCACCACCCTATCAAAGTGAACAAATAATTATTATGCAAGCAACGAGTATAGGAATCCCAATGTCATAATTTTTTCTTTGTGAAAATCATGTT
>Ga0209282_1001646_pt1 | contig 12394 bp, 10 predicted proteins | sample Mtrugardesep15_FD_187529 | JGI IMG/M metagenome (GOLD analysis project Ga0209282, IMG submission 187529) | Root nodule microbial communities of legume samples collected from California, USA - M. trunc garden sep15 (SPAdes) (version 2) | ecosystem: Host-associated > Plants > Roots > Nodule...
AAAATTTGGTGACTAAGAAAATAGAAAATTGTGCATACGTATTGCGCGCCTTAAGCCGCATTGTGAGATAGGCAGTAGTAAGATTCATGCAATCCTTCAAGCATCTACATTGTGCAACCTTCCTCTGCGTCACGAGATAAACATAACTTGAATATCTACAGACTCATGATTTCAAGGCATACACAAAAATCATCCACCTTGCTTTTGAATCAATGGTAATGCCTATTTATCCATCCACCACTTGATTTTTCTCTCCATTCTCTATTTACTCATCAACAAACTTGATCAACTCCAAACAATGTTTGAACCTTGATCACATCAATGATTTGGAGAATATATCTGCTGGATTCTCTTCCGATGCCACTTTCTCTACCATGACCTCCTTTAACTCAATCATGTCTCTAACAAAGTACAATCGAATGTCAATGCGATTTGTTCTTTCATAATACACATGATAATTTGTCAAATGAATGACACTCCAATTGTCACAATGTGTCTTCACACACCCTTGACTGATTCCAAAATCCCCATTCATATCTTTCAACTACATGGCTTCCTTGACCTCTTCAACCAGGGATATGTATTCTACTTGAGTTGTTGAAAAAGTTATAACTGATTATGTATTTGCCTTCCAAGTAACCGATGTTTCAAACAACGTAAATACAAAAAGAAGCTGAATTAAGTTTCGAGAATAAGACTAGTGGATGGATACTTCTCTTAACTTTTGAACACATTAAATTAAATAACACTTAAACAAGATTTTTATTGCCTAAGATCATATAGCCAAACATTATCTCTATATTTTATTATAATTCATTTTGATATTTTTACACATGTTAAGAAATATAGTTAATTTTGTATTGGAAAGAGAAATTATGAGTGATTTTATAAAATGATCCCTTATTAATAACATGAGAAAAAAGATTAAAATCAATAGTGTGTGTGTGTTTATATATATATATATATATATATATATATATATATATATATATATATATATAGTAAGGTTTTTTATGCCACGTGTCGTTTTCAGGTTTATTCTCAATATTTTTCTTTTAAAAATTTGTTTTCAAATCTTGCATAAATATCTAAACAAACATTTTATGTTAGTTTTCTATTTTTTAAAAACTGATTTCTTTATTTGGCACAAATATCTCAACAAACTACATACAATAGTTTCAATCCTATTCATTAAATATTTCATATAATTTTTTAATTAATTTTTGGTTTAATAAATTAATGTCTAATTTAATTTTAACATAATTTGTTTCAATAAATATATTAATTTTTATTAGTTCTCGAACTTTCAAATTTTATATTTTTAAAACTAATTATCTGATCTATTAATTTTCAAGTTGTTTTACAAGATTCAAATTTTTCTTTGAATTTTCAGCATATCATTTTTACCAAAAAATATTATAATTTAGTTAATATTATAAATTTCATATATACTATTGATTTTAAATAATATACCAATTGGTTTAACATAAGTTAATTATTTAAATTAAATTATTTTTGTCATTTTTTAGGGGAAATTAATTTTGTTAATTGTTTTTTTACGTACATGTGTTACTAATACATTAAGAGTTTTTTCAAATAAAAAATCAATTTCTTTATTGTCCGTTTTTTTAACCGTGCTAACCCTTGTAAATTATAAGCAATATTTTTTTTATGTCAATCAACAAATTATCTGCCTCTAAGTTAGACGATCTTGGATAAATATTATTCTCGTGCCTTTGTTCTACATTAATAAACTTTGGTGATTTATAATTTAATTTATTTGTCGGAGAGGAAATAAACGCAGACGCACATTGTGAGGAAAATATGCAATTGAGTACGCAACAACATACCTCTAAATCATGATGTTCCGATCGTGGATGTCCATTTAAAATAATTACTAAAAATAGTGATGATCTTTTTTCGAATACTACAATTAATATTGGATACAAAGAAGTATTTGAAAACTTAATGTAGATAAGTAGAATTTGTCTGCAACACATTGGTGTTAGCTAGTATTTTCACAAAATTGGTTAGGTTTTTTTTTTGTTTTTTAGAAATCCAAACTATCCCACCGAAATTGATGCCAATAAGAATTGAACCTAAGACATTGAGAGAAGCAAACTTCAAAGTCCCAAAACAAAACCGTCATATCAACCAAAGTGGGTTTAAATGAGATTTATTGTTTTATTAACAAAATTACCATTCCTTTCAATACATTACAATGTTTTATTTTATTTATAATTATGCATGATATACATTTTGATAGGTTATTTGGTGAAAAACTAAAATCAACATTTCTTGACTAAAAGATTTCAAACATTAATAGGGTATGTTTGTTAATGATTTTTATTTTTAAATTCAAAAAATTTAAATCCAATATTCTTATACATGTATATGTGTATCCAACCTTATTAATATGTCTAACCCGAGCAACGTCGGGTGACTAACTTAGTAATATAAAAAATGGAGAATAATAAATAGTAAAAGGTATGATAGGAAAAATATCATTAATGATGCATTAGTATTATAAAATAATATATAATAATAAAACAAAATATTTTGTTTCAAAGTGATACATGATAAAATATGGAAGGAGTAATGAAGAAAGATAATCACCAAGAAAAATAGGTGTTTCAACAAAATCCAATTTGCTTCTTTTCGGTAAATTAATTACTTGTATCCTCAACGTACAAGTTGGCATAAACTTAAACTATGAATAAATATAGGTTGATATTCTTAATGTATATAATTTTTTGTATCCTTTTGAAAAATTTCAGTTGACCAAATATGTGGTTTGTGTGACCATATTTTTTCAGTTACGTGATCATATTTAAAAGCTAACAAATGTGGTTACGCAATTAAAATGTACGTGACCACCATTTTTTCACTTAGTTAACCAAATAAATTTTGAAAAAATAGTGGTCATGCAACTAAAAACATATGGTCGCACAGACCATATATTTGATTAACTTAATTTTTTCAGAGTGATATAAAGGGAAGGGATGTACACATTAACATTAAGGTGTACCTATTTACTTCTTGATCAAAGCTTACTTAAGCTTTAAGTCTTAAAGTTCCACAAGTCATTTAGTGATTTAATATGCTTTGCTTCACTTGTTTCCATTATTCATAGATCTCGATCAAACGGATTGAATGAATATATTTCTACAACAAATTACACCCAAAAAACTAAGTACATGATCTCTACATGATTTTATCATTTTATCCTCCACGAGTTTATCTAGAACAAAAGTTGAATAAATTGTAAATAAAAAATTCCTTCAATATAAGTCAAATCTCAATAAAAATCTCTACCTCTCCTCATTTTAGACCAACCATACAAAATTAAACATAACTTCATTAGACACTTATGTCTAGAAAAGAGTTTTATGCTATTTATTGATCATGAACATTAATGTTCTCACATACCACACCAATACATTTAAGTCTAACATGAGATGATGTATAAATTCATTTAATACTATATGGGTTGAGTGTATAAAAAGGTATTGGTTGGTCCATACTTGACCAAATTGGTTGATAGCATAATGATCATTCCATTTTTTATTTATTAGAAACATCTTGTAGCTCAGATTGCTCACCTGTCACTTCCCTTTTTAAGCTTGGAAACTCCGAGACAATTCCACTTGACTTATTTACCCCTAATAACATTCCCTAAATTTACTTAACTCTCCTTGGTTCCTTCGTCATTGAGCGTGGAAAAATGGAGAAAGTGTTTGTAGGGAGTGATAAGTTTGCTGATTCTTCATGCAACAGTTTGAACACTGTTCTTGCTTTGTCATTATGGCTTGGAGCTATTCATTTCAATGGAGCAGTGATGGTTTTTGCACTCTTCTTTCTTCCTCTCTCCAAAGCACTCTTGTGAGTTTTTCTCTAAACTTTTTCTCATATTTTCTTGCATGTAAAGGTATCTATCGGACTTGTTTGAATTTACTTATTTGAGTTTATATATATCTACATGCATGACTACGTAACTACGTAAGTATTTAGAAAAACTTATAAAAACATGCAACTTATGATATGTTTATAAGTTGTTTTCAAAAGCTCTCCACGATAACTTACATAAGAACATATATAGGTTATACAGAAAGAAAACTTTGATTTTATTTTATATTTTTTGATGAAAATGATTTATAATAAGTGTTTATGCTATAAGATGGAAATTAAGTTGTTTATCCAAATAGGTTGATTGAATTGACTTATTGTGAGACTATTTGAGAGATGCGTATAAAATGTCAATATTAATTTTTAAACTTATTTCTTGGTTGTTGTTGTTGTATTTCTTCTATGAGCTCTTATGAAAAATGTTTATCTTTTACATGAAAGCCATTTGAATTTAATTTATCTTTGGTTTAAATGCATTTTTGACCCATTAAGTTTTCAAAAGTTGCGATTTTGGCGCTTAACAAAAAAATAACAATTCCGCCCCTACCTTTACAATACGATGCAATTTTTACCCCTTATTTTAAGAAATAGCAATTTTGGCTCCTGTTTTGAGATATGTGGCGTCTTCTTAGCAAGTTTGTCCCCTTGTCTTTAACTTGGAGCCAAAATTGCTATTTTTTTGTTGGTAGGGCCAAAATCACAAGTTTTAAAAAGTTTGGGGACCAAAAGTGCTTTTATACATAAAGACTTATATTGATAAGCTCTTATATTTTGAATGTTTAATTAAGTTGTTCGTCCAAACAGATTTAGTATATGTTTGAATTGATAGTGAGTTTAGTGGAAACTGGAAACATAGTGTGTCACTTGATTTTGTCGAAAGCTACACTTTGGAATTTCAAACAAAATCACATACTGTGATTTCACCAAACTCACCACCAACTCAAAGGTGCATTTATTGGTGATGTGTTAATTAAGCTTTTTGTGACTTTTGTTCTTTTTGTCAGAGTTTTTGGTTTTCTTTTTGTGTTAATGGTGATTCCTATTGATGAAAAGAGCTTATTTGGTCGAAAACTAGCAAGGTACTTTTTCGCTTTTTTTCTTTCATTCTTCCTTTTTTGTTTATAATGTAAAACTTGGTATCTATTTTTGTGGCTATGTTTTTCAGGTATATATGTAAGCATGCTTGTAGTTACTTCCCTGTCACGCTTCATGTAGAGGATATAAAGGCTTTCCATCCAAATCGTGCTTATGGTTTGTTCTTTCTACCAAATTAACTAGTATTAATGTTAATTCAGTTTTGAATTTTTTAGGTTCTTTTTGTGTTCCATCAAATGCTTCTATCATTTGCACTTATGTTAACAACATTTTGTAATTGATGCAGTTTTTGGTTATGAACCACATTCAGTTCTGCCAATTGGAGTTGTTGCGCTAGCCGACAGCACAGGTTTTATGCCTCTTCCGAAAATAAAAGTTCTTGCGAGCAGTGCAGTAAGGCTTTTACTTGAGACGCTGTATCTTAATGAAGTTTATTAATGATATAATTCTCAATATTTATCTTCACCTCTCACAAATAGATATTTTACACACCATTTTTGCGACACATATGGACGTGGTTGGGTCTGACACCGGCAACAAAGAAAAATTTCACATCCTTGCTGGATGCAGACTATAGTTGCATCTTAGTCCCAGGTGGAGTTCAAGAAACATTTTTCATGGAGCACAGTTGTGAGGTACATTGTTTTTGCACTCAACGATAGACTTATATGTATATTGTATATTGTATATGTTTCATAGTTTGTACTCTTCGATTTTTACCTATGAAGCATGGAAACTGACATGGGCACATCGACGACACATTGCTGTAACTTCTTCAAGTGACTTTTCATTCTCCGAGAATTCAATTCTTAATTCAATGTTTAGATTCTCTGAAATCTAATCCTTGTTCCAAGATTCTGTAATAAGACTAATAGACGAAAAAGTTAAAAAGAAGGTCAAGTTTTCAAGTGCGGCGAATTAGTTGTAACAATATATGTGAGGAGATGTATGTAGTGAGTGCGCAGGGGTTATGGAATCGGTGTAATGTTCTATATTATCTTTCCTTCCGATTCTATCGGATTTCCCTCTTCTTCCTCTCTATACCTACAACTGAAATTCTCTTCTTACTCGGACTATCTTTCATTCTCTGTTGTACCACCTTCTAGTCTATCTACTATAAGTTGAGAATTAGGCTTTACAATTGATATTTAATAAAACAGTTCCTCCATTTCTCTCTTACATTAAGTTCAGATCCTCTGCTTGGTGCTTTCTTTATTGATCTCTTAATTCCTATACCAATCTCGGACAATATGAAGCCAATGTTTGACGACGAAATAGGCACCTTATTGGTGAGTGTTTTCCACTGAGAAATACTTCCAAAGGCGGGACACACCAAAGGTGGAGATGATTTTGTTGGCTGGGATTGCAATGAGATGCCGTGCTCTCACATACAGTGGCTCTGGTGGTATCCACACCATCCATTGGTGAGCTGGGACGCTTTTACCACTGTATTGCTGTGGCAGTTTAAGGATGAATATCAGGTCATTTTAATGCTACCCAATAACGATGTGTAGCCACCTCAAGAGTTGTCACAGTTGAGCGATGCTCTCTTGGCCTGGCTTGGCTTCAGCTAATTTTGGGGGATCAAAACTAACTGATTTCAAATGATCAAATAATGTGTTAACGTGTTATCGTTATAGTTACAAAAGGCCTAAGAGTGCTGCAAATTAATTAGGAAAATAGCATTGCATATTTGCATGGATATATCTGGTTGGTTATTGTAAAATCTGTTGCTCTTTCTGTTTGGTTTTGTGCTGCATTTAGCCGGTTATTACTGTTAGTAAAATGAGGAAGAAGAGAGTCTCTAGGTAAAATGAGTTACAACTTACAATAAGAACCTTACTCTTTCTATTACATGATTACAGTAATGCTATGTATAGCAAAAAATATTTCACGAATGGATCACAAGGAGTGTAATTCACTTTACATAGCATATTGGCTACCTGATTTCCACTAATTGTGAAGTTATGCCTTTGAGCCATTTAAACTATAACACATGCTTCGTGATCGGTTCACTATGTTTTCCTTCGCGATGAATAGCATCGCTGATATGATTTATATTCATACAGGTTAACAGTAACTAACAAGAATTATTTACTTTCTAGATTGCCTTTCTCAAGGCAAGAAGAGGATTTGTCCGCATAGCAATGGAGAAAGGGAAACCCCTAGTTCCAGTTTTTTGCTTCGGACAGGTATTTATTTGTACGTAGGTCTCTTTTACTCATATGTCAATGTTTCTATTTTTTTTTCATTATATTTGTTCATTCAAATTAACATTCATCTTCGAATGCAATGTCACTATAGTCAGATGTTTATAAGTGGTGGAAACCAGGTGGGAAGCTAATTCTGAATATCGCGAGGGCTATCAAGTTCATCCCGATATATTTTTGGGGAATTCTCGGGTACATTTTTACTTCTATATGCCAACTTCCACCCTCCCTATGATCTGATATCCTTTAATTTCTATTTGCACACAAGTCAGTGTTGCATAGAACTTAGTTTTAACACAAATTAACCTCTTCTCCTCTTTAGATCTCCAATACCATTCAAACATCCCATGCATGTGGTGGTGGGTAGACCAATTGAGCTTGAGAAAAATCCGAAACCGACGCCTGAGGAGGTATATATACACACTATCATCATACACCCTTTAAGTTAAGTAGTATTCACAAATTTGATCCACGAATTTCAGAAAAATTTCAACTCTTTTATCACATTCACATTTTTTCAGGTTGCTAAAGTACACAATCAGTTTGTTGAAGCACTTCAAGACCTTTTTGAACGCAACAAAGCTCGAGCTGGATATCCGAACCTTGAGTTGAGAATTGTTTGACAAGGCCAACACTTCGACCACGTATCTCCTCTTAGGTTAGGCTATGTTTGGAATGGTAATACAGCTTGTTTAGATTAAGAATGTAAAAAACTTAATTTTATTGAAGAACTCTGTGATCATACCCCAATGTGGCTGCAACACTAAGAATAAGAATATATCTATTTATCTATCTATGATTAATACAAGTTTTAGTTTTAGGTTAAATATAGAAGTGTCATACTGTCATGTTTAGTAAAAATAAACTTGTTAGATTGTATGCTAACACATCAAAAAAATATGACAAAAACATCACTGATATTTTGTCAAAGAAAAAATCTACTGGCCATGTATAACATTAAACTGAAATATTAATTAATAGTAACAATGAAATAATAATAACCATTTCTCTGAGTACAAAATCAAATAACTAGCCACATGAAGAAGGTTGACCAAAGGGTAACCGCAATTGATGCAAAAGCATATGACCATAGCATAATAACAGAGCATTCACTTTCACCACCAGATCCAAACAACTGGGCCATAGTTCCTGCCAGTGCCAGAGGACAGTAAGATTAGCTTTATCACGTGTAGTTTAAATATAACAATTTTCATGTGGTGGCCTATTATTACATGTACTTTTGGATCGATGTTTGAACATCATTCAAAGCGTTAACAATAACCGATTTCACTTTAGTAGATAGAAACATACGGTATTACTTGTCATTCGATAGTGATCCAATCAATGATATTGGCTAAGAATAAAGAAAAAGAATATTAATGCCTTAACTTATATCCATTTTTATTTTTGTTGAATTAACATCGATCAGGTCGTCCTAAAGACATTGAAAACTTTGAACTTCTACGTAAAGATGGTGACATCGGACGTTGTCAAATTTTGAGTGATTTTCAACTACCATATACTATAGATCAAATGTGAGACTTTCCTATCCTAGCTATTGTTTTGAACACTTCGAAAACATTTCTAATTAGTGAAGTTAGTATGAACAAGTTATTATATTACCTATATTCATAGCCGGTGGAAGTGCATATTGAAGTAGAAGTACAAATTGATATAAAGGATCTGGTTGCACCAAACCAAATTTGATTGCCCCTTGGACCACTACAACACCTATTATAGGTAGAAAAATATATCTTACAGCTATAATTCCCACAATTGTCCACACTGGGGTACTTGTTCCCTTCAAACCTGGTCCATTCACATAAGTTGTATATTATTCATAAGCAAATTACCAATGACAAAAGAATGCTATTAAGAAACTAAACACTTGGCATTACAAGAGTTTACCTTTAAGGAGGTTTGCACCCAATATTAGGGTGACAGTAGGGATGGCTGCTTCACTGAAATTAATGAGACAAAAATGAAAGTGAGATTCATTTATTTGAAGGTATTTATATAATGAGTGTCCTAAAGACATTATTTAAGGATGTCAAACGAAAAAATAATTTATTAAACTATTAAGCAATGTGCTTAGAAAATTGATCAGTATACTTCCCAATAAATATTGTTAGAGTAAGACAAAGAAATTCAAGTTCATTAAACAACAAGATCTACATACGATTGTGTGTTGAAAATCTAAATCTGTTTTTTATTTTTTTGGAACTTGCACGAACATAAGAAAATAAATTCCTTTTAGTTATGGCACATGTGATATTATTTTTCTTCTGCCTCATGATTATTTTTATAGCATTAATAAATAAATCCATATGGAGCTCGTGCAATAGATCCCTTGGGAAAGAATTCAACCCTCCATAGGGAACACTCGGAATTTTATTAATAATATAGAACCTTCTCCCCCCACCCCTTTTAATTTAATTTAATACATAGAAAATTAACTTTTGAGCAGCAAACTTTGAAGACTTTTACAAATTTATTTTGTAGTTAAAATAAGTCCTCTACACTACACAATAACGTGCAATATTATTTGTAGCTAAAATAAGTCCTCAAGAGAAATTTTGTCTTTAATATCTTGAAAACCAAATTTTAGGATGCATACCCCAACATTGAAGCAGAGTCCTCAACCACATGCAATGGAGCATTATTGCCAACCATTAACTTACGTATTGGGTTGATAACACCAATGCAAAATCCAATAATCTGTGACATAAGATTTGAGACATGAGAGATTAATTATTAATCAATAGAAGATAGTGTTCTTTTTTAGAGGTATATGTGCTAAGAATTGTGCAACCTATATTACTATAAGCAAAATGAATATGAAATGCAAGTGTAGAATCATACTGCTCCAATGGTTGATGGTGCAAAAATGGTTTTGAAATTGATGTTGTATGAAATAGTCCTCAAATGACGCTTAGCTTTATCTGAGAAAGAAACCTAAGAAAATAAAACACCAAAACATTATTGTGACTACATTAATTTATTTCATTAGACAAATGAAAGAAAGAAGATAGAAGATTATATGAATTGATGTTGTAAAATTTGTTTACACTTACAATGCCTATAAAGATAGGTATTATGAAGTCAAAATCAGTAAAGAAAGTTTGTATGAATCTTTTTACCTTTTCCTCAAAGTCTGTATTTGGAAGTAGTAAAGTATATGCATCATCCGGAGCATCTTTTGCAAGGTTATTTGTTACTGAAATATTGTCTTGTTGTGATTCTGATATCACCCCTGAAGTCATCAATTTGGCTCTACTTGTTGAAATTCTCATTATGTTGTAAACATATGTCCATAGTAAAACTGCTCCAATCTAAAAATCTCCAAATAAATTTAATACTTTATTGGAAAAATGCACACTGTATTTATACTACTATGATACTATGCAGCACTAACACAGACACTAGACACGACACTGACACATATGCACTAGTAATGGTATAAGAAAATGGAAGTGATTAAATACAACCTCTTGTGTCAAGTCGGTGTCCGATACCAGGGAAGTGTCGGTGCTAAATACACACTAAATCAGCAATTATAACATAAACATCCGAGGAATCAGTGAAGTTGCATACCGCCATAGAAAGTGATACATAAGCCATCCCATATTTATGGCAGAGAACAGGGTCTCCAAAAGGACTTCCTTTCTCCTTACATATAGCTGGAATGATGATTATAGGCAAGTTTCCTAAATTTCCTGTTTACATTATAATCTTCAAATCATGAACTCAACCAAAAGATGCATCAAGATTGAAATTGTGAAAAAGTATTACGATTTCCAATTCATTGAATGCACAATTTTTTAGAAAAACTTTTAAATTGAACGGTTTAAACATACAATGTTGTCAGAACACTCGTTAGCATTTTCCAAAAGAAAATACTATGTAACAATTAACATACTGACATTTGCCGATAAAAAAATTGTAACATTTCATTTGTTTGTGCAGAGGATGAGTATACCTGCAGAACAGCAACCTAGTATTAGACCTTCCAGGTGCTTTGGAGGCCTTGTGATCTTAATCACTATCCATGCTAAAGCTGAACCCAATATGAATGTGCTAAGAATATTGACTGGCATGAACCACCTAAATGTATCAAAAACTGTGAGTTAAGACTAAGAAACCAATCATCAATATTTCACAACAACAGTTACTTAGATAGTTACTCACAAAGTTAAAACATTATCAGATGTTAATGTTTCTGCCAAATTGCTCCCAACCAGTGATGGATTGAACACATAAAATACAAGCTGTCAAAGAAACAGTAATTTTGTCAGTAGATATAGATTTCAGAGCAAACAAAAAAATTAAGGTATGCAATTAACTTACATTATTCACTCTCTTTCTTGCATCTGCTCCCAAAACATCAACTTGATCAATTGCAAGAAACAAGCCAAGTGCAGTAATCAGTAATACTTTCATTACTGGCAATGAAGCAACATACAAGAGCTGCATAAACCCCATTATCACAATTCTTCAAATGTTAATCCTGCAAGCAAAGAAAAAATACATTCAGAAATTTATAAATCAGAAACAAAATCCGAATTATAATGTGAACATTTTTTTTTTTAAACAATTATAATGTGAACTTGGAAAATTGAAAAGAAAAAAAGAACCCAACAGAACTCAAAACATAACAACTTTGTCAAAATTTGCAACTACTTTAAGAAGGCCTCAACATTTATCATGACTTTTGCACCAAATAACAGTCATTTTACTAATAAAAAAAAACCCATAAATTACACATGATAAATAAATAAATGATAGTTGGATTAATCTGAAAAGTTATAGTAATCTTCACTGTTAGCAAACCAAGTTGTTAATCATATTTTATTTTGATAAACAACTTTTAAGACTCTTAAAGTACAAATTTGATAGCAAACCTTAGAATATCTTCAGTAGTAGAAGCCCTCTCTACTCAACAAACCTTTGCAGACTCTCTCTCTCTGTGACTGGGTGTGTGTCTATATATATATATATATATATATATATATTCACTTTTGTTTTTTTGCTGATGCATGAAAATATTGAAGTACAAAATTGAAACACACATTCTATTGAGTTCATGCACCAATCCCAACACAAACAAACAAATAAAACACAAAAATTTGGTCTAATATAACATAAATAACTAAATATTTACATCATATGTAAAGTTGTTACTA
>Ga0209282_1001647_pt1 | contig 12393 bp, 6 predicted proteins | sample Mtrugardesep15_FD_187529 | JGI IMG/M metagenome (GOLD analysis project Ga0209282, IMG submission 187529) | Root nodule microbial communities of legume samples collected from California, USA - M. trunc garden sep15 (SPAdes) (version 2) | ecosystem: Host-associated > Plants > Roots > Nodule...
CACATACAGGACTCGGTATACTGTACCGCTGTCTGACGTCAGGAACAGCAGTTCTATCATAAGTTACAGTATATGTCTCAACATTGTGAAGTTGTGCAGGATGAGTTGACATATTCAAAGAATTGTCAACGTCAATCAATTGATTCATTAAAGTTTGAGGATCTATATAAACTCTGCCATCAAATTGTGTAATATCTGCATTTACAATGTGACTCTGTCTTTCCAAAGAACCTGTAACAGGGCTAACATAATTGATATCATTACTTGAATTCGGGACTTTATCCCGGAGGAGGGATGAAACATCAGCTGCTACCGAGTTCACGGCATTTATTCTCTCATCTGCTTCAGATTCCATGGAAGTAGCATCTACTTCCATTTCCACAGACAAACTACCAGGGGTCTTTTGAGATGTAGAAATTTGATGAGCCATATAAGGTTCGTTATGAATGTTTTCTGTATAGATCTGGTCTTGTGAAAATAGCACTGTTGTGGGAGATTTTCTTGGAAGATCAGGTTCATTTGTGGCAGATTTTACAAGATTTAAAACACGAGGACGCTGAAAACCCTTTTGATTCTCCTCCTCTACCGAATCTTGCAGCTCAGGTGCCAAGGAGCCTGAACCACCATCTATATTACTTTTCTCAACACAAAGTTCATTTTGTAAACAGCTTGAAAAATCTTTCTCACACTTCTTCAGTACATGATAAACATCGGTGGCTTCTTCCTCCTTGCAATCGAAATTCAAATGCCGTTTTGCAAGATCAAGTGAATGTTTCCTGTCAATCTTGTGTTTCAACAAAGAAGCTGCTATCCAACACTGGAAATACACATTTGGTTACATTACTTAGAACACAGTGTGTAACTTATTTCATACAAGAAGTAATATCAAAGGATGTAAATGCTCAAATAAACAGCATGCATAGACAAAAAATGTGCAGTACAAAACACTTGTAGCAAAGAATTGGGCACAGTAAAGGTTTTGAACTGCAATGTGATTTTCGACCAACCATACACTCTGATCAGAAGCCAAGAAAAACCAAGAAAGAAAATGTGACAGTCAAGATCAACCTTGGGGATTGCCGGAATTATTGTTACTATTTTGTTCTCTTTTAACAAGGCTAGGGTACGACCTAGCTTTAGAGGTGGACAATGCCTCTTGGATACCAGATTGAAACATTAGTTAAAAAATAAGAATTTGGAAGTGTGAGAGGACAGAGTGAGATACATGATAAAAAGGCTGTAAGCATTATATCAGTTGATCCCAATGTAGGGACCTGCATCTCAACTTATACCAGAATATATGTTGCTGGACGGATTCTACAAACCTACTTTTTCAATCATTTTGCCCCAAATAAACCCCTAAATGAGCAACATTAAATGAGTTGATAAAATGACCATAACTGTAGTGATCAACAAGGAGGAAACTATAAAATGTTTTGATCAATGACTCACTGTTGCTGACCCACCCTTGTTTGAGTCACGTTTGTTTTATGAACAAAGAGGAGCTTAAACAAAAATGCAGATAAGCTAGCAAGAAGTCAAATTATTGACTGGAGACAATAATAACAATAAGGAAAATGCTAAAGAGTGCCCTTAGGGCAATGGTTAAGGAAATAAATACAGAAATATTGTGTTGGAAAATGGTGAATTCAATTTTTTAGAAGTTAAAAAATTGTTGTTCCCAATGCAAAATTACTACTTTTGGCTGACTGTACTAATAAATAATAATAATAACAACAACAACAAAACCCGGTCCAATGGCTTCTTTCTTTCTCAAAAGATGCACAATGATTTACACACACACATAGATATATATCATAAAAAAAGAACAAATACTTACCACAGATATTTCAAATGCCTGCACTGTAGAAACTTCCCGGCAGTTAACGTTGTAATTTTCGAATACATACTCAAGAATCCTAATGGCGACAGCCTTGACATTTTTCTGCATATATGAAAGAAAAAATCAAGTGATCAGGCAAAAGCCGCAAAACAATCTTTCTAGTGTTATTGAAATATAATCAATATAGTCCAGTGCCAACGTAAATCCAATACTGATCTGGGCAGCGATTCAGCATAATATCATAGTTCAAGGTTTGACCTTGCTAGTCATGACTCATGAGAGAAGTAGCTATTATCAGGAAACCCTGACCTCAGCTAAAAGATGCAGCCAAGGGAGCTGCTGACCAGATTAGATTTTAGACCATGGATGCTGTGATCTGTTCGTGGGAGTATAGTTTGACTTGTTGCCTTACATGTTATGAGTTCATATATTGGTCTATGACTTTTGGTAAGTCGTCAATGATTTTTTCTAGCAAAATCTCAATATTACTACATTAGCATAAAAGTTTCAATGACTCAATTTAGACTAATGCAGCTCCTATGAAAGTTTTCACAATAAAGCAAAACCATTTATGTTCAAGTAAAGGTTACTGAAGTTATTGAGACCCTACCGAAAAGTGTAGAACATCACAGAGACAAGATATATCAGGCTTTGAGAAGAGTTTGGTACTCTTGGGCATGCCATGCAGTTTCTTTTGTTTTGGAATTTGTTTCTTCATTACAGCTGCTCCTGTCATTTCGTCGGTCAAAGAATGTTTTATGGGGTCAGGTACGTTAGAAAACCCAATTTGTGCATGAAAACGAATCAGAAGTAGGATGTACCTTTCAGAAACAGTGGTAAGATGTGTTTCTTTTATTTGCGGAGTGGATAAAATTGATGGTTTGATTTAAAAAGTGTAGTGTGCATCAAGAAATAAATAAATAAATAAATAAAAGAGTATAAAAGTTAAAAAGAAATTCAGCAGTACCATTGAATTTGCCTTTCCTTTTACCAGCACTTCGACTCTTCTTGTTCATCCACTTTTTTTTCAGATGCTTGGAATCAACAATTTCCTTGGACAGTTTCCTTCTTTTTGGGTCAATATTATCCTTGGTGATTTCCCTCTCCTCAGGGTCTACATTATCCTTGGACACGTTCTTTCTTATGGGAAAAACATTATCCTTGGAGTCTGTCCTTTTCTTCCTTATAATGGCATCATTTTCATTTTCAGGTCCTTTCACTGTGTGAGGAAAATGTTCAACTGTTTTTCTGATCCTTTGAGACGAAACAGGCAAAAAATTCCAGTGAGGCTTCCTTCCTTTGAGGAGATCACTCCAGGAAAAAGTATGTGTATCATTGCCCAATTTCATCATTTCCCTCTCTCCTAGAAGTGAAATGTCCCTTGCATATTCCCCGCCATTCTGTTTTACTCTCGATATGAAAGACTGTCCGTGAGAATCAGTGGCATCGCTATCACAAGCCAATTTCGATGATAATTCACAGATTACATCATTTAGAATTGACTGATCAGAGATGCCTGAAGCAGAGACTGAGGTGCCACTTCCATGTAAGTCATCAAACTTACTGAACAGATAAGAGGCACCCCATTTAAGCAGGGTGTGAATACTGCTATGATTTAGCTGCATATTTCTGTCGAGAGCTATACCCTCTTTTGCAAGCATTAAAACCTTTTCTTCAACACTGAAGTATGAGTACAATCTCAAAACTGTTAGCTGTTTAAAGTTTGAGCTGATTGACATTTTTTGTACGCATTTTAGGTCATTTTGCGGGTCCAAATCACTGTCAAATAATATAATAGTATCCACAGATGAGAGCTTAATGCTAGAGGTACATGCACGGTTCTCTATCAAGAAAACAAATTTTCCACTTTCTCTATCATTAAATGTGTCCAAAGCAGCTTGATTCTTTGAAGGAATGTAATCCTTGCAATATCGTACATAGCAATCTTCTCCAAATCTATGACAGAGAACATCATCCAAAATATCTCCAATTGATCTAGAACCACCACTAGACTGCAGTTTTTATAAAATTAAAAACAAAATGAGGAAAGAAAGAAACAACTAATTAAATCCTTGAGAATATAAAAATACACCAGTCTTTAACCATGAAGATAATTGACCACAATGTGAAGCATAGTTTTTATGAGAACAGGAATTCTCATATCTCTAGCCCTATTACAGGAATTGCAAATGATAACAAAGAGAAGCCAGTAAATAAATGCATTAGCAGGGTGAGTAAACAATTATTGACACTATTTCTGAACTCAAGAATTGTTCACCTAGATAAACAAGGCTAACAAAGTAATAGAATTGCCAAAGAATGAGACGCTGCTCAAAGTCTGTGCATCTCATTGAAATCATATCACTGTACTTGTAAAAGACAAAGCAATTCCATTTGAGTATCCGACATTCAACTTTAAAATCACTTTTTGAAATTTCAGTAAGAACTGATTAGAATAGGAGCATACAACGTTTATATATGTCAGTCCAGGCCTTCCTACTTTCAGAATAAAATAAACAAAAGCTGAAAAGTCACAGGTCCTATCAGAACTCCCAACATTATTTCGGAGAAATTCAATTATGTGACAGATCGGCACCAAATGGTAGACCCACAGCTAATTACTTTTTAATATTTCTTTAATATCAAACCATATAATAGTCTAAGGCATTGTTCAAAAACCACAAACATATAATCAATGATCGTCAACTAGGACAAAACATAGGTGCAGCTTTCTTGTAGACTGCTTGTATTGTTTTCCAATTCAACACATGAATTATTATACATCTAATAGCATAAACAGAACCATTTCAAATTTAAACTCCACTCAAAATTCTAAAACTTGGTAGACATAAATTATTTACATAATAAAACCAGCATTTTATGTCTGAGATAGGACATAAGGAACTTTAACAACAACTCAAGGAAAATAGATAATGAACAAAAACATTTAGGCTTTGTTTGGGAGTTTGGAGGGGAGGGGAAGGCTTTGGGGGTTCGGAAATATAGGAAAAAATAGAGAAATCTTTCACATTTTTTGAAAGAGTATTTTTGTAGAGAATGATAAACTAATGCTTATGATGAATATATTTTTATTTTAAGAATATTATAACATAGGTTGTCTTTGAAGAATTCATATAAACCCTCCAAAGTCCTCATCCAATACAGTTTTTGAGTCCCCCCATAGGAGGATATTGTATTATGAAGAAAAATGAACCCCCCCAAGACCCTCCCCTCGAATACCGCAAAACCAAGCCTTACAAACAAAAGAGGGAGGGGGGGGAGATGAGAAACCGTGGTTACATTACAGAACATCAAGAAAACACTAAGGTGCTATGTGTGTGTGTGTGTGGTGGTGGGTAGAGGGAAAAATAGAGAATTTTTTCAACTGTTTGAAGGAGTGCTTTTGTAGAAAATGAATGCTTGTGATTAATATATTTTCAATTTTGAGAGTATTATAACAACATAGATTGAATTTGGAGAATTTATCCAAGCCTTCCAAAATCCTCCTCCAATGCAATTTTAAACCCCCCAAAACCCTCTATTCTTTCCACTTTATCGGTCCTTTTTTTTTCAAAGCCCGCCTCCCCTCCTAACTCCCAAGTCACTAAACCTAATAATCGTTAGTGACAACTACCTAATCCAAAATGGCTGTGCCTTAAATAATTACAAATGATCAAACGTGATCTGTCTTAATGAGGTAAAACTGCATCGTAGCACAGCCAAGAAATCAGCATCAAAGCTCTTTCTCAGTATAACATGAAATGAACAAACTCACAGAAATACAAGAAATAAGACAGACAAACAAAAAGCATTGGACCACAAAAGGTAATCACCTGAAATAATATGATCACTCTTAGCTTACGACTTTTAGCTTCAAAAAGGATCTTTTCAAGAAGTTGCAATTTTCCACTTGCTTTTATTCCAACATCAAAATGCTCTTCAACAGGCAGACCTCTAGTGACTAAATTATTCAGTGACGGGTTGAGGAGATAAGGATGGTTGCAGCACTGTAAACAACAACACATGTGCAATTATCATTATGAAGCCCTATTGACAATTCATTTAGAGCTATTGCTTTTATAAAAGTTAAGTATTAATCATGAAAGGAAGGTTTAACTAAAAGTTGGTTGACAGCCAAATTTATTCAGCTTATCTGCTTCTTATTGTGCCTACCTTCTTTGTTGAGATGATAAGCTCACGGAGGGCACCAACAGAGTCAGACCTTTGGCCAGAGCATAACAACATTGAGTGTGAAAGCAGCATTGAACAATACTGCTTAAGCTGCATACTGGAAAACTGGGCAGGAACCCAATACTCTATAAACCTGCTGGAGACAGAATTGCATTTCAATACAGTATATTGTTCCAATTCACTCTGCAAATTGGAGATGCTTGCAGATGAGAAATGTAACTCATCATGTCCAGACTTAAGGAATGACAGCAGTTTCATATAATCTCGATCTTCCTGAAAATCCGTCGGACAAAAGTCATTACAATGAAAAATATCAATATTGAGCACGAGTAGTATTATTGAAATTGTCACCTTGATTTGTCCACCAACGAGAAGAAGCCTTCTTATGTCAGCTGCTAGAATATTGAAATTGTCAATGTGTCTTAAAATCATGGGTCGCTGGCATTCATCAATTACTATTGCTTCCCATGGAATGCATCTTAGAGCATGTAAGTCCTGTATTTCATTAAAACATAACGAACACAGAATATTAATGTTGCGGTGAAACTTTTGGTATATGAAAAAAAAAACTCAAATTGTTTCTGAAAATCACTTATATAAGGAAGCTGTTGGATTAGATATATGAATATACCTCACTGATACTATCAGATGATGATAGTAATATTTGAAATAAAATACCACCATCTTCATTATAGAAATCTAATGCCCTGATTCTACGGCGTACATATTCCTTTCCCTTGTAAACTACAAGATTGGCAGATGGTGCCAAATGTAAGAATTCAGTTTCCCATGCAGAGAGGCCAGTAGAAGTTGAGATGATGAGAAAAGGCTTTTTCACATCGCAACTCAATGATAATATAAACAAAATCATCTTTCTAACCCGCTCCTGCAAATGTAGTTTAACAATAAATCAGGCATTCTACTGTGTAATCTGAATAATTCACCGACCATTGCAAACTCCAGCCTCCAAGCTTACACATTTGAAACTTCAAAAATTAGTGTGATATTTTTCTTACAGCAAGTCTTCATATTAATATTGCAACTTGTTAAAATTCTTTTTCAACTATAAACATACAACAAGACAAGTAAAAGTAAAAGTTGCAACATTTGGATGCTTATTAAAGATGAATGTCCAAAGGTTGATGCTTCGGTGCAGCTTATTCTTCATTAGAAGGAGGTTGGTTTGTGTGGCTGTTTTGGATGACCTTTTGATGGTAGGTTTCTGGAGGGAGAGGAAAAGGTTGTATACAAATTCATCTTGTCTATTCTCTGAGATACCCAAAAATAGGACAAGTAGAGCAAGAAATCTCCCATAATAGCTATTACACACTTTTTGTAATTTTGGTATTTATCAAGTACAAGGCTAGAGAATAAAGCACTCTTACAAGAAACTTACAAAAGAAAACACTTAGAAATCAAGATATTGAGGGGTGCATTTGAACATAAAGCTTAATTAAGCACTTATTGCATAAATGTTTATCTGTATAAATTATTTCTATAATCAAAGAGAGAATCGGATTAAACTATTTTCATATAAATTGTGTTATTTTCAAAAGCAGTTCTAGGGAGCTGCTGAAAACAGTTTAGAAACATGTCATAAATTATTTTCATAAGCTCTCCCAAATGCTTGGTCAAGTACTTAGTATTTCATAAGATAAGCCCAAATAAGCTGTTCCAAACCTGCCTGTTATTGAATCATATGCTCTTTAAATGAGGTACCTCAAGCATCAAAAGTTTTATTTAATTACAGAGTATCTAAAGAGATGAATATTAATGTAGAAAACAACCATGAAAAGCTAAGTAAATTGACTATATAAGATGAAAACATGAGTGTATGGAGAAAAAATGACCTGGTCAATTTGATCATCAACAATAACAGCATTCTGACCTTTGTGCCAATGCGTGCGCAGCCTGTTAACATAACTCAAATGCTGGTTATACAATCCTGGTGAATCTCCAGATGATAGCTCCGATAATTCGGTAAAGGAAACTTTACTCTCCTGCAAGGTCAAACAAACTGCCCGTTAGAGAAATACACCAGTGCTATAAAATGTAAATCTAAAACATGATTGTTCAAGATGTGAAGAGCTACATTTAGCCCCCCAAGTCAAAAGACGTTCTCTTTCTGTTGTGAAAGTATCGTCTGATAAATAATTGTGTCATTATAATAAGTGACTTAAAATCTCCAATGACAGGTTATTTTTCTCCACTTTGACATGTTATCAATGTATTTATCTGAAAAGCTAATGAACATTTGGGACCAGGAAGCAACAAATTTAGACTAGTGATAATTACAGACAATAATGCATTGCCATCCCTACTCTCATATTTATCTCATTCACATTTTAACTTTAACCGATCAAATTTCTTACAAAATAACCCAGTTGAACAAAGCTACTGGAATCTTTATACAATAATACATCACTCCAGTCCACAGACTGAAGACACGTTGACAACTTCAGAAGCAACAAATTAAGTGATCATTTAATGTTACCACGAGTAATTGAAGTGCATTTTCCGAGTTTACAAAACTTTCAATTGAACGCATGCATGAAAACCAGCTCAGATTAAAATTAATTCTTGATCAAGTAAAAGAAATTATGCTTATCCATACATATATTATATGTTTTCATTCTCTTTTGAGAGACAGCAAATATTGAGGAATTACAATTTGTAGGGGCCAAATTGTCAAAGCCTACAATGATACAATCTCAATAAAGATGAGAATGGTCATTGAGTAAATTTAAACAAAAAACTTGAAAATTAAAACTTTTATAAAGATGGCGACATTATCATGAACAATAACAAAAAATAAATTATATTCAGTTAAATAAAGAGGACCTCATTAGCTTCAAAAGGAGTTGACGGTCCATCTGATTTCTTTTGACGACTTTCATAATTGTCCACGAGTTCCTTGCCTTTAGATGAAGTCATAAAGGAAGCGTCGTCTAACTCCCATGTAACATGATCATAACCAAGACCAGTCCATTTCACAAGCCATTCATATTGGCAAACTGAATCATTGTCATCATTCCCATCAAAAAGTTGAGCATTTTTCTTTGGCAATATAATTTTCCTTTTTAGCAGCAATCGGTGAGGTATACTCCAATCTTTTTTCCACCGGACAACCTGGTAATTTGATGTTCAAAGAAGAAACATTATTAATGGATACATCTAAAGAAAGTACTAACTAAAAAAAATGTTTTGTTGAAACCAAAATGACTGATTCATCCAATCCTTAAGAGTTTTGATAATAACAAAGTTTATAATGTATGTTTAACCTTTTTTGTCATGTACAGACTGAAATCAACGTAACATGATATTTTAAAAATGAAAAGTTCTTATTTTCATGGACCTTCTTTTGACATTAAGAAAAATCTCTGAGAATGAGTTAACTAAGAGGAATAAAGTCTGAAGTGTCTCATGATAAAGGATTTTACGGTCAATCCATCAAAAGAAATATAAGACTGAAGATTTCATCTGTCTGTCTTATGCATAGTGCTTCCTATGCAGATACTAAAGTGTGTCTAATAAAGATTTTGACAATTTGCTATCGATTTTGGATTCTCGGATCTCATCACTGATAACGGAGTTAGGGTATAATTTCATTTAACTTGGAGGTTGAAGTCAACTCATCTTAGCTAACTTTTTTAAAAACATTTTGAAATAATTTATATTTACAAAAACCTGATAAGACCCTTATTGGTGTCCTATCTCATTTTCATGGTTAAGAAAATTTAATTCAACCTCCCTTGTATTTTTCCCTGTTCACTTTAATGTTTATCCGTGTAAGACTATGAACAGTGACTGAACCTGTTTTGTATTCTTATACTTTTTCAAAAGCTTTGGAGCCTCAATAAGCATTTGCTTTTCTGGAATCCAACAGTTGTGAGCATGAGCGAGGTCCTGATACTTGACAAAGTACTCCCTTTGGATCACTAGCAACAAGTAATAAACTAATTATAATTTTGTTGAAGAGGCATAAACTAATTATAATTAATAACCCTTTTCAAAAAAAAAATTATAATTAATAACCAAATTTACTAGTATCTAATATATATTCCATGAACAATAAGTATAGGTGAAACATAACAGCAAAATTTAGGGGAGGTGGGAAAAAATTTATAAACCATACCTTTATCTTTTGAAACGACTTCTCGGGAATCCAATATGGATTCTACCCCTTTAGAAACAGAATGCACACCAAGCTTTATTTTTTTCTCGACACACCAAATGCAATGCCAAAACCCTATAGGAAGAAATTTGAGAGGAGGATACAAACAAGACGGGTGATACCTCCTTTGACATCCTTTACCACAACAGCACCTAAAATATAGTTCCACGTCAACAAACAAAAGCATAATATGTCTTAATAAATAACTGATTAAGTTAATCTAAACAAATAGAGACACGCATAAAAGCATTTTCCATTATTTAACATAAAGAAAGTAGCAGTTGAAAAGGAATTATGTTTGGGAATGTTTTCTACAATGCTAGAAATACCAAAGAAGAATATAGGATTTGAGAGATAGGGCAAAGTTCATCGTGGATTCGGTAGATATTCAAAAATCATCATGGGCATTTAAAAAAAGAGGCCAAAAAATGCATTACATTTGTCCAATCAAGTAACATTAAATCTCAGTATCAAACATAACCATCATCGCTAGCAACTGTTTCATTTTGACAAGAAGAGACTAATACGTTGTCAAAACCACAAATAACTGAATCTGTAAAGATAGATTCAACGTTGTGATTATCAAAGTATACAGGATAGCACTGCACAATATAGCAAATGTACAGTAAGATTATGGCAAACAGAGAGCTGCTGTTAATATAAAAATGCTGCAAAGTTAAAAATATCCACAAGCAGTTTAGAGCATGTACAAGCATGGAGGAAATGAAAGGAAACAGAAATATAAAATGTTCTTGCAAAAAATAAGTTACAGAAGAAATTATGGAGGAAAAGGCAACAAATGAACTTCTAAGTAGCAAAACATTTATCAAGGAGAAGAGCATAGGTTTATAAGGTGAAAAAGGACTCAATCTACAATGAGCTGAATTCCAAAAACTTACAAGAGTGTTCCTTCAAGCAAACACTTGTCACATACAATATCTCCATCTCCTTTTCCATTTTTCCCATGAGGATCCACTCGTGTTTTTCCATTGTATTCTTCAGCCAATTTCTTGACACACCTTGAAAAGGAACTCCCTCCATCCTATCAAGATGTATAGGTTCAAATCAACGCCGCCACTTACAAATAAATGTGAAAACAGAATGCAATTCTTGACCCCCAAAACAAGGATTTGACACCTCTAAAATCAGCAAGTTGCTTTAGAATGTGAAATGAGTGATAATAAGTGGAAAATGTAATACTTTAGTGTAATAGAAACTGTGATTTTTGAAAAACCTTTAAACAAGACATGCTAGAGAATATCACATTATAAAATTTGCACTTAAACTGTAAGATTTAATAATAAATACTATAAAACGTGAGGTTCATGAAAATATAATACTAATGAAAATAAACTCATTCTCTGAGGTCACATGTATCAGAGTTCGTTAAGTACTTGTAAGCAAATGAACAAATCCATGTCCATGAGGTGTTAACTCAATGGAAATAATTTGACCTTATAACTTCAAAGGTCAAAGGTCAAATTTCATCCGAGACGGTTGTAAAATGACTATTAGTGTCACTTTAATCAATAAAAAAAAATCATCTTCCCCAATTTAAAAAATAAATAAATAAAACGAACAAATCAATAGTTGGTATTTTGTGCACATGCATAATAGATCATGCATAAAATGAACAAAAGCGGCTTGTTCAGGCAACATCACTCTAACACACACCCTCACGCCCGGGACTGAACATCTGGAGCGTAGGACGAGTGACCCGATAGAGGAAACCTAATAGCAGGTGGCCGAGATATTGGATAGGCTCTAACACTATCTTAAAATTTGTCGTTGAGTCTAACGCAACCTCACAAAACCAGCTTGTGAGGTCACGACTGCCCCCGCTTATAAACACTTGTTAGGTTCCAATGTGGGAATCTTAACGCTAAGTAACACCCACATTCCGATAAAAGTTGTGTTCGTCGCCAACACACGACACATTTGATTATATTCTATTTTCTCAAATTATCACTAGACGTAACAGTATTCTGTGTCAATCTTAAAATAAACAAAAGCAAGTTGAGATTATAAGCAACAAAAGAAGAAATTAACGAAATCACAAAAAACCTACATCAGCAACACGATTCCTCTTCTTAGCTGTCATGTCACAAACAAAAATCTCGTCCTCTTGAAGAATAATTTTTCAAGCGATCACGTAGCACCTAAAAAAACAAAAAAGGGCAAAAAC
>Ga0209282_1001648_pt1 | contig 12390 bp, 8 predicted proteins | sample Mtrugardesep15_FD_187529 | JGI IMG/M metagenome (GOLD analysis project Ga0209282, IMG submission 187529) | Root nodule microbial communities of legume samples collected from California, USA - M. trunc garden sep15 (SPAdes) (version 2) | ecosystem: Host-associated > Plants > Roots > Nodule...
AGTTGTTTTTGTTACATGTCAATACATTTTGGTTTTTTTAGACATGTTGATGTTGTGTAATGCTGGAAACAAATTGATTCCATGATAACATTTTAATTTTGTGATGATGTTGCTGTTGTGTAAAACTATTTGGTTTAGTTCAATGAATATCATAACAATTCAATTTAATTTGAAAAAAACCACTTAAGTTGACAACAGTTCGGTTCAGTTTTTTTTTCAAGTGAAACAGTTAACTGTTTTAAAGAACATTTTCAGTTCAGTTCGAGTTGCTCCAATGTAGTTCAGTTCAGTTCTAACGAACTGAAAAACAGTTCAAATCAGTTCTCCTACAGTTTTGGTTCAAAACCAAACTTTGCCCACCCCTATTCATATCAAGCATGGAATGGAATCATATGTTTTATCTGCAAACATGGACCAAATTTGTCATTGATTTGTTTTATAGATTGTTCAACAAAGAAAAAGTACTTTTATGTTGAATGAAAATGCAATTTTGTTAGATTGAATGGAAAAAAAAAAATCATGTTAAACGATTTTACACCAAGCAATAAGTACGAAAATAGATGGAGGAATTTTTGTATTGCATACCATTTTTTTCTCTTCCCTGTATTATTTTTTTCTTCGACGTTCTCCTATATTGTTATGATTAAGGAGGTTGAAACTTGTTTTCTATTGGAAACTCATTTTAGTAAAAACAAGTTTCAACTTAATTAATATAATTTTTTTTAAGAACTTAATTAATATAATCTGCATGCCAATAAAATTTATTTTCCTTCTATTCCTAATTAATATAATCTGTATACCAAAATTTCTTTTTCTAATTTTTTTCTCTTAAAACCAAACTTACATTTTGCCCATTACATCATGTTAAGGTACTTTGATTATTTACCGGTATTTATTAACGGTGGAATAGTACTTTCATCTTTAATAAAAAAGAAGGGTCTTGCTAAGAGCAATGTTAAAGAAACCAAAAGTAGTATGTTTGCATTGAATTCAACAATATTTTGACTTTTAAAAATTTAAATTTATTATTTTTCACCATTTCCCAATACAATATTTCTATTTTTATCCTTGTATCCAATGCTCCAACGACACTCTTTAACATTTTCTTAAAAAAAACTAAGATTTTTCCATAAAAATACTGTATCTATTATTTATTTATTTTCAAGAAAGGAAATCCTAGGAACAATGAAGGGTCAAGTGATGAATAATAATGATTTTTGTTTAGAAGGATGTCAATGGTAATGATGTGTTCAACAAAGATGGACATAATAGTGTTTATTAAAAATTAAAAAAAGGAAATAGAAGTGTTCCAAATTAATTAAAAAAATGACCCCCCATAAAGTTAATGTAATAATTAAATTTGATAAAATTTGAAAATACACTCTCCCTTGGTCTTTTCCCTCTTCTACCCTCTTTCCTTTGTTTAGTTCTATGTTCAACGCAACGTAACGGCTCTCACATTCATCATCACTCTTCACAAATGCAAGACATTTTCGGATCAGTTCGCCGGTCACTGGTATTTCGTGCTTCACCGGAGAACAACAACGAAGATCATCATTCAATCGGAGGAACAACAACCCTAGTTGATAAGATCGGTTATTGCATCCGTAATTCTAGAGTTTTCTCTAAACCTTTTCCTCCTTCTCCGCCTATTCCTCCTCCAATTCGATGGCGCAAAGGCGAGTTGATCGGTTGTGGTGCCTTTGGTCATGTTTACGTTGGTATGAATCTCGATTCTGGAGAGCTTCTTGCTGTTAAACAGGTCTTCAACTTTCTTTAATTCTGTTTAATTTTATTTGAACTCGTTTTCGATTTAACTTTAAAGCTTAAATTGATTTTGTTTACTTGTTTCATTCATTTTTCAGGTTTTGATTGCAGCAAGTAGTGCTTCCAAAGAGAAGGCACAGGTTTGTTGTTTAACTGCTTCTCATCGCCTCAACTACATCATTTTCATATTACTCGATTTGATTATTTGCTTTTTTCTATATGTAGTTCAAAATCATAAACAATTTTTTTTTTGGAGATTATGAATTCAATAAATCTATTCATTTGATTCAAATTTCTAATTAAATAGATCAAATGTTAAATTTAATATTATTTGAAAAATTATTGATACTTCATCATTCAACAACTTCATTTAACTGTATAATGTAGTTTAAAAATATGAGTAAATACCAATTTTCAGTTTACAACCCTATGAATGTTCCATTTTTCTGAGATTTGGTGTAAATGATCATCATGTCAATATCACATGGTTCAACCGTCGGATTTGTTAAATTTATATTCTATAAAAAGCTATAAATATAATAAGACTGAGAGCAGTGTTTCCATAAGTCGCAAATGCCGAAATTGTTAGGTTGGATATCCGTGGTGTTGTGCCCCAGGTTCAAACCCGGGACCTCCCATTTGTGTGTGCGAGTTTCATGTGATATATTTACCACCATGTCTACGGGCCAAAAAAGAAAAGAAGATAGAGAGCAGCGTTATCAATAGCAGATGGCAGACTATGACAGAAAACCAAAAATCTCCCATTTTTAGCCTCCATAAAACGCTATGGCGGTTGCCAAGAAATCCGACAACGCAATCCGTCGTGGCACCGTCATGACTGATATAGGACCACATTGATTGAGAAAACTTGCTTGTGGCATAATTCAGATTTTGGACTGTGATTATAGTATTTGCGATATGAATTGAATTGGAAGAGACCATATGCGGTTTTGCTTAATATTTTGCATACTACTGACAGGCTCACGTAAAAGAGCTTGAGGAAGAAGTTAAACTGCTTAAAGATCTTTCGCATCCCAACATTGTTGTAAGTATGATGTTATATTAGTAAACAATATTGACAAGCCAATTCATTCACCTAGACTATCTCTTGATTGGATAATTTTTTCCTTCTTCTTTTTGGGCTGTAGAGATATTTGGGTACTGTTAGAGAAGAAGATACCTTAAATATTCTCCTAGAGTTTGTCCCTGGTGGATCCATATCTTCACTCTTGGGGAAGTTTGGAGCTTTTCCTGAGGCGGTAAGTTCTAGCTACCGAACCATTCTACTTTGGTCATTCTTTATGCCAAACTATTTCAACTAATTCTTTCAACAGGTCATCAGAACTTACACGAAGCAGATATTGCTTGGACTCGAGTACTTGCATAAAAATGGAATCATGCACAGGGACATTAAGGTTGCTTTACTTATGTCATTGATACACATGCAAGCCTGGTTCTTTTACGGTTACTGATGTTCAAGTATATATTCATTTCAGGGGGCCAATATTCTTGTAGATAATAAAGGATGCATAAAACTTGCGGATTTTGGAGCATCCAAACAGGTCGTTGAGCTGGTAATCTAACTCATATCGGTCATTCTACTATTATGACATTATATATACTGCTTTACCTTTGTGAAGGATATCATATTTGTATTATTACATTTGTATTATTGTTTAAGAGGTGCATTGTTTTATTCTAGGCTACCATGTCTGGTGCCAAGTCTATGAAGGGTACTCCATATTGGATGGCTCCTGAAGTTATTCTCCAGACTGGTCATAGCTTGTAAGGACATTAACCCTCTTCACATATTTTATGATTTGCTGCTCTGTTTTTTATATGCATTGACATGAATAAAACTGGAAGTTTCTTCTAGTCAGATGTTACTTGGTGTAGTCTAAACTGACTGTTTTATGATTATAAGTGTTATATGGAGTTGCACTATAACTGTTATATATGGAGTTGCATTATAACTGCCTTAATTATACAACAGTGGCTTCTGTTAAAAAATAGAGAGATGGTATTTAGCACCTGACAAATAGTGCAGATGAGAGTGAAGAGAGAAACACAGAAAACAATGTGGATAAAAATGATATTTTATGTGTAACTATCTGTTTGTATATAAGTTGTGAATCGTTATTTCTATTGTCAAAAAATAAAGGTCTTTCTCAAGATGTTGAAAAATGCTAGCTGCAGGAATTATCAGAAAGCTTTTGAAACTAAATATCGATGTTTTCACGTGCTGATGCTTATTTTTTCAGCTCTGCTGACATATGGAGCGTGGGCTGTACAGTGATTGAGATGGCCACTGGAAAGCCTCCTTGGAGCCAGCAATACCAACAAGAGGTATATTATGAATTGTCTTTTGATATTCTTTTTGAAGTGCTCTCTGAATATCTACTAAAATAATGGGATTTCAGGTTGCTGCTCTCTTCCATATAGGGACAACTAAGTCTCATCCACCAATCCCTGATCATCTCTCTTCTGGAGCAAAAGATTTTCTGCTAAAGTGCTTGCAGAAGTATGCTCCTTTTAATTTTCTCCTGCTTTCCTTTTATAATGTAGATATGCAGGAATTGATCATACTAAATACTTTTGTACTTACTTTAGGGTGAGATGAGTTTTATTATTCATTTTTGTGTGTGCGTAAGAGAGTTGAATGCAAGAGAGATGCTTTAATTTCAAATGTTAATCGGCAGATTACAAATGTCTCATTAAAATATGCAATCCTTTTGTAGGGAACCAATTTTGAGGCTATCAGCATCAGAACTTCTTCAGGTGATTCTACGAGCATTTATCTCTTGACTCTGCATATGAAATCTAGAACTACTGCTATTGATCAGAAGTGGATTCTACTTTGTTATTATCAGTGTTTTGCATGAAATATTCAACTCACACTGAGACTAACGTTTAGTCTGTAATCAACTGCAGCATCCCTTTGTTACCGGTGAAACTGTGGATTTGGTCCCTCAGTCATCTACTGCCATGGTATGTATAATTCAAGTAATATTTGAAATGTTGTTCCATGTATCTTCAATAAATTAATTAAAATTTGAGTTTTAAGACAGCTTTTTCTTTTGACAGGGAAGTTTTAGAGCTTCTTCACCGTCATCATGTGCTCCAAACGTTGAATCCTTGTAAGTGTTGAAACATTCTTTCTTAAATTTTTAAGATCTGGCACTTTTTTTTTCTTCTGTTGCACATGTAAAGCAGATGGACTTCTCTGTATATTATTTGTTGATTCTAGTGAAACAATAAAAGGATTTTGGTTAACAAATGTTTGTGATTTATGTAGACTTTGCTCAACAGTAAATCCTCAGGATTCGGGAAATAATCATGTGTGGGGAATGAGTAATGATGATGACATGTGTGTGATTGATGACAACGAAGAGTTCTCAGAGTGTGATATCAAATACAAATCATTGATGCCAGATAATATTGAGGTTCTTGCATTGAAGTCCTTGTTTTTATTTTATTTAGGGAAAATTACATTGACCTCCCCTGAGGTTTCTTTAAACGAAACAAACACCCCCCTCTAGTTTTTTAGTACACACTAACCTCCCTTAAAATTCTCTTAAAATGGATAAATACCTCCCTTTATAACTTAACACCATTTGTTATCATGTTGACATTAAAATGGATAAAAGGAGAGAAATGAATACTATTTTCATCAAAAAACAACAAGTTGTGATCTTGATTCTTGAGTGAAAAAACACATTGTAATACTGATTATCATCAATTTACCAATAAGTGATCTTGAGTTAACATTTAATTAATTTTAAATAATAATCAACACAGAGGAAACAACACAGGTTTATCAGCAAAACCTTTTGACAGCTGTGCGAAATGAGACAATAGGTCTATCAGCAACTGATAGCACTTCAAAAAGAAAATGAGACCGAGAGATACTCAGAAGCTGAAATTACAGAAACTGGTAGCACTTCAAAAAGAAAAGGGGGTCAAACTCAATAACACCCTTAGTCGAACCAGTTGCAGTAGCAACTCAGGTTTATCAGCAAAACCTTGAGACAGTTGTGCGAAATGAGAAAATGGGTCAGAATTTTAAAAGATGAAAGCGCCTGGGACAAATGGATCTTGATTTGAAATAGATAACATATAAATCTAAAAGGAAAAGAAGCATTTTTGGTTTTTTTTTGTGTGTAAGTATTTGTTTTCTTAATTGAAAAAGAAGTAGTATTTCATTCTCTTTAGTGGTGAGTGGATAGAGCTAACGGTGCCAAACGGCGTGTATAACCAGGGGAGGTGAATGTTTTTTGAAAAATAGAGGGGAGGTGTGTGTCATTTATGGAAGTACTGACTTCTGAAAAAACTTTTTTTTAATGTAGAGTTTCAACCCGATGTCTGATCCCTCTGATGATTGGGGGTGTAAATTTGATGCAAGTCCAGAACTGGAAAATAGAGAAGTTAGTTTGGACACTGATGAAGGTTACATGCCACATGTTCAACTGGAGTCTAATAAGGAGCAGAAAGATTTACCCATTCCATGTGTGCCATCTCTGTCAGAAGAAGATGAGGAGCTCACAGAGGTCAAAATTAGAGCTTTTTTGGATGAGAAGGTATTTTGCTTTTAGTTGGAATCAAGTTAGCCGTTGTTATGTGACTGTAAGGTCATGGGTTCAAGTCCTGGAAACAGCCTCTTGTGTAAAAACAGGGTAAGGCTGCGTACAATACACCAAATGGTGGGACCCCTTCCCGGACCATGCGTATGCGAAAGCTTCAATGCACCGGGTTGCCCTTTAGATAGCTAAAATTTATAGTGTAAACCATGTGATTTTATAAATTTTGAAACTTTAAATTGTGAAATTATACTAAAGGTATTACTACTTTTCTAAATATTTTTGAGTTTACAATTCATACTTGTTCATTAAGCCATGTAGCTAGGAAGCACCTCTACACCAAAATGTTAATCAACTACATATGTTTTTAGTGAGAGTAACTTTTGTCACTAAAAATCAATAATCAGGTTGGACTTGGGAGTGAGTTTACCCTGATTTGTCATATAAACAGCAACGTTGAATTCCTCAGCTATCTTGATCAATCGAGAAAGCATCTGTGCCAATTTTTGCTGCAAAAAAACTTTTTCATTTCAGTAAAAGCTGACATAAAGGGATTAAAAATCTGTTAGTGCGTGTTCATGACTAATTCACAAACCTGGCGCTCAGCAAGCTCTCCTCTTCCTGTGAAGTCAACCCGAAACAGAGCAATCACAGAATCCACAATCTGCAAAAAATATATTCAGTCAACTCTCCACATCACATGATATTGCAATGGAAGGCAACTCTATACTACTCTATGAGTAACATCTAACCAGAAGTCTGAATGGTTCTTCAGCCATTTTAGCAGCCAAATCAAGGAGAAGGTTTTCCTGATGTTCATAAGTGTAGGCACGAGCATAGATAATCTTGAGCATTCACAAACAGAAACTGGTAAACAGTCAGCACCAAAATATTCACAATCAGATTATGATACATACATGAAACAAAGGAAACTTACATTGTCCAGTACAGCCCTTGGATCCATTCCAAACCTCTCAGCTATGGCGACAATTCAGTCAGGTCGACTACACTGCAAATAAACAAATAAAAAAAATGGTAAGTGAATATCAATTGAAAAAACAATCATAAGTTATCAATTACATCATAGTTTTTAAAAGCAAAGAGTAAAAAGGATACAAAGTTCCTTCAGTGTCAATGTAGACAACTTTTCCATTGCCTCCAAATTATATGTAAGCAACTCTTTGATTGATAAGCAAGCAAATTTGGTGTATCATTGGAAGAATTTTAAGTGTTAAAAAAATAAAAAAATAAAATTGGAACATGACAAAATAAAAATACACCGTACCCCACCAAACATTTTTCAGCCACGTCTCTCACCTCTTTCTTTTCTTCTTCTCTAGCATCTTCCAATACCACACCAACCTATTTTTATGCACATGCAACAACGATCCAAAACAAATAAAGTTTAAGAGTTGAACTTTTGGGTTATAATGGAGTTGAGGTCGGTTTTAGTAAGAAAGGAGAAGAAATTTGGCTTACCTTTGCTTTAATCCACTTTCAATGGAATGAATACGGTAACTAATCCCATGAGTTGTGAAGAAGCCGAAGGATGAAGAAGATGTATGCTTCATTTGCTTTGATGGTGGTTCCTGACCTTACCCCGCTCAAACAACAGATGAAGAAACTGAACAGGCTACCTGTAATTCACAATATATAGGCAAAATAACATGATGTGTCAACAATCAAATTTCATTAATTATGGAATTACAAAAATACTCTCCAGGAGGGCAAAATGGGAAAATTATCTAGATTAATATTTAATAATTAGTTAGTAGATAGAAGATAATGCTTGTTGTCCATGTTCCTATTCCTAGATTGTTCAACATATCAAAATTTATGATACATGTTTTTATTTATGTTTACAACCTATAATTGGATTCTAGCTTTCAATATATATTTGAGAATTGTTCTTCTCCCAAATGTTTTTGTTCATTTCCATCTTACGTGAGGTAACTTATACCGAAAAATACAGTTACGTGAATTAACTTACGTTGAAAATACATTAAAATGAGATGAATCGATATTCAAACAAACAATTCAACTCCTAACCATCTAGGCACTTCGTACCAAACATTTCATTAAAAAAAAAAATCTCACTTGTGCAGCATATGTATATATTATGATTTTGGGAACTCCACATATATATAGGACATAATGTGTTGACATCTCCAATTATATTTCTCCAAAACAAATTAAGGAACAGTTTTAAAAAATTATATTTTGATGATATTATTCATGTTATTGAACCAATAACAATTTAATCCATTAGTAAAAAAATTGTCACATTTTTCCTTATGAAATAACAATACGACTAGTTATAATCACACTTGAGAGGTAAAATTTTGAGGTCACATATTTGCACTTGTTTGGATCTACGGCAAAACTCCAATTCTCACGTTCCAATGCATCTGTGCCGTTAAATTACTAAAGCTATAAAATGGAGCATTAGCATGTACGAGTTTGGTGGGGGTACCACCGTAAAAACAAACATGAACAAATATGGTGTGTGCGCACGTTAAAATATAAGTAATGCTAGCAATACATATTTTAGTGGATAATGCTTGTTGGCACGACACCAATGAAGCACGAAAAAGACATGACACAATTACAGCTCTTGGATTGGATGCAAACGGTACAATATTAATTTTATTCTCTCTTTACCCATGTTTCGTGTGCCATCCATTGATTTTTAGTTTTATGTGTTGTCGTTAGGTATTATGTCGTGTTTGATAGCATTGCTCCATTTTAATACATATTTTTTAAAACATTATTTTTTCCTGACTAAAATTCAAATAGATCTCACCAAATTTATATGTGAATTTCAACAAACCAAAATAAGTGTGGAAAATTGTGGGTTGGTAGCATTATTGAATATCAAGAAAAGGTTTTAAATTTCGATAGTATATTTTTGTCTAAAGAGGATAAAAGTTCAGTTGAGTACTACCATAGCAAAACCGCTCTCAAAACGTCGATGCTGATCCCTATTCCAAAATATCTACCTTGAAAATCATGTCCAGAAAAGTTCAAACTCAAAATACAGTGCAGGATTGTCAGTCTCATACCCCTACCCCTATATATCTCTCCCAGCTTCCTTTCTTATACTGCAAACTTGTATCACTTTTTGGTTCTTTGCACCTGTTTGCCTCAATCCGGTAACGATTAAGCTGCAGAAGAAAATCAGAATCAATTAAAGACATTAGGGTAGTAATTAATTGACTCATAATGGACATAAACAATATTAATAAAGCATTTGAAGTACATATACAGAAAGTATATTATATATAGGTCAAAATTGACTCATAATGTACACCATCAATTAGCACATATTTAGCATGGTGTTAAATAGGTGAAACACTCCCATAGTGGATACCCTTATAGTATTTCATTCATGATCATTTGTTCAATAAATATTCCTACATCAATAAAAATATTAGAGCAAGCTTAAAATTAGGTTTTGATAATATATGATCGTTGATCGACTTCATTGGTTTGTCTCCAATCAACTAAAGTTTTGACGTATGGGTTTCATATACCTACCAACCCTACCCTTTGTTTTTGTGTGTGAGAAATGATGATCAGATGATACCAAGTACTAACCCTTGATTAATTAACATTAATTACAGGAAATCCATCACAATAAAGGGCAGAAAAAGAAAAAGGAATGATGAGAACGAGTTTTAATAGTGAATACACAAATCATGGTTCTAAATATAAAGTTTCTATAAATCTCAGACCTAATTTATTATTCTGTTTCTCCTCCTACACACATCTTTTCCACTATAATGGTTAATACTTAGCTAGAAGCATGATGAATGGGATACAATGAATAAACCTTTCAGTAAACCCTTAAAAATTGACACTTTCAAGTTTCAACAAACCCTTAAAAAATGATATTTTCCCCCTAATCTAAAAAACAGATAAAAATGTACAACAAGCAAAATCAAGGTTAACTATGAACTTAGTTAGAAGCATCATGAATGAGAAAATTACAATGAATGAACATTTCAGCAAACCCTTAAAAATTGAAGCTTTCAGCATATAAGTGTTGAAAACCGTAAAGAACATCATGATATAACTATGATGAATGGGAGCCAATGAATGAAGACTTCAAAAAACCCTTAAAAATTGAAGCTTTCAGCATATATAACAACTATGATTAATGGGATACCAATGAATGAACCTTTCACTAAACCCTTAAAAATTGAAACTTTCAGCATAAAAGTGTTGAAAACTATGAAGATGATCATAATAAGATTACCTAACAGAACCATTAAAATATCAAAACCTAAAAAGGGCAAAATGGTAAATAAATAAAATAGATGGAACAGTGATCATACCCTCTCCAAGGTTGTCCCTTTCAGCCTTGAACACCTTCTTAGACAAAAATGGGTTGATGGGTGGCGCTGGTTGTGCCTGTGATGATGAAGAAGATGAAACCAATAACTGATTCTGAAAAGGGTTCATCTGAAAGTTATTAGAAAACGAGTTTTCAGCATTGAAGGTGAAAAACTCTTGACGCTGTTGATGAACAGAAGAAGAAGAAGAAGAAGTAACGGAAAAATAAGAACTCGACATCGCGGTCGTCATCGGTGTAGGAAGCATGATCTGAGGACCAACATAAGTAGCAAGTTCTTTCTTAGCAACATTAAGTTCATTCTGCAAATTCTTAAGCTTATTCTGAAGATGTGAAATAAGACCAACACAACCATAAACAGGATCTCTCAAACGCGCTTCTGCTTCATAAGCTAAAGACTTAACAGCATCTTCACGTTGAGAAGCATCAACCTCGTTGAGTAACTTTGCCACGTTGCTAGCACCGAACACTTTGTGGACGTAGGTAAACTTTTGAGGATTTTCCGGCGGAAAATAGGGTGCAAAAATGCATTCCTTTGTGCATTTTCGACGCTGAATCTTGCACGCTGCACACGGAGAAGAATTACACGACGACATTTTTGTTTGTTCCTGAAAATACGTCGTTGTTGTTGTTGTGAATGGTGGTGGATTTATTGTTGTGAATGGTGACACGTAGTGAAAGGACTATACCCACGATGCGCTTTTTTCGGTAACAAATTTGTACTATCATCAAAATCATACCATTTCTGAATTTATTTTGTTTCCTTTTATTTTTGTTTGACAAAATATTACCCTTTTCATTTTAATTTATTATTTTATTATTATTATTATTGCCTTTTTTGTGAACATTATCATTCATTGCCTGTTTCATTGGGCAATCAAATCTTACTATGTCTTTATTTTATTGAGATAAATTGATTGTTATTTTCCATATCGGTCGGCAGCGACAAAGTATTGTCATATGTCGGATATTCACTTTAAAAGATGTATTTTGGCCACTAAATTAATATATTTGTACTTAAAATACGTTTGAATTGGTCTGATGGTTATGATTTGAGATATTACACTGTATTCATTTCAATGTTTCAATTATCCCCAATATCAATTTTGAAAGCTAGTTTGTCTTCTTTAATTTTTAAGGGTTATAATGAATTAAAGACCAATTTATCATCCATATAAATTTTTTATAAGAATAATGTGAGTATTATTTGTTGGTATAGATTAAATTGAGCCGCAAATATTTTTTTGAATGAAACATGTCAATTCATTTCATTAGCAAAAATGTGTTAAATACATGATGATACATCATCTTAGACATGGGGATAGTCTCCGATAAGGCTACCTAAGTAATTCATGAGAGTTGTGAAGACATTATAATAGAGAATTCTTATTACGTTGTATTTTTTTGTTAAGAGGTTGTTATTATTATGAGTGATTATCTAACAAACACGTACAAATAATGGCCTTGAAAAACCAAACACATGCAAATATGCAATTCTATATTTAAACTACATATTTTTTGGTATGTTGTTTTAATTTTTTAATAATAATCGACAACATACTCAGTGCGGAATGATTGAAAAATGGAAAATGCGAAATAAAGTATCTTCGATTTGGTGCTTGATTGAGGGGGGTGGAGAATTGTCGCAAACATCTCCATTACTGCGCTTGTGGGCTGGAAAGAAAACACATT
>Ga0209282_1001649_pt1 | contig 12388 bp, 2 predicted proteins | sample Mtrugardesep15_FD_187529 | JGI IMG/M metagenome (GOLD analysis project Ga0209282, IMG submission 187529) | Root nodule microbial communities of legume samples collected from California, USA - M. trunc garden sep15 (SPAdes) (version 2) | ecosystem: Host-associated > Plants > Roots > Nodule...
AAATAAGAAAATTAGTTGAAAAAAAAACTAAAATTAATAAGAAGAAAAGAAAAAAAAAATATATGTTGAAGTCTATCGATATGGTTAGCTTTTTTTTAAAATTTTTTTTTTGCTATTTATGAATGGATTTGTTTAGGATTTTTTTATTTTATTTTTGCTATTAATAAAAACATATTTGATGCATTTTGAGAGGCAAAATTTTAGGATAAATTTGTTACAAACCTAAAAAACATTATGGAGGGAAAAAATTAGGGTTAGACTTAACAAAATTAATAAATAAGGATTTGCTTCTCAATGTTTTTGTAATATTATTCAGGGTCGATCTAAGAATAAGATTCTCTACTTTAAACCTACCAATAAAAATGTACTTTTATTAAATTTTATTAAAAGACTTCGTATATTGAAATTGTTTTAAGCTTCAATATTCACTTCTTGTTAAACATTATTGGACTGGCCCCGACATTATCCCACCATTTGGCTCCCCCTCCATCCATGCCATTGATCACATCATATACCATGGTTGTCTCTGATATTATTCATTGAAATCGATTTAAGCCACCAATCATCCCACCTTGTGTATGCCAAATATATATCCATCATCTCGTTGTAGATATTTATTCATGATCTTCCCCGTTTCTATAAAGTATTGCCACTTGACACATTACAAATATCAATAATTTTCATAAAAAAAAAATGTTATTATTATATTATTACTCATGCATATATGTCTAAACACCCCATGTGTTACACCTACATGTACACATCATGTAATAATATTATTATAAGGTACATTTTGATATATCCAGCCAATCCTCCCCCACCCCAGTAAACCTCCAAAAATGGTAGTACTTGATTCAATTGCATTGTTGTTATTGATAGCCACGTTCAATACATCATGATGAATGGAGCAATTTGACACATGAGAAACCATATGGTTTTTTTTATTTCTTGCTGGAAAATTAAGGATCTATTCATTTCAATGTTTGCTGGCTGCAGTATGGAAGCTTTGGAGATACCACAGACGACAAATTCCATTTAATTGGTTTTAATGTCATTTGTCTATCATCGGGCTGGATCCTGTGGTTAAAAAGTTGTGGACCGAACAATTTTCAACATTTAACTTACATCAAGATTTCATAAAATTTTAACTTAGTTGTGGCGATTTCCAATAGTTCTTCTTTTACATTTTAAAAAAAGAAAGATAAATTATTGTTGTACACTCAAAACTTATTCAACATCATCATGAAAGAGATAAGAATAAAGAGAATGATATTATGTGATAAGTAAATAATATAAAACAAAGAGAGATATAGAAAAATGAATTAATGAACGTATGTAAATAGAGTGTTTAAATATAAGTGTTGTGCCTCTCAGAAAAATCTAAGGGTTGTAAAAAAAATTATATTTATATTAGGAGAAACATACTCTTGTAATAATTATATATTTAAACTCATGTCACATGTAATGATACATGTTCACTTTATAAATACGATGAATATACATTTATAAAATAAACAAAGTATCATCGTATATTGTCTATGATATATGTTCATATAGCATTACAATGTGCTAGATACTTGAGTTTAATTTTTATACTTTAACCTTCGGCCATTTAATTAGTCTATCATTAACCTCTTCATAAGATATACATATCGTTATTTAGAGCTGGCCCCTTGGCCCCTACCACTTTGAAATCTAAGATCCATTTACAATAAAGAAATTATCTTATTTTCTAATTTTGTTTTTCTCTTTCTTTGTTTCATTTTTTTTAGAGAAAATATTGTTTCGGATTTCACCTTTTTATCTTTCTGATTTAAATTTTCTTTTCTATTCTTTTTTCTCTTTCGTTATGTTTCTATGATGGTTTATGAATAGAATATCATATAGATGATGATCATGGCCATGGAAAGTCTCGTGGGTTTGGGTATTTGGATTTGTGGTTTAGTGCAATGCAAGCTACACGAAGCAAATGCGGCATGTTATGAAGGACAAAAAACTTCAAGCGATGTAGTGACCAGTGTTATGTTTGGAAGATTCAAGAAGCATTAATTAGTACAGATAAAATGTCATTTTGTTGAAGTTTGTGGTGCATATAAAGTTTTTTTTGTATTGATTTGCATTGAATATGGCTCATAGATACTCACAAATGGGAAAATTGTTGTTCACACATGTTATAGGGCTGAAAAACACAAGTAAAATACTAAAATATCCCCTCGACAATTAACTGTCGAGGAAAAATATAACCGGCGGCAGTTAACTGCCGAGAAAAATCGAGGGTATTTTAGTATTTTACTGGTGTTTTCAGCCCTATCAAAAGTGTGAACAACAATTTTCCACAAATGGGTAGGGATGGTTCGTATGAGAGTGAGGCCGTAGTACTCTCTTTCGTCGTATTTATTGGTAAAAAACTATTTTTTAAGTTCAATGAATAATTAATGTATCTAAATTAATATAACACATACATTAATTATTCAATAAATTTAAAAAGTTGTTTTTTGTTTATAAATGTGATCGAAAAAAATATAAACGTGTTGTATCTTACAAATATTAATCTTCTAATAATAATTACAGAACTATAGAGACACAATTGACTAAATTTCATAACCAATAAAACTTCGTTTATTTATTATTTGGGGTTGTCGTTTCATTTCTCTTTCAGAATTGGTTGTTGCTGTAACAATTTGTTTACGTTGGAGATTTATTAAGAGCTCCAAAAATAACAACAAAAACCAATGATCTAGGATAATCACATCAAAAATCACATCTCAGACATTCACTATACGAGTCTTCTCTCTTATATATTCAATATTTAATTTATTCAGATGTTGATATAAGATTAATTACTCACACTTGAAGCCAACAATCTTCCTTGAAATGTGGGTCTACGCCAATACTTGCATCATTATTATTACCAACATAACATGTCTCCGGATTATACTGACATGAACACTTTCGTAGCTAAGTCTAAACATTGAGATTCACTTCCGCTCTCCCACCAATTAAAACTTGGCCTTAGATATAACTTGTTTGGGGAGATCAATGGAGCTTCGAGAGCAACAACATACTAATGATCCATGACCACCAAGAGATCAATAAATGTTTCCCTAAAACCTTAAGACCTTGATATATGAATCACCGCTCTTACATATCAAACATTTAACTCATTCAGAGTCAATGTGAGACTAATCACTCACATATGAACTCAACAATCTTCCCCTCAAGTGTTAGCCTCTCATATTATACTTGCATTGTTGTTACAACCAACTAAACACATCTCATGGCTACATCTTTAAAAATACAACAATCAAACACCATGGTTCCATTATTGCTCCCCTGTCAAGTCTAACTAAAGCTCTAATCTCACTTGTTGAAGAATCTAGAGAGTGCATCGAGAGAAATAGTATGCTAATGGTCTAAAACCACCAAGATATCATTACAAAACTTTTAAGTTATTACATATATAAGTCATCTCTTATGTATATCAAATATTTAGCATATTCATAATTGATGTTGGATTAACCACTCACAATATTTGAACTCAAAAGTTGCACTATTGTTTCATTGTTGTTTCAATCAATTTGCCCATTCAATCGTAATTAAACTTATGGTTAAATTCTTTTTCTTGTTTCTTTGTTTGGAATACAAATGATTAGTCTCACGTGGTATACCAATACTACTAGTTGTATTGGGCACATGTTAAAAGTGCAGTAGGTATTAGATAACACAGAAATTGGGTGGTGAAAGAAATGAAAATAAAAGGAGATATGATATCACATCAAAGGAAGGAAAGTTGATTCACGGATATACAAAATTACAAAAACTAAGAAAACTTTATTAAGTCTTTATCCCATCACGGACATACAAACACCAATATTACATTACATCACAATCAGAGAGACAGTAGCAGTAGCTACTTCTCTCTCTCTGAATCATCCTTTTCTTTCTGTATTCTTTCCCCATTCTCTTAACAAACTTTCTCACATGGTTGCCAACCTGTACTCTACTCTTTCCCCACTTTCCCTTACCATCTTTTATCTTTTCCTTGTACTTTGCGGTACATATTTGACATTGTTTTGGTCACTCACCACGTACCCCCTTTTTCTTTACTACAATTACTTTCCTAGAACCTTCATGTGATAAATTTCATCTAAAACTTTTTATTAACATTTTTTTTTACGGTGACATGGGTTTAAACATAAACCTTGCATATATTATACATTATTTTTACTAATTGAGCTAAGTTCACGAGGACTTAACATGATCTTATGTAACATTGATTCACGCCAGCTTTTTACGATAACCAACTTTAAAGATTTCGTATGATAATCATCTTTATCCTTTCTATCATTTGAATGGAATAGAGAAGTAAATCACATCACTTATTATTGTTAGGGTCATGCTAATCAGTGTCTTGCACTGGTTGAGCATACCATAAAAGGAAATTATTACCATAAAAGGATGTTGCTTTTGACATTATTATCAATTAATTACATAATTTCAATGCATTAACTACTATATAATTTTCTTTTTCATATCCTTAACCAGTGCCCTCAGGGCATTGGTTAGCATTTCCCTTACTTCAATTAGTGATGATATGATTTGATATGTATTATCATTGGAGTACTTTTTATGCTTTTTTGAATTAATATTATCTTTGGTTTAAAAAAAAGGCTAAACTGTACTTTTTGACTTCTAAGTTTCAAAATATTACGATTTTGGCCCTCTATTAAAAAAAATTAAAATTTTGGCCCTTTCGTCCCAAAATTGCTGAGAAGACGCCACGTGTCTCAAAAGTTGGGTCATAATCGTAACTTTTTGAGAAGATAAGGGGTCAAAAGATTATATTTTCCTTATGTTAGAGGGTCGAAAAAAGTATATTTCTCTAAACATGGGGTCACTTTTGCCATTTTTTTCATAAGGGATCAAAATCGCAATTTTTTAAAACTTAAGAGGTGAGAAATACACTTTAACCTAAAAGAAATCCACAATACTTATCATTACAATCAATCCGATTTCTAGATCACAAATTGTCAAAGTGGCAGCAAACTATTTTAGTGTGTCTTCTTATTTTCTGAGATATGTTTGGGAGATGGTTTTAGAAGGGAAATTTTTGGAGGGTTATAGCTATATTCTGATATAAGTTTTAAAAAAATATATTGAAATAAGAAAACAATTCAATGCCACTTAGTTTATTTCTTAAAATATTATAGCTTCCTCATTCTTTTTAAAAAGCACTCACTTCCCTACCACTTCAAAATTTTCAATCCAAACATACCCAAAGGAACTCGATTCATTTCATAACTAGAAAATAGACCCAAATAAAATTTGAGTGGCCTTGCAAATATTGTAATATTAACATAAGAGTCAAACCTTAATTTCATCCTTTAATTATAACTCATTTATTTTTTATCTTTAAATTATATAAATATAATAAATGGTTCTTAAGTTATTCTCAATTCATCAAATTAATCTTTAAATTAGTTTTAAATATTAGAAAAGATAACAATTCATGAAATAATTTGATAGATCCCAAATATATTAAAGGATATTTTTTTTATTCTCCATAAATTCCTACCACCAAATGTAATATTATTTGAGACATAATGAACACCAAACATAGACACCTCTTTTAATCAAAATTTGAACATTTGTTCGTCCAATTTGTAGGAGTGTAGCATATTCCGCTATACACCTATAGCCAACCTCGTTGGTAATATAATTTATTACTACATTTTTATAATTAGGTTAAATATAAGAGGGACATGTAGTATAGAGATTAATTCCAATAAGGAAAATGCTACTTCTTTAGAAAAATATTATCAAGGATTTTTCAAGACACAGTTGGCAAATTTTCATTGCATGATTTATTTGTTCATTTCTTATTTTTCAGTCACACCTCTTTGAATTATGGCAAATAGTGCATTGTAATTGACTACTCTTTATTCTTGAAGAATTCTTGATGTTATTTTTCTATGTATACACGTATTTATAACCATCTGAGTCTTCGCACGCTGGTTCCTCTGAAAACAAAGTATGCTTTTGCATTGCAAACCTTGCATGGGCATAGACTCACAGTAGAAGTATATAACTATACAACAATGTCCTACATGCATGTACCCTGTTATCTCTTCGTGATTCTACTGTTCTTAATCAGAGTAAGAAGATACAGTAGTATTATAAAAAATAAAAAAGTGAAAGAAAGCAACATGATAAAGTAAAAAAGCGAAATTGACTTGAAGCCCAACATGTAATATAGTACATATTCAATTTTGTCTAAGCGCTAAATGCGGTCCTCCTAATAAGGCAACAAGCGTTAAATTGGTAAATTTGTGATATTAATTCCTATGGCTACGAGTGTGTTTGGGGAAGATGCTATAGAGAGCCAGAAGAATGATCCCGAATCGATCATGAATGAAAACAAGCCAATAAAAAGGAGAGAAAAAGATGAAAATCGTAAAAAGATGGAAACCGTAGAATAGTGGATGGATGGCATACATGCCATATGTGTCGTGGATTTTTATTTTTTTTGTGTCGTGGAAAATTTAGAATAGTGCTATTTCGCTTTAAATAGCATTTTCCAAATTTTAATTTACACAAGAAAAATGTTATTTAAAGTGAAAAGACATTGTTCCGAATTTTTCACGACAATGTAACATGTATGTCATTCATCCACTGTTCTATGATTTTCATCTTTTTCTCTCCTCCTCCTATGATTTCCGCTCAAACCTCCTATTTATTGGCTTGTTTTCATTCGTGATAGATTCATGATCATTCTTCTCGATGTGTATAACATCGTTGTTCTCACAAATACTCTAAATATTTAAAAACTTAGAAATGAAATATCTAAAAATAATGTGAGAGATGGATAGTTCACTATTTTTTATAATGAAACTTTAAAATTTTCACCCTTCAGCATGAAAATAAAAATTGAGTAGGTAAAGCTTCTTAGTGTGAATAAAAAAAATAGGTATTAACTTCTTTACCCATCAAAACTAACGTAGTCTATGTGGTATTATTAAGATATTCGAGAATCATTACATTAAATTTTGAGTAACCACATAAGTGAAATTAGACATCATTTCTTCAATTAAAATTTTGACGCATTAGATTCATGCATCATCTCACTTGTACATGTACACCCTCCATTTTTTCATTTAATTTTGGAACTTTTACTAATACTTTACATTCAATCTCATATTCCTCAAACATCTCATTAAAAAGTTTATTTGTTTTTAGTAAAAAAAAATATTAAATAATTGACATAGGATAATTAGTATATAAACATATTTCACTCGAAAAGAGATAGAAAACAAATATTATATATAAAAAGAAATCAGTATAAAACAAAATTAAATAATTGACTTAGGATAATTAGTAGACAAAAAAATGTTACATTCGTCATAGACTTCCACGAACTTCTGTTTCTACAGATTGTCCCTTAGGTTAGGAGTAGTCCAAAATTTTCCCATATCTCAGGGTCTCTATTAACATATAATTGGTGGCTTTAGCGTCTACCCAATACCCCATGGCCATCATATTAAGCTTTCTCCGATATATATAAAAAACAGAAGAAAACTAAATCAAACTTAAGGACAATTTTTGTTGGTAATACTAGTAATTATAGAAACTCGTAATGTGACTATACAAGAAATATATAATCAAGGTAATGTATGTGTGACTTGCTAAATTGCCAATGGAAGTTTATACTGTATTATACTCCACTTTTCGATATTTGTGAAAATATTCGATTTGCCTAAAACGTAGGAACTATTTGAATGGTGAAGGGAAAAAGAAAAGAAACTAGAGTGCTTAGAGAATAATTATTCATTTCAATATGATTTTCAAATCAAATAATTTGTTTTAAAAATTAAAATCAGCGAAAAGGATTGAGAGCATATTGTCTGCATTTCTGCATATAGGTGTATATGCCTTAGCTAGCTCATCGTAGCATTTCTTGTGCTACTGACTAGTGAAAAACCATTTCAAAGAAAATAATTTTGTCACAAGTTTCTTCACTAATAAAAAAAACTTTCCAATTTTAACAAAGGAATCTGAGGAATACAATTATGGTAAGGAAAGTTCATTCACAATTTTCCAAAAAAAAGAAAAACTACTGCATGAAATTATGCAAAAGTGACATCTAAGTGGACCATATTATATATCTGTTAAAACAAAAAAAAGATGTGGACCATTTATATATGCCATATATGATCAAATATTAATCAAAAGCCTAGATCTCATGATATCAAGAATTTTTATCATCAAAAACAAAATTCACTTAATCATTAATAGTTCAATTTTTGCTTAATTAATGATTTAGTCCCTTAAGTTATTTGTTGGTTACATTTTGGTCTCATAAGTTATTAATGTTACAATTTGGTCCCTTAAGTTAGTATCTGTTAGCCAAATAAATCATCACCGTCAATCTTTTGCCAAAACGTTAAATAGGCACATGTAAACGGTGACGTGACAACTTGCAATGTGTATCCACCTTAGACATTGGATTAACGGTTTAGACGGTGGAGATTTATTTGGTTGACGGAAGATAACTTAAAGGAACCAAATTGTAAAATTAATAACTTATGGGACTAAAATGTAACCAACAAATAACTTAAGGACCACATCATTAATTAAGCCTTCAATTTTTTATTTTGATTGGACAAATAAATCAAATGAGAAAAGTTATTAATTACTTAATTAAAGAAAAAGATCACTAATAATTGTAACTTTTATCTACACATACACTTTAATCAATCAAAATAATAATTAGACCAAATTATGAATCCTACAAAAGGAAGGTACTGTTTTGATTAACCTTTATAAGGTGTTTCATTTCCCCTAAAACACTAGCAAGCTTTAACAAATTAAGGTAAGATTAGCACAGATAAGATGCCAGTAAATTAAGGTGTTTCATGATTTTTTTTACATATAGATGGAAATATATTCATGTAATGTACACTTGTAAGGTTTGCCAGCTTGCAAAACTTGGAAGTAGCTAGGCTTTAGAATGTGTCTAGCCCCATGTTCACGTGATATGCTATAATAAAGCCCTTTTGTTTTCTTCTCATACTCCTTCTATCATAATTCCTATATATCACCTCTCACTCCTTCTCCTTACAATCATTCCACACTACACTCTAATTCCCTTTTTCTCCATTTCTTTCTCTTTGTAATAACTAAGAGAAAAACATGGAGTCCTCATCAAAGGTTTATGCTTACCTCATCATTTGCATGCTCTTCATCTCTTCAGCTACACCAATTCTTGGTTGTGGAACTTGTGGAAAACCCCCTAAGAAACACAAGCCAGGTAAAAAACCAATTGTGAAACCACCAAGTGTGAAACCACCAAGTGTGAAACCACCAGTGACAATACCACCTATTACAATTCCTCCAACACTGCCTATTCCTCCAGTTCTTCCACACCTTCCAATCCCTCCAACTTTGCCTATCCCTCCAGTCCTTCCACACCTTCCAATCCCTCCAACTTTGCCTATTCCACCAACTTTGCCAATTCCTCCAACTTTGCCTATTCCACCAACTTTGCCTATTCCTCCAGTCCTACCACACCTTCCAATCCCTCCAGTGCTTAACCCGCCAAGCACTCCTAGTCCTAGTCCTACTCCTACTAGTCCATGTGCACCAAAAACTAAACCGGCGAAAGACACGTGTCCAATTGACACTTTGAAATTGGGTGCTTGTGTTGATTTGCTTGGTGGTTTGGTTCACGTTGGACTTGGTGACCCTGTTGTGAATAAGTGTTGTCCAGTTCTTCAAGGACTTGCTGAAATTGAAGCTGCTGCTTGTCTTTGCACTACTCTTAAGCTTAAGCTTTTGAACCTTAACATTTATGTTCCACTTGCTCTTCAGCTGCTTTTGACTTGTGGGAAAACACCTCCTCCTGGTTACACTTGCTCCCTCTAAACCAGTTAAGTTTACCTCTTCTTTTAAACCCTAGTTTTGGCTTACATTATCAACAAACAAAAAAAAACTTTTTTTCAAACAAAAATCAAAATAAATCTTCTACTATTTAATATATACTAGGTCACTTAATTATTTACTAGCTAGTACCTACTGCATTATATTCTCTCAAGTGGAAAAAACACTTGAGAAAATACTGTGTGAATCTTGACCACTGAAATATAAAGGATCTATTCCCAGAGTACCTACTATATGCATGCGTTAGGACAAGCTAAGTGGTTGATATGAAAGTTAAAAAATTTAGACATCAGTGGTAATTTGAACATATTTAGTATTATATACATAACACTTAGTCAGAGAAAAGTTAAGTTCTCCAAGGAGATTCGTTGCACTTAAACAATTGTGATACATATTTAAAATAAATAAAAAATCATGCATGCATGATTATCTACGGTGTTATTTTTATTCTTTCATTTATTTTTTAAGCTTTTTGACCCATGCATAGTATATTAAAAAAGAATGTACCTAAGGAATTTAATATTGTTTATATAAAAATCATGATAATGATTGGATAAGCTTGCAGAATTGAGATTAATTTTTCTATATGACAGAGCAAGTTATTTGTTTGTAAAATAATAAACTTTGCCCGATCTAATCTAATATTAATGAATAGAAAGTGGCGAGTTCAATTAACATTTCAACAGGAACAGTAATTTAGTGCAGTCAAAAGGAAAAGGAACAGTAATTTAGCACATAGTAAATCTTAGGATTAAGATTGCGTCACACCCCGAGGAGTGATATGTGATGTGAGAGGAGTAGGAAAATGATATAAAAACTAGTTAGGAAGAAAAAAATAGTATGGAAGATTAGGGCTCAAGTTAACATGATTATTTTTAATTATATTACTTTAAAAAGTTATTTTCTGAAAATAGTATGGAAGATTAAGGCACAAATTAACATGATTATTTGTAATTATATTACTTTAAAAAGGTATTTTCAATATATTATTTTTCAAGCAAAGAAATTAGAAAATCAATATAAGATTTTGGATGAGTTAGTAACGTATATCTGAAAAATGATATTTATAATACTATTTTGCGATGATTTTTTAAACACTCTCTCATATTTATATTGTACTTTTATTTTCTCTTTTTCTCTATTGCTTTTATCTTTAAATAAAAAGAAAAAATATCTCTCTGTCCTTATATGTAACCACCCATTTGTTTTTATTTTTGTCCCTAAATGTAAATCCCTTTTTAAATTACTAGACGTATTTATTATTTTTTTCCTAAACATAGCCCTAATTAATACTACTAACTTGTCTTGAAATTTGAAAAGTCAAATTTAATACACATACAGACAAAGGATAATTTGGTAATATTAACATACAAAACAGACACGTTAATTACACTGACAATTTTTCTTAAGAAATGTGAAAAATGCAAAGGAGGTTACATTAAGGGACGGAAGGATACTTGTTTAAAAAATGATCATATATATATCATTTATTTTTGTAATATGTGTTTACTATTTTAGCAATTATTTACGATTATGAACATTGTCAGACAAACTAAGAAAAAGCACATGGAATGTTATGTGGATTCGTGATTTATTTGGTAGTAGTGTTTCCTATAAATTATTAATATTGTCGTGTTTGTACCCGTGAACTTGAATTCATTGTCTCATTGGATGGCATGGTCTATGTTTTGCAGGTGAATGGATTGAGGAATATATGGTTGAAATCGACATGAGAGGATGTCGAGCCACTCTCTCTCTCTCTTCTCTCTGGATTGTTGTTTGTTTGGCTATTAATTATTTGTAAAACCATTTGTTTTAAATTGAGATCAATGTTGCATGTATGTTTAATCTTAGGCAAGTAAATTTACAGCAAACATGCTTCTATGTAACCTTTTAAAATTATTCATTTCATTTGTGTTTTGGTGAATATTGAACTTATTCGAGCTTCTAGTATTATATATTTATATTATATTATTATTTGTTTCAATTGGGGATCATACCAGTGGCGTAGTCAAGATTATCATAAAGTTTGAGAAAAAAAATTTGAAACACGTTTATATGGGTTCATATAAGAAATTGCAAACAAATAATCAAAAATCTAAAGAAATTATCCAATTTATAGCAAAAAATTTAGGCCGGAGCCCGGGCAAGTGCTCAGGCTTGCCGGGCCTTAGAACCACCACTGGATCATACACCTGCTTTAATCTTAAATCTCTAAAAAAAATAATTATATAAGCATGTTAAACGTATTGACGAGTCTGTTTTTAAGATTCTGGTGACCTAAGAGCCAGAGGCGGAACTAGCGGGCGGCATGAGAAGGCGATGGCCGACATATTCTTATCCCTTTTTATGTATCTATAGTGCTATAAATAATTCTTCCACTTTTCTTGTTTTTATTTTGGTATTTTAAGTTTTTTCCTTTTATTTTGGTCATTTGAATTATAAATGTTAG
>Ga0209282_1001651_pt1 | contig 12386 bp, 13 predicted proteins | sample Mtrugardesep15_FD_187529 | JGI IMG/M metagenome (GOLD analysis project Ga0209282, IMG submission 187529) | Root nodule microbial communities of legume samples collected from California, USA - M. trunc garden sep15 (SPAdes) (version 2) | ecosystem: Host-associated > Plants > Roots > Nodule...
AATTTTTTGAAGTCAAACAAAAAAAAAACTGAAACGTGGACGTTCCAAATTGGTTCTTACCCACAGCGAAGTTTCCGATTCCCTCCATTCTCACTATATAAACAAATTTTCCCATTCCAACCAAATCGCTTTTTCAACGCGCTTTTCTCATAATCCAATTTCTCTTTCTTATCGTCAACATTATCATCGATTGACAAACAAAACTCTCATATGGATTAATCACAGAAAATCACACACAAATCAAATCACCGATTCGATTCGAATTCTTCACTTTCCATAACCCTCAGATCCATTTCGTATGTTCTTCGATCTTCGATCGGTTCCGATCGAACAAAGGCTTTCCCAATTTCGATCTGAAATCTCTTTTGTAACAATTAGGGTTTCAAAAATCACAGAATGATGTCTTCAATCTTCTTTCTACGCAATTTAATTCCGTTTCACGGTGGATCTTCTTTTCATCGTTTTAAACATCTTGAAAAAAGTGATAGGCGTGGTAATCTTAGTTAACCTTACGCTTTTTTTCTTCTCGAGTTTTGTTTTCGAAAGTTTTTTGATCTAGTTTTCCGAGTATTTCTTCTGGTTTTGTGAATTTTGATTCACGGTTGAATTTGAGGCTTTTGGTATCGCGTTGACTTCAAAGATCGTGAAAGGTTGCTGGTGTTTTGTTCCTGTTTTGAGATTTTCGCAATTTGAATCTACGAAAGCCGTTGTTTAAGGTAAGATTACGATGTAGCTTATTGGTTGATTAATTGTTTAATTAAGATTACGATTCTTGACCTAATTTCTAGGTTGAATATAAGACAAGAATTTTCAGTTTTGTATTGCATCATACACCCAGTGCCTTATTATTCAGAACTACATTGCTTTTATTTGCTCTAAAAAATTTATCAGTGACAATTTTTTTTCAAGATTTATCAGCTATGAATAGATAATTAGTTGTGTTATTTTGACACAAATATTTGATGACAAATTATGTGGCTAATTAATGAATATAACAAGGTGTCGCAGCTCATTAACCATCAATTGAACACAATTAACCACCCTTTGGAAGTGTTCACAAATAAACTGTTAAACTTTGTTATATTCATTAACCACCAGCTTAACTGCGTTAACCATATATTTGAACTGCGTTTTAACCATCTAATTTGTTGTCAAAATTTAATGTGGAAATATCATTTCTTATGAATAATTAATTGTGTGCCATTATATTTATGCAACACAATGTTAGATAGCAAAATATGAGTAGATGTATAATGTAATTTAAAATGTTGTGTATAGTGGTACTGGTTATTAAACTCGTAGTTTTATAATTGTACATTGATCTTGTTTCCTTCTTCGATTCGAACTTGTGGATCACTTCCTAATCATAAAGGGATTGTTTTACTTGTTAATGCTTGTTATGAAATTAGTTAATGTTTTTATTATTATTTCTAATATTTTGTTTTGTCGGTTTGTTATTTGGGTTGTAGTGTGATCTTATACGATTGATGGACATCCACTCTCCTGTGAATGTTGTGGAGTGTGATATCATAAGTAAACTTGAAATTACTTTTGGTGGGTCATTACATATACAAGATGATCAAAAGTTAGAACATGTATCTGATGATGATGAGGATGGTAGTAGTAACTGTCATGTCGGGGAGGGACACATATGTGGTGGATTTGAACAGGAAGAAGCCACACTAAAAGCGAAGAGCTTGAAGGAGAGTTCAACCTTTCCTTATTCTGATGCGGTGTTGCCTTCAAGCTCTTCTGATGACGATCAGGCTGATGGAGCATTGACAGAGTCACTCTCTAAGCAATTTCCAGACTCGGTTTCTCAGCTCGTAAGTTCTAATTGTGTTCACAAATAAATCTTAGCAAGTTTAAGTATGCAAGTTATAGATTGTAGTTTATGTTTGGTATGATGGTTGGTTGCCGAAATCATTATGGGCAACCTTGGGTTTGCAAAAGCTACGAAGTTGCTGAAATCGCCCTGAACAACTGTGATGATGCAAAAGCTACACTTTGTAATGCTTTCACACAATCACGGTTGTTTACCCTGATTTCGGCTAACCCACCATATTACAAACATACACTTTATTTTAAAGGGGTAAAGATTTTTGACTCATTCAACAGATAGAAAGCTGGTCACTCCAATGTTGGGGTGGAAAGTAGTTGCTTGTTACATTAGTATATAACTCAACATGCATTTAACTGTTGTGCTAGATACATAGTTTTGGTTCAGCATAATTGGCAGCTATTTTTCTTCGCCTTTGCCATCCTTTGCTTATTGTTTTTTGTTTTCTCTGTATTATTTTATACCACAGGCACCTGCAAAACTTGTATCTGCCATGAAGGGTAGCCGCGAGAAACACATGGGATTGCAAATGAAATTGTCTGTTAAATGGGCCCCTGATGTGTATGATCCGGTACCAACATTGTCGTCACATACCGTGAGAACTAAGAAACAACATAGATCCCGGATCAAGAAGAGTGAAAAGAAAGGTGTTAAGAAAGGTCAAAAGGGCAGCTATTCTAAAGGGGGTAGCAGCAAAGATAAGAAGCAGTATCGCTATAGGTGGCCGGAATCTTGTGGCAAAGGATTTGATGCTTCAATGGAATTAAATAATCTCGATGTTGTTGGCTGTGATTCATACCATGAAGCTAGCAACTCAAAAATACCAGCTACAGAAAGGCCTTGTCATGTCGGAGAAGCGCTGAGTAACTTCCTTGATTTTGTCTCCTATATCAAGACAGCATAAATCACTAGTTCGATTTTGTATCCTATATCAAGACTGCATAAATAATTAGTTTCCTGTTTGTTTGTGTGACGAAGAGTTTTTTGTTTATGGTTGAAAACTGCTCAGTGTTGTTATCTTGAGAGGCCAATCGATATATCTCTTGTAATTCAGAACTTACCATCTACTATATCTCATGCACTATGTTCTTTTTGGATTATAAATAATGTGTGGCAATTTTTATTTTTTGATAATATTATTATCCTAAGGTGAACGGTGCTTGAAGGGAGGATCTGTCATTTTCTTATTACCATCTTTAGATTCGGATGGGAACAATTGACACAGGTTAATTTGACACTAAATCTCATCCCTTCATTTTATTTAATTCAAAGACCTTTAACAATCACTTAAATGTTTCATAAAACTAAATATTGTGATTTGTCTCGATCTTTCCCCAAAGCAGACAGTTCCATCTGTCTCACCAATTAATATTGTGATTCCACTGAGAAAAATAAAGGTAAATAACTTGGGGATCATCTTTATGTTGTTTGAACCTCTCTCTTTCACCTTAATTATCTCAATTATGTAGCTTGCAGGAAAAATAAATCCAAAGAATACTACACTGAAATCTAAATGCATCAAAAAGATAATTTACAAAGCAACCAAACTTGATGATCTAATAGCATTGTATCATTCGAAAGTCCAGCATTACCGGGCAAGCTAGTAAAACAAATTAAAATATAGGGCATGTTCTCTTTTTTGCGACTAAATAGAGAAAATATAGGTAACTGTTATTCCAAGCCAGAAGAGAGAATAAATCTGAACAGAAAAATGATTACATGTTTGCCACATCATGGATCTACAAGAACACACAAGGGGATTTTATTAGAGGAATTAATAAAAGTGTCATATTAGGAGATAATGGTCGCAGCAAGGAAAACTCTGTTAGTTCTATTGAGCTTGTTTTATACTACTTTGAAGGTTATTACTCTCAATGGTTAAGCCAAAAAGTGGAGATGACCCCGAAAGTGAATATATGTATGAAGGACGGCAACAAAATTGAATAAAGCGGATATTAGCTTTGAGAACGTTCAAGGTAGAAGCTATTTAGAAATGAAGTTTAACAAAACCCCAATTCGCAGCTGGTTTTTGTGCCTAGGTTGTTTACCTTTATCCAAATGTTTCAAGGCTCGTTTGGAAATCCCACATTTGAAAGTAAACTAAGTAATTGAGTGTGTTTTTACTTCTTAGGAACCTCATTGCATTTGAAAGTAGACCAAATTACTGAACATGTACCTTTCATATACAACTATGTTTCTCTAACTGACTCTTTGATTCATACTCATGAAGATGGGGAAGTGTTGGTTGACCCGGAAACCATTGACCATGGTTTTGTTTGTTTAATTCCTATCCTAGAAACTTATAGTGTTCAAAGGTTTAGAAGGAAGGAATTGCTTTATTTGAGAAGAAATATTACTTTTGCTGCAAATGTGAGCAATGACTTACATTTAGCATCAACATGCAAAAATCAGTAACAAGCAAAATAAACAACAAAAGTCATGGATGAATAAAAGGAAAACGGATGAACAAGTAAAAACCACGTACATGAAGGAATGAATGGAAGAGCAAGATAATCAACGCAAAATATATGGAACATGCAAAATCACGAAAAAAAAGCAGGCAAATCGACAGATCATTGATGAATACATGAGTTGAAGAGCAAAGAGGGAGATGAGGAGAGGACCAGCATTAGGGTTTGCAAGAGTTGGGTCTTTGTGTTTGTTTTTTCATAAGCCCGAATTCATATGCTTGTTAGGAGGGCTTATGAAAAACAACTTATGGGAGCTCATAAGCTCTTGGGATACTCTCGCCCAAACAGTTCTGAAAAGTGCTTATACCAATAGAACCCATATACGTCCAAAATTAGTCAATCCAGAGTGGCCCTTCATACAAATAGAGAGCTTATACCAATAGAGTTCATAAGCTGCACTAGCTACGAATCCTTTATAACAAAATCAAATGTAATAACAAGCAACCATATTATATATGTGGTACAAACATGAAATCCTTACTAATATTATAGAAGAAAGAGCCAACATCAAAAACAATTAATAAACCATAATATCTGAAAATCATAGGAGCAAATGGTAAAATCTGAGTAATCAGCTAACGCATCAGCAACCAATTTCATTGAGTAATGTTACCTGTTCCATCTATCAGATTTACCATTATAAAAAAAGCTCCTAGAGTTGCATTTGTTATGAGCACTTGAATCCTCAAAGCCAAAGGACTACTAGCTTCAAGGGACTTTAACTTGGTTTCCTTTAGCTCTTTAGTAATGTTACTCAGCCATATGAAGAAAAGGGACCGAAGATTCCTTGGATACTTGTTCATACCAAGAATGTGACACATTACAATGTGTGACTATGTAACAAGCCCCATATTTATTAAGAAAAACCCTCTTATTTCTAAGACTCTACACATTATGAAAAGAACCACGTTTCAAATTTGCAAACTGCTTTTATAGGACAGAAGCTCCATCTAGTGAACTCAACTCTACAAGTTATCTTAGTAAATTGAAAAACAAGAAAGGGTACACTCATGATCATTAAGAAGCTGGGAAGCTGCACTGATACTGCAGCCTGCTGAAACTATAAAGAGGAATGAAGAAAAAATTGAAAATGAATGAAGAGTGGAGTCACCTATTCACTGATCAATTAACGATGATAAAAAATCAACATCATCGTCAAAACATATATCAGAAACTAAGTTATAACCATAATAAAGCACATTGCAGATGAGAAAATGAAAACTAAACTGACATAAACAAGTGAATAGTGAATGCAATAGACACCACATGCAGAAACTTAAAACAAGCATAAACAAGGCGAAAGAAAAAGATACAAAACATGTGAATAGTAGATAAGCAAGGTAAATAACTAAACTGGCACAAATAAAAGCATTATTGACTTCAAAACCTGCTATCTCTCTTGTCTTCACATAGAACAAATTAAGGAAAGTAAATAACTTGGGGATTATCTCTCTATTGTTTCAACCTCTCCCGCCCCTTTCACCTTAATTATCAATCGGTCTGTTGTGCACCAAGCAGTAATATATCCTATAGCTTGCAAGAAAAATAAATCCATAGAATCCTACCCTGAGAAATCTAAATGCTTCAAACGATAATTTACAAAATAACCGAACTTGATACAGTGTTGCTTCTTAATGCTTCTAACATCATAGTTGTATAAGAAAGGTACATATTCAGTAGGTGAATGTGTTCTTAGGAACCTCGATGCATTTGAAAGTAAACCAACCAAGTAACTGAATGTGCACCTTTCATAAGCAACTATGTTTCTCTAATTGATTCTTTGATTCATAGTCATGGAGATTGGAAATTACCGATGATGATACATAAACCATTGACCATGATGTGTGTTGTAATCCTAATCAAATAAATTTACTTTGTTATGATGTATAGAAGGAAGCAGTTCCTTCATTTGATAAGAAATACTACTTTTGCTGGCAAATGTGAGAGCTGTCTTACTTTTAGCAGAAACAAGCAACAATAAAAACCATAGATCACAACAAAAATTAGTAACAAGCATGTATCACAACAAGTTTCTTTGGATCTGAAAGGGCATAGTAGCTACAATTGGACAGAACAGAATATAGGATTCACTGAAAAATCTAAAGACCTCCAAAAATATTGCTGTACAAAAACAAAATGTACTTAGGGTGTAGCTCTGTCTGTGTAAAATGTTAGAATGTAGTGCTTTCCTTTTGGGATTGGATTCAGAATCCCTTTGATTCATCTTTCTTCATTTTGTTTCAAAGTTCAAACCGAGTTTGACCATTCTTAGTCAACTCATCAAATAACTGGCTTGAGATCAGCCTCCGCCATTTTGTCACAAATCATCATGGCATCATTGACCCTACCCACTTTCAAATATGTGTCGACCAAAGTCGTGTGAGTGTGCACATCAGGGATCATAGACATGGAGTACATCTCTTGAAATACACTCTCAGCTTCGGACAACATATCATATTCACAGAAAGTAGAGATGAGCTTATTGTTGCCGTCAATATCTAAGAAAAAAGGCCTAGAATCAGGCTTGGTTCCAACTTTCTTCAAAGCGGCAAGAGCTTCATCAACCTCACCAAGCTTTAGGCATTCATCGACCATCACAATAAAAGTGCCAGAGTTGACACCATAAAAAGTGGGAGGCGTGTGATTGTCTAACATGTCATGAAACAAGTCCCAAGCCTCAGTTTTCTTTCCATGCTTGAACAAAACCCTCAAGAGAGCATTGCCTGAATCAGGTTTCATCGTACACTTGCGGTTCAATAAGGACTTGTACGAATCCATAGCAACCTCGTTTCTTCCTTGAGTAAAAAACCAATCCATATAAGCGGCATTTACAAAGCCATAGTAATAATACGGACACCACCTCTTCAAAACATCAATAAGCTCATTCGCCTTATCCAAATTTCGCGTTTGAAGATAACCAGATATCAGATTATTATACACAGAGTAATCCGGATGGACAGTGCATAACATCTCAAACAAGATGTTACGGGCGTCCTCAATACGACCAGCATTGATCAAACATTTGGTGAGAATGCGATAGGTAACGGGTGATGGTTTGAAAGACGCATCAGCCTTCATTTTCCGATAAACATCGAGAGCCGCGTCAATGCGGCCCTCATCACAGTAGGCATTAATAACAAAATTATGAGAGACAATGCAATTTTAAACAGGTTAAAGAAAAAATCGTACAAATCTAACAGCTTCATTGTATCTTTTTGCTCGGTGCATGGCACCGATGATGGCGTTGCAGGTGAACACCGTCGGACGAGTCGTGACTGAGAACACGGACTGGCGGGCCATGGCGGAGGCAGCTTCGAGGTGACCGGAGCGTATCAAAGATGTGACGCGCGTATGGAGTTCTTCAGGAGGATGTTCCGTTGGAGCGGAGGAAATTGAGAAGGAACGGACAGTGACGGCGAAGGAGAAGGTGGCGGAAGAGTGACATTGTTGTTGAGTAGAAACCCCATAATTTCGTAGTAGCTTCTGCTTTGAAATGAAAATGAAACAAAATTCTAACATTTTTCTTATAAAACCTGTTTAGTTTCAGAAGATGAAGTATTTAGGCTTAAATCACAACCTTACAATTTTGTTCCCTTGTAAAAAACAATAACAATTTTAACCTTAAATTTATATAAATGCTAGCAACACAACTTCAGTAATACACTTTTCAACACATGTAATTTAGTGGAATCCATAACTAATTAGAAAGTGTGTCTTAGAAGGTGTGTTACTAGCATTCTTCGTAAATTTAACTCATTTTACAATTTTGGTCTCTTGGTCTGATTTTGACACAGTCAATACACGCGTGGCACCTTACTTAAGTGAATAGAACGCCGAGTGTGTGATTTTATAATTAAAAAAAGTCAAATAATCATTTACAGAATTAAATGAATGAAAAAGAAATAATTAAAAAAAAAGTAAAAACTCATAAATTTATCCTTTTCAACATCATATTCATCATCATTCATAAAATTCACACAAAATCAATTCCACAAAATAACAAACAAAATTAACAACACTGCACAATCCAAATGCAAAATTTTCAACCTAACAAAGGTAAATCAACGAGACATAAGCCACCTCTTCTTTGCAGGTTGCCTCTTCCAAAAGTCAAGATTCATTAGTCCCATATTGTTGTTTTGTGTTTGGGTTGTGTTTGATGAGAAGAAAAAAGAGTTGATGATTTTCTGGGTTGTTAGCAAGAGAGATATTTGTTTTTCATTTTTTCATTTATTTAATTATGTAAATACGATTGTTTGACTTTTTCTTATTTTTTTAATTAAAAAATTACACAGGTGGCATCCTGATTCAAATTGAAGTGCGGATCTCAAATTCGAAAACGAGACGGTGAATCTGATTCAAATTGATGTGTGATCGAAACGAAATTGAATTTATGTGTGAACGAATTTCGAATTGTTGAACAAAGAAGAGAGGTTCTGATTTAAAAATGAGAAAGGAAAAGAAAAAGGTGATCGAAGATGGGGAATTTTAGAATTTAGGGTTGATATTCCTCCAACCTAAATCCTTTTCTTTTCCTAATTTAATTCAATTTTTGTTTTTTAATTATTAATCAATTATTTTTTATTTTGTATATAATTAATTATTTCTATTAATGACATTTAAAAATGAACAATTCAACACATACATGACAAATCATTGTCACGTCATTAATGACAATGATAAATCATCAAAATTGATGGGGTGCTAAATAAAACCTCAAAAATGTAAAACAGAGGGACCAAAATAGTGATTTTATAGAAACGGGGAGATTAAAATTTCGATTAAGTTAAAATAAGGAGAACAAAAGTACATTTAAGCTTAACAAAAAAGACCGCCTTTTTTTAGGGAATTTGTTTGACAATTTCTTCTCTCATCATACTCTCTTCTTACACGCCCTAGTTTTTACCCAAAAATATCATTGTTCGGATTATATCCTAACGTTTGTTTTAGATTATGTAATCTCAAAACCACTAAACATAGAAGGAAATAAGAGAACTTTGCTTTGGGCCGTACAAAACTTGTAAATAAACAATTTGGAAAATACATTCCGAAAACCTTTGTATATAATCCAAAATGTGTTAAAAAAACCCCATAAGACCATGGCAGAGACGAATTTTAGTGAATAATTTGACACATTTCAATTATATAATATGAACTTATAATGTACAACTCAGTGTCAAATTTGAAGGTCAATAGTTTTTCTTTCCTGGGTAGATATTCAGTAAAAAAAGACAAACAATTTGAGACAGAAAATTAGGAAAAGGGACACCTAATTTAAGATAGTGAGTAAAAAAAAAATGTTGAAAGGGGCAGCAAACTTCTGCAAAAGGTATAACAGAATGCACAAACATTCGGTTTCTTCAAACACCAACCACACCGTTAAGGGGAAAATGCTAAGCACTACGAAGGGATGTGTCAAGAATGAATCGATGCATGACTTAATTGCCTACCCCACCTATGATTTATGCCAACTTATCTTTCTATTGCAAATCCATCTATTGAACTTTACTAACTAACTAACAAATTTAAACCTGATTAACCATGATTTTCAAGTCACATTAGCATGTAGTTGGAACACCTGAAATCAGTTCAATAATGTTCAAATCTGTGTGAAATAAATTCAATTGATGGTTAATGAGTTATCATACACCCATTAACACTAATTGAAAAGCGTTGAGCACGCGTGTGAGCTACTTTAATCGGTTAAAAAGTTGTAAATTTTCTTATTCCAAATTCTTTTCAAAAAAACATTTATGTAAATTAAAATAACCTGCTACAGGAGGAAAAACCATGCTGCATCACGATGTAGCAGCACTTATTGTGCTGCTACCTGAAAGAAAATTGTTACCAATATCTTACACAAAACAAGGGCAAGAAACACCAATATCTATAATCCGAAAATTGATTGCTTATTGGATAAGAATACTTGTCTAAAAGTACTATCAAGGACAAACAAACAAACATTGAAAAAGGATCCAAAACATTAAACAGCACAAGGTTATCATTACATGAGTGATGACTCAGTTTCATATTTTAACAAAGCGAACATCGCTCTGTCCAAATGCTGTTCCACAGGCAGGACATTTGCGGTGACGGAGTTCAAGATTTCTTTGTATACATGGATTGCAGAACAGATGATAGCACTTCACAATCACAACCTGTCAAATACAAATCAAACTCTTAGATAATGTTGTTGGTTGTTGCAATAAATTTTATTTAGCCTTCTTCAAAGTTCAAAGAGATTGATCAGTCTGCATAAATGCTAGTCCCAGAAAATATCCCAAATAAGTTTTGTAATTTATCCATTTCAAAACAATCATAGTACCAACAGGCGTGCATTTGAGAAAATAGCTAAATTAAGCACTTATTCAAAACGTATACTAGGAGGCTTAATTTAGCTCTAGTTTGTAAGCTACAATGAAGTGTTCATTTAAATAAGCTGAAACAACTTTTGAATAGGTCATAAGTTATTTTTAAGAATGGATCCAAATACAAATATAGATGCTTACAATATGAAATAAGTTAAAATAAGCTTTCAAACCCTCCCAAGTTAATTTAACCATAAAAGAAAGAACTGTAGTTGGAAAAGTTGGCCAGTTTTTACCTCCTTTGGACGGTCAGAACAGACAGTACACTTGATCATGTTCTTACAAACTCTTATTTCTTCTTCAAGTTGTTGTACTGCAGTTTTTCTGCCTTCAGAATTCAGCTCAGCAATTTGGTTGTTCACTTGCATTAGTTCTTCCTCAAGCTTCTTCCGTGAACTCCTGCATGACATAATTGGATGAGTATGTGTTGAGCCAATTTAGAGGGCATTTCATTCGAGATAATCATTTTCCAAAGTCGACCATCAATGCATAACATTAACACATATCTCATGCATTGTAAAGTTTGCACCAAACTTTCTAGAATCTAGACACAGCACAAGACATAGCGTACTCGTACTGTAGCACTTGCATTTCACCTAGACAAGTAAAGAGATATCTCTCAAAACATGGATCAGTTTTGTTAAATGTTTTGTTTAGGACTGCTGCCATTTTTATTAGGTATTAGTTATTTTTATTTTAGTAACTGTTGTTAAGTTTTTAATTAATTCTGGCAGTTATTGGAAGTTTTAGTACTATGAAACTATGTAAAATAGGTTATGTCAGTTCAGTTTTTGTATCAGACCGGTTACATGAATTAAAGCAGTTATTTCTCCTCTGTCGTGTTCATTTCCAGCAACTAAACAAGTTTGATATTGTGTCTGCAAAAATATGGCATCTTAAAATCTACATGCTTAACCAAACTAAATTTTCTTTATGTTTTTGAAAAACCTAATTGCGAAAACTTGTTGAGTTTTATAAAATATAGGCTAAATTATCTTTTTGGTCCCTTAACTATTTAATTAGTATCAGTTTGGTAACTAAAATTTGATTTATTTTGGTCCTTTAACTTCTCTCCATTATATATTTTGGTCCTTTCCGTTAGTTTTAATTCAAAAACGTTAGGTTTTCTTCATTTTTTTCTGGAATTTTTCTGGGATTCTTGTTGTTGAATGTTGATGGAGATGATATGAAGATGAAAAAGAGGAGAAGGAGATGAAGAAAACCTAACGTTTTTGAATTAAAAGTAACGAAAAGGACCAAAATGTGTAACAGAGAGAAGTTAAGGACCAAAATAAATCAAATTTTAGTTAGGGGACCAAACCGATACTACCTAAATAGCTAAAGGACCAAAAATGCAATTTAGCCTAAAATATATGATTTTACACAAACTAAGCAACCATGGGAGAGTAAGCTGACATCAAAATTGAACCATATACCCGTGTTTTGAAATCGGGGAATACCCAAACCCAGTCCAAGTGGGGAAAACCCGTCAAAATGGGTTTGGTTCAGGCTGGTAACCGCGGGTATGGGTTTTGTTGCCATGCTAAAATCATCCATTACACAACCTTGCGGAGGTTCTAGGATCATCATTAGAATTAAAACTGTAAAATACACTAAACCTCACTTAGTGGAGGGTTGCTTCAAACCTGATGTGAATATTTCTATTTAAAAATATGTTCCCGATCCAAACTTGATCGAATGACTAAG
>Ga0209282_1001652_pt1 | contig 12380 bp, 7 predicted proteins | sample Mtrugardesep15_FD_187529 | JGI IMG/M metagenome (GOLD analysis project Ga0209282, IMG submission 187529) | Root nodule microbial communities of legume samples collected from California, USA - M. trunc garden sep15 (SPAdes) (version 2) | ecosystem: Host-associated > Plants > Roots > Nodule...
ATATATATATATATATATATATATATATATATATATATATATATATATATATATTTGAGAAGGATATGTTCAAAGATCTTGTATACTATAAACCAGTCATTATCCACAAATTGCTTCCTTAGGATCAGTTTTCACATGAGAAGAATCTATGAACTGATCTTAATAATAACTTTAATAAATTTATACTTTTGTGTCCCGTGTATATTTTGAAAGAGAAAGACATGTGAATTATTTCTTGAAACACTTATTCATTGATCATGGTCTGTAAATTGCAATACACCCAAGTTATTATCATAGCTAAATAAAATACATAAAGAAAAATAAGGTATGACCACAAAAAAAATCCTTTGTGGGTCCCTCTTCTCTTATTAAATGGTACACAGATCCATTAGAAAAAAGTGTACATCTGAGACAAACCTCAACTACAAAAACCCATCACTCCTCCTTCTCCACCACCTCCTCTTGGTTTCAATACTCAAAAACACTTTCTGAAAAGAATACATTTGTTTCCCTAATATGGCTAGACCACAACAGCGTTACCGAGGTGTTCGACAAAGGCATTGGGGCTCTTGGGTCTCCGAAATTCGCCATCCCATATTGTAAGTCTACACACCATCGTGATTTTGTTAAAACTTAAAGCATGTCAAAAATACTAGTACACCGTGATCCTGCCAAACTCATAGCCTCAAAAGATAGTAGTAACTGTTTTGAATTTTGACACATTACATATATGTACATTTCACATTTCTTTAGAAGCATATTCATTTTAAGTTATTAATCAATTATGAATGAAAAATAATGTTTTTTTTTCTTTTCATTATTTGCAGAAAAACTAGGATATGGCTTGGAACTTTTGAAACTGCAGAGGATGCAGCTAGGGCATATGATGAAGCAGCAAGATTAATGTGTGGTACAAGGGCAAGAACAAATTTCCCTTACAACCCCAATGTGTCACAATCATCATCTTCTAAGCTTCTCTCAGCAACTTTAACTGCAAAACTGCATAGATGTTACATGGCTTCATTGCAAATCACTAGGCCAATATCTCTGCAACAGCCTCAGAAACAATCTTCACAAAGTGTCAACATATCCATAAACAATGTTCCCATGAAAAGTAGCCAAGAAATTGATACTACTATGAAACATGAAGAGGAAAAAGAATCAGAGGGAAATTGGGTTTTCAAGAAAGTTAAAGTGGAAAATTCTCAGCAATTTATTAAGCCTCTTGAAGAAGATCACATTGAACAAATGATAGAGGAATTGCTTCATTATGGGTCTATTGAGCTTTGTTCTGTTTTTCCACCACAGACATGAAACACTTTTTTTCATGTCTTTGACTTTAAGCATTTCACTTCACATTCTTATTATGCTAATTTGACTAATTAATATTATTAATGCTTTAGGCATTTAGCTAGTGTCCTCTTTTGGTCCTAGATTTTTTATCTAAGTGACCCATTGGACAATGTTGTTATTATTTTATGTACATCCAATTATGTTGTCATCAGTCTATGATATTATTATTGTGCATGTTTCTTGGCACTTTGTTCAAAGATTATGATGATCCTTGCAATTTGCATTTCTAGTTGTAGAATCAGTTTCTTGTCTGTCATGTAAGGGAGTTTTGTCAAAAGACACGGCTAGAACTTTATTTCAAAGACTCTGGAGTTTTATGCACTGACATTGCACTTAATTCTGACACAAGTGTTTGAAAATGAAAATTTTCCATTGAATGTCTGTAGCAATAAAAATATTAATAATAATGATAATAATACACTACCTCCCTCCAATGCTAGAAGCTCCATTGAATGTTTTTATTTTATGATCTGGTAATAATAATATATTTTCAGTAATTAAAAATGAAACTTATATTTTGACGAATATTTTTCCAAAAGGTGATTTATATTTAAGGACATGGTAGTTTATCACTTTTCGTTTTCTCGTATGAATCCTTATCATAACTTAAGGATTACTTCCAACAATGTTTAGAATAAAATTACTTCCGGTGGATCGTAGTTAACGAAAAATAAAATAAAAAATCTTATGTGTTTCCCAAGTGTATGCTTGTGGAATGTGAACCAATTACCCTGCAAAATTTGTTAATAAAAATATGAAAGAGCTTTGCTATTGGCAAGAAGTTTTTCAGCAAAGGGAGACTATATTGAGATTTGAGACTCTCTAAAGATCATAGTACAGGATTGTCAATTATTTTCCAATAGAATGGGCGTGAACAACATAGTTTTGACTTGCTGCACAAAAGATATGATTATGGTTGCATGTAGGATAAAAGTTTTGGGGGGAAAAAGGATATCTTTTTTGCTTTGTTGGCCATTGTTGCTTTAAAGAGATAAAGAATGGACACTGAATAAGATTGAGTGGATATTCTGATGATTAATATAAGGTCCCATTTGCATCAAAGGGGCTTTTAAGGTTCATTTTTGCAACTCCTCTTTTCTCCAAATCATACCACACTCTGCCTCTCATGCACGCTTCCTTTCATATTTTTCCTCTCACACTTATGCATCAAAGTTCAAACCACGTCACTTTAAGACTTTCACAACATACTCACGAAGAATTTCATGGACCCTCATGAGTTTTCCATATCAACAATAATTTACTTTAACTTATCACATTTACACTTAAATTAACAGCTCAGTAGTAAATCCTATTAGTATTAGAAAAAAACTCAATATTACTCTATCTCTAAATACAGGATCTCTTCAAATTTTTCCCTCTACTTTCTATATGATCACTTTCAAACTTTTATCTACAAAAAAATATCACTTCTTTACCAACATATTCTTGAATAAATTATATATTACAAATCCCTTTTGCAATTTTACATATATTTAAAAAAGACAATAATACACAAGGACGTTGATTCAGGTACTAAAGAATTGACTCATACCCTCTATAAAATATGAGTTTAACTTTCGCTGTCGACATGAAGATTTCATTGATAAATTATACCTAAGCAATTATGTCTCTTTCAAAACAAAATGCAAGTAAATCTGTAAAAAAAAAATCTTGATGTTTGGGACCAACTCACCTAGATATTTTATGATAAAAAAGGTAGATAGTGTATTTAATGTGGAAGAGATTTATATTTAGGGAAAGTACTAAATTTACTATATTTGTTTTCATAGATAAAGAATTAGTGTTTACATCAAGAAGTGATGTAACCAAAAATTAACTTTCCCCTCTCTTAAAAGGTGTTATTACAGAAGAAAGCTACCTCAAGTAACTTTTGATATGTTGGCTTAAGAGGAATTCATTATCGTTACCACAATCTTCGAAACCGAACCTAAGAGAAGCATGAAAACGATAGTATATCAAAATCACCGAATCAATTTGGTAATCCTAAGAGGGAGACAGTGTCATCTGTGTGGAAAATCGTTAGATTTGGCGAAATTATACATTTATGCATGTATTTGACCATGAAAAGAGATCCTAATAATCTAAAGTTGAGTCGAGAGGGAAATTATACATTTGTTTTACTCAAAAATCGAATTAAGATTCTTCTTCGGATGAATTAGTTTTTTAGTGGAGCTCATTAATCACTTGAATTCAATTGTTTGATTATATTTAATACGTGTTTGGTTCTCCGCAGAATTAATTCTGATGAATTGATTATGTAAAATTGATTTTATACAAAATGATTTTTGCTTAAACACATAGCTAAAAGTAAATCGAACAATTAATTTTAGGCTAAAAAACAAATTTGAAGGCAAGAATCCAAAGTCAAGAGTGAATTCTAAAGTCAAAATAAACTCTATTCCAACACATGCTAACATGTTGAAATTAATTTTACATCTTTAGAATAAATTTTTCATCATGCAAAAAGTGAAACAATTTATAAAAACACATACTTAATCGTCTTTGATAACCTCATGTCAGCTTCATCAACTTCATATAGTATTCAGTTCAGTTCAACATAATAATTACCCAATTCTAATTTCTAAGATTCCATTACTTATTGAAACAGTTCTTATATCCACAATAATTATGGTCTAGAGCAACAAACCATGGCAAAATTATGAGGTGATTATTATTATTATTTTTCTATTTAAAATATATTAACTATAGTCAGGGTGATTGACATGATTTAAAACATTATTTTTACCACTATACTTGATTTTTTTTTCTTTAGTATCTAGAAAGATTTTCTCCCATAATGTTAAACTGGACTCATTACTACATGGCACATGCATTCAACATTTCGATTGAAGGATCCATGCACTGTATGTATGTAAACATGTACTTAAACAGTAGTATTTGGAGTTTTCAGGAATGAAATAAAAATAGTGTTTTTCTAACTAATAATTCAGATTTCAAATTTATTTAATGGATTGTGTAATTTGGTGTCCCATCTCTATCAGTGAAACTTCATGATTATTATCACCTGTTTGGGAATTGATTTTGCTCCCCACAACCATCAAATAATAAAGCAATTTAGTCTCATTATTTTGTTTTCCTTTTGAATCACTAAAGTTGGTTAAATCATGGCATCTTATAGTGAATTTATCATCATTAACAGTTTGAATCTTGTGACACAGAGGAGCACTTTAAGGTTCACCTGCCCTCACATTTTCCATTTTAGTTTATAAATGACAAATGCAACAATATTACTTAACTGGAGTCAAATTCGTGAGAGATGAACAGAGAAAGAAGGAAAGGGTTAAATGCTGTATGACATGTTTGTTTTATCTAGGAAATTATGCTAATTACCTTAGTTAAATACTCCTAAATGTTTGTATAGTGGATGAGTTGATGGCTTGAATTGCACACATGATAGCACTTTGACTTGTGATTATTATTACTGCTAAATTGTTTGTAATGCTAAGTGTTTTTCTCTTGTTTGTAATAAGTACCAATAAAATATTAATTATTACTTTCTCCATTCCTTTTCTTTTGATGTTTTAGCTTTTGACACAAGTTTTAAGGAGTAATTAAAGTATATAAACATTTGTGTGTTTTTTACTTAAATGTCCTTATTTATCATTAAATTCAAATGTGAGAAAACAATAATAAATTCACTAAAACATCAAAAAATTTAGAATATAGTTGAACTTCTAAAACATCAAAAGAAAATGAATGAAGGGAGTACTTGTTTAAAATAAGTGCATACTACTTATCAATTATCAACTCACCATACTACTCTTGTAACTACTTTAATTAACAAGATTACTTTAGCATTCTATTCTCATATAATTATTAGTAGTTGCATTCTATTCTCATGTGAATAAAAGTTTTCCACCCTTAACATATTGGTAAATCTTATTTCTATGAAAAATAATATCCGGGAATGATTATTATAAATGTGTATCAAAAATGAGAATTTAATATTTTCAATCCACTTTTTCAAATAAATATGTGATAACCTTGAAACAAACACACTCTTAAAGCTATGCATAATATTAACAAGACACTACATATGAGAGGGAGAGTAAAAGAACATTTTTTTTAAAAACAACATTGTTAGTAATTTGTTATTATGTTTGTATTTTTGTTCTTCGTCTAAATTTGTATCCATGATCTTTAGCTCCCTTAACCCTTAATTAGCTCAAAATCATTTAAGTTTCCCAACCTTAAGGGGGAAATAATAATAACTAATGTACATTTTCTATCGTTGTTTAGATTAGTTCGCCAACAAAGTTGATTTGATTTCAAGAATTGTTAAGATTATAATATAATTTTATAAGTCATAGCCTAGTTTTAAGGTAAAGTATTAGAAAAACAAATTCAGATTCATGCATTTTAAGGATGTCACATTTACGCATTTGAGACATTAATGATTATTCAATCGAGATTAGATAATCTAAAAAGATTATACTTTTATTTTGTAATTTTAAATATCGAGTTTTAATCTAGATTGTTTGATCTTCATCGAACAACCACTGATATCTTGACCGTATGAATAATGAGATTCTCAACTTTGCGCGAGAGATTCAAACCTAGATAAAACCATAAGGGGAAAGTAAGAGTCATTCACAATTTGATTTCAGTACAAAATTTCATTAGAAGGAATTCCATAAAGTAGGAAACAATGTGTGTGGATGTTATTGTTAAAAGACAGGTAGGTGAAGGAGTCAAGGTTGTGATCCTCCTTATAATGAAAAGCAGTCAAAACCAATCATGTTGCACCCAATCATGGTTTATATGTAGAATGCTAGAAATTCCGTCAAACAAAATGTAGAATGCTGGAAATGTTAAGGGGAGACAATTATACATGACATTGTACCTCTCCCCACTCCCAAAATCACATTTGCAAGATTATTTAGATTTTGTAAAAGGTCTATTATTTGTTTTTCAGGTGCCTTGGATCAGGTAGGTCATATAAATCCAAAAGAGGACGTGGAAGAGAATAAAAAGATTAAAAAAGTTTGGTGGCCTACTCTGCTAAAAGCCAAAATACTTTCAAAGAGCAGTTTTGAAGCATAAGAAATTTTTAAAATTATTAGTTGAGTGGAAGATACTATTTTAGCTTTCTTTGTATGAGATGAGATATAAAATGATACTGTTTTAGTATGAAACAGAACAAACAACACACCATAATAAACTTCAACATACCACGACATTTAGTCTTAGATTTAGCAGTACATGACATGTCTCGAATTTCCGCTACTTGTCTTTCCCCATTCTTTCACATGGTTGAGTGCATGTGTACGCTTTGATCCACATGGTTTCAAACTACTACCCTTCTCTTAACCTAAGCAAACAACCACACATGAAATAATTTTTAAAAAAAATTGGTACTAGACCCTCCTAGACTAGTGTAGGGTTCATTCTACAAATGTAAAACTAGACAAAAAAAATAATAATGTTAAGTTTTGAATTCCTCTCTTAATTATTTTGTTTAAGTTAGACTTTTAATAAATTATTAAAACGTAAATGCAATTGACTTTATTATCATTATATAAACTAATGAAAATAACTTAATTTATAGTGTTCAATATTGCTTCTACTGTATTCTTCAAAAAAAAAATATTGTTTCTACTGTAATAGAGTTGCTCCTATTTTAATGGTGTTTAACTATTTTTTTATAGTAATTTAAAGGGTTAATTATTTTTTATTTTACAGGGACATTTTTCAGACTTCGCATACCTTACAGGGTCAATTTTAATAATTAACCCTAATTTAAATAATATTATTAAATTAAAACGATATTGTAGTCAATAACATAGTTTAAATATAGGATAAAAATTTGACCAAAAAAAAAATATAGGATAAAAATGGAAGGAAAAAAGTGCAACCCAAATTTGTGTATTCTCTTTTATATATTGTTATTGTTATAGGTAATGTTAGCTTTCAATTCTAAAAAAGAATAACTTGACAGAAGAAAACATAAATAATAAATTTGAAACTTTAAATTGAGAGATCTCTAGAATAATTTTGCTTTCAAGACAAGAGTGATAATCTCACTATAATGTGAGAAGGAAAGAAACGAATTGTTTCATAACTACTATCAAAATTTTGAAACCAAATATCCAAATCAATAATTTGTTTTCTAAAGAACCATCCATTAGATTGTAGCATTTTGTTTAATGAAGGTAATGGTAGTCTAAGGCGGGAGAGTTTGATAGGTCTTACACCGTGAACGTGTCCAAATTTTTGTTTTTAATGGTTTGATTGTGAAGCTCTACGATTATAATTATACACTAGATAGTTTTTATTTCAGCTCACTTTCCTTCAATCAAGCGGAGTGTTTTAGAAATAGAAATCAATTTCCTAACTTTAGTTTCTTAAAAAAAAAAAATCTTAACTTTAGATTTTTCTGATGTACCTTTTTCAGGGATTGTGTAGTTTATGGTGTACTATTGTTTCTTTGCACTACATTTTATTTTCTCTGTTTGCAAAAAGAAAAAGGCCATTATTTTTCTCATTATGTGAGCTTCTCGCATGTCCTATTTGGATTCTAAAATTTAAAATATTTCAACATGTATTTGGAGGTTTTATGGGGTTTGTATGCAGTTCGGATTTTAAAATCCAAAAAGTGCGTGAAAAGCTCATAGGATGGAAAAAGAGACAATCAAAAATACATGGTGTGGAACTTGTAAACTAAAGACACCTTGGGCCTATGACTTCTTGTTGTGCCATTTTTGTTCTTTCTTTGTTTTGGGCTTATTTTCAAGGCATATTAGAAAATTGCTTCTCTCACATCAAGTTTTGCTTAAAAACACATGAAAAATACCATTTTATCTCCAACTGCAATTAACTACCGTTTGGTAAGCAAATTGTAGTTAACTACCTTTGTGCCGACTGCAGTTGACTCAGCTCTACTTAAGTGTAGTTCCTCACAGACCATCAGAGTAAAGCAGCATGTTCCCTTTAACCAATTGTGACCTCTAAAGCAAAAGAATATGAAGAAACAAACCAAATAAATTAGGCTAGCAAGATCATAGTAATTCTTATGCAATTATACACAATATATGCTGCAGAAACAGAAGTCAAGATAAGCAGTTATGGTCTGAATGAAAAAGCTAGTTTTACAGTTGAAAAATTAAAATGTGTTGCGCAATGATAACCACGACAATGACAGGAAGCAGAGATATACCTCGGGGGAACCAGTTAACTGCACTTAAGTGATAGAGGAAGCAGAGATATATAATGATAGATTGTAATTGATGCTCTGCAAGGAACTGCACAGAAGTGCAGCTGAGTCAACTGCAATTCGCTTACCGAAAGGTAGTTAAAATGATATTTTCATGTGTTTTTAAGCAAAACTCGATGTGGGAAAAGCAATTTTTGGTTTATTATCCACCAAAAGAGAAAATTGCAAATAAGTGCAATATGAAAATAAATGCCTATTTCTTCTTTTTTTTGATAGAGCAAAAGGAAAATAATAATAGGGGAAACACAGTTGTTTAGAGAAAAGAGAGAAACGAGACAAAATATAGAGTGAAGGACGCGTAAACTCTTTGTTGATTGTTCATCTTGAACATTGAAAGGGATAAGAATTCTTTGATTGGTAGTGAAGTGAAATAGTTTTTCTGAAGGGAAATCATTGTCATCATCTCCTAACGATGCAAGTCATCAATTTGGGACTGAACTCTATAATTCGTTATTTTGTACAAATCTTCTCATTCATTTATTGTATAAACTTTTGTTTTTGCATAATCACATTATACCACGTCCTGCAAGAGCCCCCTGCATTGCTCATAGGCTCGGCAAAGTTCCGAAAATGCTCCTATATATAATCATAGGAAGTCACGTTCCGATGCTCTTTGAGTGTTATATTCTGAAAGTAGTACATATCTGAACCTTGCATCATGTGATTATGCATTCTTATTATCCCCAAAGCACAAACCAATATGATTTTTCAAGTGCAAATTCCATTTCTTAAGCTCCCACTTGTAGTCATCATTTTCACAAATCAAGCCAAAACCGATGACACAGAATTAATATACTGATGTACTTCAACTATTGTTAGAAGCTTAATAGTTCTTGTAAAACTATAAAATGAAGTACTATGACCATTATAAAAGTCCATTTTTTATTAAATACCCCGTTATGTGTGTAGGAGGTGACATATGCAAAATCCCACTACTTTTCATGCTTAACTCTTCTCTTCCTTGCAAAAAAAGTAATAAAAGATGCTTGATTGGCGCTATTGTGTTCTTTATACATGCAGTATTAATTCTTCATGTTCCCTGTGCGTGAATCATGATCAAAAACATCTAAAGTGAACTACGGGAAGATAACACTTACAAGAGCATCAGAAGGTAACTTCCGATGATTATGTGTAGTAGGTGTATTTAATAACTTAAAAGGACTATTAAAATCTTCTGAGAGGAAAAAAAGAATTTACATCTTCCAATTGTAGAATAGGAGTATTTTTGTAAAGTAGTTACCAATGCATGTAAAATATTAGCAATTGTAGACAAATTCACATTTTATTTGTATATCTATCCAAGAAATTTACATTTTATTTTTATATTTATCCATTATGAATATGATTGCTTTATCTTATCAATTTGAATGAGGGATGTAAAAGGATATCAATTTGAACGAGTGATATAAAAAGAGATCAATTTTATACACCGACACACATGCATCCAATCAAATCACATGAAAGTATCAGCACTTTTGTAGATTAATTTTTAAAATATCTTCATAAATATTCAAATCGTGTAATTTGACTGAATGCATGCATTGTAAAAGAAATTACACTATCAATGTACATAATTTTTTTTATGAAATAAAGCTTAGAAGAACTGAGCTCCATAAACACCAATATCAAACAGATTCAAGACTCAATAAACGTTTATAAAGATAGTTATAAATATTGTATAACAAAAAATAGTTACAAATCACCTGCTAAAGAGATCTCCACATCAACCAAAGAAAGTTAAATCTATCATTTTACGAGTGAATTAACTTATTATCAACTAAACCAATATTCTTTTGTCAAAAGAAACTAAACCAATATTCTTGAAAGAGAAGAAAAAGGAGCGAATGTACTTTTGATTAAAATTTTACAAAATAATAATTGAAGGCACACGTGGATTTACTTTGACTATTTTTTGTGCAACACAATATTTGACTATTGTTTTTTTTACAAAAATGAAACATTCTTCAAATTGATAGAGTACACCGCAATCAAATACAAACATCGCTAAAAACGTAAAGGATAAATCTGTGAACAAACTCACAACACCCAAGTTAATAGCATACAACGGCAAAGTGCCTACAAATAATATGATAAAATCTAAACCACTGAAATATCCATGCTTCCGGATCTACAATGTTGACGCCCAAATCATTGATTGAATTTGTAATTGATTGATGTCGATCTTTCAATAGGAATTAAACAAACACCGCGACAAGACGCGAAATCAAACGCCGCACAAGACGACGAACAACACAACGCCACACTTAGACGACGAAATCACAGAAAACACAAGAAAAACTTGATATATGTGAAAATCACTTATTTAAATTGAAATAAAAGGGAAAAAAAGATGTAGAGGGGTGATCTTAGGTCAAAAAATGACATAAAATCACCCCTCCTTAATGAACGAAGGAGAAAGAAAGTTTAGAGAGAAGTTGGAGTTTCTCTCACAAGAAAACTAGGGCCGGCTAATATTTGACTATTGTTTTTAGGGAAAACTTTGACTATTTTGTTTTTAAAGATTGACTATTTTTATTTTTTTTGGTAAATAGAGATAATTTTCATTAACCAAAACAGTTATTACAAACTACATGGCAACATGAAGCCCCAATCCAAAGAAGCAAGAGTTAATCTCACAAACAGAACAAACAAAACAAAAGCCAAAGGCCTCACAAGCTTAACATTAGACTCTTTGTCTTTGTAGATTTCAGCCCACTAATGTAAACAATCTTTTTGATTTGATCAAGGAGTTCCTGAACTGATTGGTGAATGTGTTGAAATCTTCTGGCTTTCCTTTCCTTCCAAATCATATATTGCGTAATACTCAATACCATTCTACTCATATGATGAGTACCAGTGTTCCGGTTGCATTGACTTTGAATATATTGCATCACAATCTGCCAGTTGCAAGCATTAATGTTCATGTTATTCCAATGCATTGCACCTGTCCGGACAGCCTTTGAATACTCACAAGTAAAGAATAGGTGAGAATGTGTTTCATTCTCTTTTTTACACAAGATGCACATTTGGTCACAGTAAATTCCAACTTTACTTAATCTGCCACAAGTTGGCAATCTACCATGAATAGCTAGCCAAGTAACAAACAAGCACTTTGGAGGGGCAGGGTTATTACATGTCATTTTTCTCCGATTAACTTTAACAAAATCACCTCTTAAAGCATTATACATTCGCTTAATAGAGAAGTTAGCTTATTGAAAAACATTACCATTGACATTGGAAAAAATCTTTGCTCCATCAAAAACTTTTTTTATTACCCATGAAGCTTGTGATGGTACTTCCATTAGAAGCACATTTCTCCCTTTTATATAATATTCATGAACCCACTTCACCCATAAGACATCTTTCTTATTGGCCAAGTTCCAAAACTGCTTGCTAAGAGCAGCTTGGTTCCAACAATTCAAATCTATGACATTCCATCCACCGGCTGATTTTGGCAAACAGATATGCTCTCAGGCAATAAGAGCTCTTTTTGAAGTACCAGATTTACCAGTCTAGAGGAAGACAAGATTGACTATTTCTCTTCTCCATATTTTTCACTTATGCATATCAAATACGGGATGAAGTCCCTCCAAATTGAATTTTTTCTTATCAGCCGTCATAAAAAGAAAAGTTCTCAAAATGGAAAATAAAAACCTTTCAAGAAAAAATTTGAAGGAAAAAACTTTTCGAATTTGAAGGCCGTAACAAATAATACTACATGTTATATGTGATTATCGTTTATCTTTATCATATTTTTTTTTTTTTTTTTTTT
>Ga0209282_1001656_pt1 | contig 12365 bp, 8 predicted proteins | sample Mtrugardesep15_FD_187529 | JGI IMG/M metagenome (GOLD analysis project Ga0209282, IMG submission 187529) | Root nodule microbial communities of legume samples collected from California, USA - M. trunc garden sep15 (SPAdes) (version 2) | ecosystem: Host-associated > Plants > Roots > Nodule...
GTTGAGAGCGTCCTATAATTCCACGGATGATTTTGGTTATTCAATTGAATCAAATTTCATGACCAGAGAAATGCAGCAACATATTCTTTTAAATTGTGGTCTGCAACGGCAATTGCGGCTACAACATAAAGGATTTTGAGATCTTCACAATGGCACCGCAACTGCAATTTTGACCACATTGACTGCATTTTTCCACAATATAAAGGTTTATAGTGTAACCACAACTTAAAACCATGTAATATATTTGGTTCCTCGTGTGTTAGCAATCCAAACATCAAATTATCTGCCAACAGAAATGCAAGATATTGACTTGGTGGTAGCAACAACCATGTCACACCATCCTATAAAAACACACCAATCATATAAATGCTTATGCATAAACTATTTTAATAACAGAAGATAAACTAAAGTCAAACTGTTTTCGTAAACTCTCCTTGAGAGTTAATTAAAATAAGATGAAAACAACTTATGGCCATGACATAAGCTATTTTTATAAGCTCTCCTAAACAGTATCACACATGTTTATGTCAGTATATAAACTCAAATAAATCAATCCGGCCTATAGTTATAGTAACCACCACTAAGTCGCTAACCATGAATAGTCCATGCTGTAGCACAACTGGTATATACTATTTCCAGGTTTCCCTCTTGGTAGAATTCTTTGCATGTTAAGAACATAACCATCTTTTGTTGTCACCTAAAATCAATTACATATGTATAGAAGCTAGTTAGAATCTATTACTTGTTCTAAAAACAGTTATATACATAGAAGCTGGTTAGACGCTACTTTTTGCTCAAAATGTTGCTGATTTCTAATAAAAAACAGAGACATATGAAAGCAATGCACAGTACCAAGTGTTTTTCACAAGCATAGCCTTGTGTCTTCGCTAGTGATGAGCATACACCATCATTGAGTTCAGGTGCTAATGCAGTAATGATGCTTAAGGGTAAGATTTTTGTTCTTGATGCAAGAGTTAAACCACAGAAGAGAATCACAAGTGTTATTGAGAGTGATGACTTTGCCACCTTGTATTTTCTGATGTATTAATCTTCTTGATTCAGACATTATTTATATGAACAGAAAACAAAATAAAAACACCGGAAGGAAAAAATTCTATAGATTTATTATACCCTTAAACTGAGGCTTACAAAAGCACACACCATCACTGAGTTCTGGTGCCAATGCAGTAATAGGGCTTAAGGTTAAAATTTTTGTTCTTGATGCAAGAGTTAGACCACAGAAGAGAATCACAAGTGTTTTTTAGAGTGATGACTTTGCCATCTTGTATTTTCTGATGTAGTAATCTTCTTAATTCAGGCATTATTTATATGAACAGAAAACAGAATAAAAACACAGGAAGGAAAAAATTCAATAGATTTATTCTACCCTTACAAAAGAAAAATTCCATTTATCCAACAATCACCGACAGTCTACTCACGAGATCAACCATGATCCAGCCTGAGCCAACAAGTCCTCTTCAAATCAATCTTGTGCTAAAAGTGCACTAAACATTTTGTTCCCCCAGAACAGGTCCTGCCATCAATTCCTCAATCTGATCTTTCTCCTTTAACATGCTCTTAATCTCGAGCTTTCGCGACAATAGCTTGACTGTGGTTTCCATTGGAGTAAATCCCTTCGAGACCATCTCCTCAAAGAATGTGCAAGCCTCCACAAGTTTTCCGCTGTTAGACAGACTCTGCACCAGAAGCGTATAAGTTCCCGGATCAGGGCTTAGATCATGTTTGAACATGTGATCCAGCAAAAACTTGAGCACCTTCATCCTCTTCTTTTTGCAGCACATCTTGAGCAAAGGATGGTAAGTCTGAAGATCCGGCTTGCACGATGTTTCTTCCATTTCTTTTAGCAACCTGAGAGCAGTCTCTTCCTTTGAGTGTGCACAAGCAGTACTAATCATAGTATTGTATGTCACAACATCTCTCACAACCCCTTGCTTAGGCATATCCTCGAAAACCTCACAAGCATCCTTTAACCTACCAGCTTTGCCAAGAATGTACATCAATGAGCTATAAAATGGGGTGTCGGGCACAATTCCATCCTTCTTCATTCTTTCATATTCCTCCAAAGCTTTGCTCAATTGCCCCGCCTTCCCGTAACCATGCAATAAAATAGTATACGTCACAGCATTCGGAGGACAACCATTTCCCCTCATCTCCTCCAAAACTTCATCAACCTTGCGAAAATCCTTATCGTGACAATAAGATTCAATGAAATTATTATACGTAAAAACATCCGGCTCAAACCCATGTTCCTTCCTGTCCTCCATCACTTTCTGCGCTTTCTCAAAGTTTCTAACTTTGCACCACCCATTTATCAAAATATTGAACGACGGAGAACTCAACGGAACAGAACTCTTAAACTCATCGAAAACCTTATGAGCAATTTCAACACTTTGTCCTTTCACCAAAGCATCCAAGAGCTTATTCAGCGCAGCTGTATCCTTTTCGACACCATACTCACCCATTCTGTGAAACGCTTCCACAGCTTCTTCATGCCTTTGAGCCTTTGCAAACCTCCTCATTACCGTACTCATTGTATCCAAACTCACATACCCTTCAATTCCTTTCATTTCCTTTACCAATTTCCACATGAGATCAAATTCCCTAGCTTTTCCCAATATATCAACCATCAAATTGTACACTTCAGGAGAATGCACATAAGGTGTTTGTTTTTTCGCCCAAATGAAAAACCCATATGCCACAACCCAATCATTTCTGAATCTCTTCAAAACCTGCATAACCAAACTGTTTGAAACCCGAAAATCACAATCATCGAGTGATTGAGCAACATGGTCACAAGAAGAATGACGTTGTTCCTTAAGAAAAGTGCTGATTTTTTTAACATCTTCAAGCTGGATGCTTTCTTCCAAAGATGGTTTTGTAAAGAGTCTGGGTTTGGTTTGAAGGATGTTGGAATCAACCCAATGAGCGAGAGAAGGGATAACGAAATCGTCGTCGGAATTTGAAGGGGTTGGGTTGTCGGAGAACATGACCCATGGTGGAAGTTCAGGTGATTCAGGTGAGTTAACCACCGTACAGAAAGGGTTGATGAAGAAATTGGAACTGCGAGTGGTGGTGATTCGTGGAGAAAGGTGGCGAGTGAGGTGGTGGAGGATTCGGTACTTTGACAGCATTTTGAAGCTACGAAGGTTTGATTTGTTGTGTGGTCTAAACCTAAAACTGAGTTTAGTTTACGAATGAATAGTGCAGTTTTTCGAAACCAAATTTGAAAAATGGTTAATCAAAATCAATAGAAACCCGAAAATGTTAACAACACCCTGTTGACACTGTTGATTTTGGTTTTTACTTACTGCATATAGTTCAAAAAATCATGTTTGTCTTCTTATTTTTTGTCAGATAGGTTAATGGCTAATCTGGGTTCGAACCCCGGCATATAACAATACATATCTCTGCCAACTGAGTTATACTCATAGGCACCATTTGCATTCTATTCTATTCAAGTGTAAATTATAGTTTATATATTGTTTAATATTATTAAAAGTGTTTTTTCTTAAAACTAAAATGAATTATATTAACCATAGCTTAGTCTCTCAAATACAATGAGTATCATAGAAGAAGTATATAAAGTCATTAAAATACAAAAGCTAAGATAAATTAAGTGATAACTCCCAAACATAAAAGGGGATTAAGCGAGCACATGTGATAATTAAAAGCAAAATTAGAATGATTAGCCTTCAACCACCAAAAGGATTGGAGCTTAATTTTATCTATAAGTTGGATGATTGAATTTCCCTTTTGTTGAAAAACTATAGGCATTCCTGCTAAATAATCCAAACGCAAAACAGAAAAATCAAATAAAAAGCATAACAAATGTTTATTGAGAAGCCTCCCAATGATCGAAAAATAAAAAAGTGATTTTTTACTCGAGCAGGTTTGACTGAAACCAATCCGAATCAGTTATAAATTTCATACCAAATTTGTCCATGTCCCCAATTTCCACTTACAAATTTGGTTGTAATTGTCCATAAAAATCAAACTTGGAAGAGTAAAAGTGAACAAGCTATAGTTAAAAGCGTTATTATCAGTTTTTTATTTTATGGTGCCTCATTCGTGATTTTTCCGTGAGTAAATGATTCGCAACATAAAAGCATTTCCTTTAAAAAATGATTACTAAAGTCAAATCTCTATTATTTACTGTTCTACATAATGCCTAATTACTCTGTACTACTACTAAATATGTATGTAGTGTACTAGTGTAGGAGAAACTGAAAATAAAGAAAGCTTCTGGTAAGTATACACCTTTATTTGAATTTTGTTTGCTTTATTTCAATTCTTTCATTGATTATTTGTGTAATATATATTTTGATGCAGCGTGCTGGACTACTTCCCTCCTACGATCTGTTGTATATGTATTCACTGTTACACCCCCAAGCTGGTTTTTATCAAGTACTGCCTGTACTGGTGAGTTTTATGCTTGTTTGGTTGAACGTCGGAAACCATCAAACACAAATTTAAGTTTATGAAACAAAATTCCACCGTAAAAATACATTTTAGATTCTTGAGTTCAAATTGATTTAGCCCCTAAACTCAATTCATATCGTCTATTCGGAGCTATTATGAGTATTTTTTGCCCTATAGAATCTGTTTAAAAATCACTTTCTTTGTTATTGTTTCTAAATATAATCCATTTTACTTTCATATCAGTTTTAACTAAAAGGTGCTTGTAATTTCTAAATAATAAATGGGCAGGTGTTAACAAACATATTGTTCTCTTCATCGGTCAAACTGTCAAAGTTGAATTTCCCTAGATTTCTTAACATTAGAATGTATGTATTGTCACATTATTGCCCAAAAGTACATATTTCCTACTCCCTCTGGTTTTTAACTCTTGACATAAGTACATATATACGAACATTAGAATGTTTTAACTCTTATGAAGTAATTAAAACATAGAAATATTTGTATGTTTTGGACTAAAATCTTTATTTATGATTAAATTCGCATGTGATAAATCAAATGCCACAACTTCTTTAATAGTTTATGGTATGTTTTTCCAACAAAGGTAAACTAGGGAAAAAATATTAAATATTCTAAAACATCAAATATTTAAAAATAAAGTTGAAGTTCTAAAACATCAAAAGAAAAAATGGAGGGAGAATCTCTTTTATATTGCGGGAACATTTTGTTGACAATGCCAAATTATCTGAAAAGTATTGCATTGTTAATTGTGACCAAGTATTGGTATGTCTTTGAATAGCCGCCTTGTCATTGACTCATGAACTTTTAATATCAATGTCATATTGCTCTTCATTAGCACTAGTGTATCATTTATCTAATATCCCTCAATTATTTGATTGTTTACGGATTTCCCTTCTAATTGCTTTGTTCTGGGTGTTGTTTGTACGTATTGGCACCAGAAAGTGGCTGCTGTTATTGATTTTCGTAAGTGCAATTACAGGCCAACTGAGGTAAGGGTGTATCTAGTGTAGTTTTATTCTACCCTTGAACCATGGCTTACAAAAGTTAAATACTATTGATCCACTAATCACCAACAGTCTACTTACGGGATCAACCATGATCTGGCCTGAGCCAACAAGTCCTCTTCAAGTAAATCTTGTGCTAAAACTGAACTAAACATTTTGTTCCACCAGAACATGTCCCGCCATCAATTCCTCAATGTGATCTTTCTCCTTTAACATGCTCTTAATCTCGAGCTTTCTCATCAATAGCTTGATTGTGGTCTCCATTGGAGTAAATCCCTTCGAGACCATCTCCTCAAAGAACGTGCAGGCCTCCAAGAGTTTTCCGCTATTAGACAAACTCTGCACCAAATGCGTATAAGTTCCCCGGTCAGGGCTTACATCATTTTTGAACATGTGATCCAGCAAAAACTTGAGCACCTTCATCCTCTTCTTTTTGCAGCACATCTTGAGCAAAGGATGGTAAATCTGAAGATCCGGCTTGCACGATGTTTCTTCCATTTCTTTAAGCAACCTAAGAGCAGTTTCTTCCTTTGAGTGTGCACAAGCAGTACTAATCATAGTATAGTATGTCACAATATTTCTCACAACCCCTTGCTTAGGCATATCCTCGAAAACCTCACAAGCATCCTTTAACCTACCAGCTTTGCCAAGAACGTGAATCAATGAGTTATAAAATGGAGTGTCAGGCACAATTCCATCCTTCTTCATTCTTTCATATTCCTCCAAAGCTTTGCTCAATTGCCCCGCCTTCCCGTAACCAACCAACAAAATTGTATAAGTCACAGCATTTGGAGGACAACCATTTCCCCTCATCTCCTCCAAAACTTCATCAACTTTGCGAAAATCCTTATCATGAAAATAAGATTCAATGAAATTATTATACGTAAAAACATCAGGTTCAAACCCATGTTCCTTCTTGTCCTCCATCACTTTCCGCGCTTTCTCCAAGTTTCTAACTTTGCACCACCCATTAATTAAAATATTGAAAGTCGGAGAACTCAATGGAACAGAACTCTTAAACTCATCAAGAACATTATGAGCAATTTCAATACTTTGTCCTTTCACCAAAGCATCCAAGAGCTTATTTAGCGCAGCCGTATCCTTTTCGACACCATACTCACCCATTCTGCGTAACGCTTCCACAGCTTCTTCATGCCTCTGAGCCTTTGCAAACCTCCTCATTACCCTACTCATTGTATCCAAACTCACATACCCTTCAATTCCTTTCATTTCCTTTACCAATTTCCGCATGAGATTAAATTCCTTAGCTTTTCCCAATATATCAACCATCAAATTATAAACTTCAGGAGAATGCACGTAAGGTGTTTGATTTTTTGCCCAAATGAAAAAACCAAACGCCACAACCCAGTCATTTCCGAATCTCTTCAAAACCTGCATAACCAAACTGTTTGAAACCCGAAAACCACTACCGTCGAGTGATTGAGCAACATGGTCATGGGATGAATGACGTTGTTCCTTAAGAAAAGTACTGATTTTTTGAACATCTTCAAGGTGAATGCTTTCCTCCAAAGATGGTTTTGCAAAGAGTTTGGGTTTGGTTTGAAGGATGCTGGAATCAACCCAATGAGCGAGAGAAGGGATAACGAAATCATCGTCGGAATTTGAAGGAGTTGGGTTGTCGGAGAACATGACCCATGGTGGAAGTTCAGGTGAGTTAACCACCACCGTACAGAAAGGGTTGATGAAGAAATTGGAACTGCGAGTGGTGGTGATTCGTGGAGAAAGGTGGCGAGTGAGGTGGTGGAGGATTCTGTACTTGGACAGCATTTTGAAGCTACGAAGGTTTGATTTGTGCCCTAAACCTAAAACTGAATTTAGTTTATGAACAGTGAATAGTGATACTGCCGTTTTTCGAAGACAAATTTGAAAGAATGATTCATCAATCCATACAAACGGAAAATGTTACAGCTAACCTAAAAAAAATCAGAGATAATAATACTCGTGTTCGTCAACTGAGTTATGTTCACGGAGACATATTTTTTTTTTTAGGAATAGAGATAATAATACTGTAATAGTCACTTTCATATTGTGAATGTGTACGAATAGATATAACAATAAATAATACCGAAAAAGTGTCATATTTTTAAACATTTTCGTTGAATATGAACTCTGAAATTTCTGTAGATGAGTTTCAAATAGTATTTACCATTTTCATCTAAAAATAAAAAATACATATTATCAATTTAATGTTTGATAATGAGATGTAGCATATACTTGTTACTTTGATATACTTAAGGAATAAATTGAAGAGAAAATGAAAAACTTTTTTGAGAAAAGAGACTGATATTTTACATGGTTTATTTAATTTAAAAGGAAAATATGCCGATTTGGTCTCTTTGTTGACTTTTTCTATTCATATCCCATATATTTTTAGTTACACCTAAATTTTCTTAAAAGTTTTTAATAATACCAAAATTGTCCTTTTATATAAATTTTCTTAACACATTGATTTTATTCATTGTCACTGAGTTTCATCCTCTTTCACCCACAAATGATTAAACATTCTGATGTTCAATCAATTTCCATGGAAGATTAAAGAATGAATCAAAACATCTTTCATCCATACTCGATCGCTTATAAGTAAAAGTAAATTTGTTATTCTTTTTCAATAATAGTAGTTTCAATTTTTTTATTCTTGTTCAACTGCACTGTACGACGGTTTCAATTTATATGGTTGAGGTTAACTTAAATTCAGTTTAAGTAGGTTCATGTAAACTTAAACTGAGTTTACAATGACCTACTTAAACTAAGTTTACAATAACCTACTTAAACTAACATGACCTACTTAAACTCAGTTTACATGAACCTACTTAAACTGAGTTTACATGTACATACTTAAAATAAGATTACGTAGAATCATTGAACAATGTTGATATGTACACTCAAACTCAATTTACATGACCTACTTAAACTAAGTTTACATGATCTACTTAAACTGAGTTTAAGTATGTACACTCAAACTCAGTTTACATGACTTAAACAGAGTTTAAAGAAAATGAGTTTTGGGGTGTGCCCAAGAAATAAGGAAGAGGCGTTTTGAAAATCCAATTTTATAAAAGGGTAATTTTGTCATTTTGGGGGGTAACCAGAAATATACAGGGTGTAATTAGAAAAAATCCTCTTTATTTGATTGATTTTAGATTTAGATTTATTTTTTTTACAATTGGTCCTCTCATTTCTAATTAGGTAATTTTAGTCCTTAAATTTTTGTAATTTCTAAAATCAAATTCAAAACTAAAATTAAGAGCAATATGTCAATTTTTAGTATGACGTGGATTATTGATGTGAACGCGTTTCTTCTACTTCATGTTTTTTAAATAATATAGACGTTATCCTCTCATTTATCTGTATACAAAATCGTAAAATAATGTATAAATAGAAAGAAGCAGCGAAACGACGTGTTTAAATCTAAATACATTTTAACTTTAATTTTTTAAAATAAATAAATTAAACACATTGATTTAACCAATAAAAAAATGAGTATTAAAAATAGTGTTCAAAAGAGAGTGTTGCTAGCACTTCTTTATACACCATTTGCCATTTTGCAGACGAGGGTAAAAGAGGAAAGCGCGTGTGTTCATTCATTAATAATAACTAAAAAGAAGTAAAAAGAAAGAAAAAGCGTGTGTGTTAATAGAAAATAAATAAAAGTTGAGCGGTGACACCTAGACTATATAGTTACTACCCCTACGGTGTGAGGGACAGAGGCAGAGACAGTATTATTTGTGTGAAGTTCGATGCTCATTCTCAGTCTCATCAATCTCTGACTCTCCAAATAATCATTTTGTAAGCTCTTTTCTTTCTTTCTCAGCTGAATTATATAAGTTTTTCTCATTTTTTGAAATTGATTGATATAAATAATCTGAACTTAAGCTTATTTTGCATGTTGAGCAGGAAGGAAGGAAGAAGGGTTTGTTGAGATGAAGAGACCATTTCCATGGGATGATGAAGAAGAATTTGATGTATCAGATTCTTCTTCTTCTGATGATTCACCAAATGGCGCCACCGCCACCGCCACCATTCACATTCCGCTTCCAAATCCTTCTTCAGATGTCAACTCTTTAGGTATTATTCTATTCCTTTTCAATTCAGTTTCTCTTTCAATTCATGTTGTAGGAATCGCATGCATAACATATTTATTGTGTTTTAGTTTTTTAATTTCAAACTTTTTTAATCTACTTAAATCATGTCTCATACAATAATTAGTAATTAGATGATTCTTTTTTCTTTTTTTTCATAGCTAATGTTTGTGTTGCAATTGCATTTATGTTGTACTAATGTATCAAATTAATTAATTTGTTACAAAAATATACTCTAAAATGCGAGTAACGGGTTGGGATGTATAGAGGGGCCCAAAGGTTACCATCAGGTGTTAGACTCCCACAACTTGGTGTACCAAAGTTCAAATCTCGGCTGAGTGAGGTGCTCAAATTTAGTGTTCGACACTGTCTCGAATAATATTATCTCTAGCAGAGAGAATCTATGAAAAAATAGAGGTACCCATAGGTTGTGGCTACAATAATTAAAGTTGTATGAAGGTATGAATTTGGACGCGGATATTTTAAAAAATATGTGTATAGGGACAAATAGCGTAATATTTTATGTAGATCCTACCAATTGATATCGCTATATGATATTTCCCCCTTTTTTTATGAATAAAAGGGGGATAACCCGAGGAAACGAAATTACAAACCTCTAGCAAACAGGGTACTTTAATTATCAGCTATAAACTCAGAATAACAAAACATAGGAACATTGACAAAAATATGCATATGCATCGGTTGATTCAATTCCTCTTTGGTGAAAGTATCTGCAACTTGATTCGCCTCCCGGAGGATATGCTTCCCCTTCACTCATCCGATCTGCTTTACTAGTTTCCAAACTTCTTTCTAAGTAGCCCACAACGGATTATTAGAAACACATCCAGTTTGCATATTACTCAAGGCCTCTGACGAATCGGTATCAACCACAATTATGGAAAAACCTTTCTCATCAAGTAGCTTTAAACTGTAGTAAATAGCAGAAAATTCTGCCGTGATGACAGATTTTCCCCCTAAATTCATCGAAAATCCAAGGATGTATTCGCCTTTACTGTTGCGAATAATCCCTCCGCAACCAACTTTGGTTCCGTTATTTGCCACCGTACCATCACAATTGAGCTTAATCCAATCATCATAAGGAGGGGCCAACCAATTCCACTTGTGCTAGCGTTGCAATCTGTTGCAAGCTGAACGGCAGTATGCATACAGTACAGCTGGTATTTCCCTTGGTGATCAATCATGTAAGTCACTTCACCGTTGTTTTCTACCGCGAAAACTGGGATGGCTTCAACTCATTCACAATCCTCCTCGTCGCTTTTGATCTCTTGGAGGCATCAAAGATACAGTGCATCCTCTATATCATTTATATTCCTATCTATTTTCCCTTCTTTCTGTATTTCTAACCTGCTCAAATAAGCATAGAATCCTAGGTGTAACTCTGGATAGAAATGGATTGATATATGGATTTATTGTTCTCTTTTATGGTATGTTGTTACATTTTTCCCTGGTCAGACCAGAGTTGTCAAAGGCATGCCTTAGGCTTAGCGCCTTATTGAAAACTGTAAACCCCAGAAAGCACAGTCACCTAACCTGCTAAGTTCTCACTGTGATACAGAAGGGGTAAATTTAAATGGTCAGATAGTTGAACTATACCTGTGATACATAGTTTTGTTTTCCTCACATGTTATTACTTTCTTATATGATGTTTAGTATTTGTGATTATCAGGGGATACTTTTCTATATAATGCTTTTGTGTTGTTTCAATGTCAATAATATGTGTTGCATTTTGATAAGGAGTTTTTAATTTTTTGCATTTTGTATCTCTGTAGTGTGTTCAAAATATTTACTTTGAGGATTGCTTTCAAATGTATCTGCTGAGAGAACACATAATTTATTTTCATTACCAATCACATTGATGTTTGAAAGACCTTGTGATATTCTGAATTAATTGCTCATAATTCATAGCTGTTACAATTTTTATAAAACTTAATTTGTTTTTACTTCTCAATACTGGCCTTCACCTTAATCCCCTTTGTCTTATTGGTTTCTAGATAGCATGAGTGTGTCTTTCTCAATTTATTTTTTAATCTTAGAGTGCTTCCTATTCCTATGAATTCACTTATTTAAAAAGTCATGATTATACACAGATGCACTCACAAGACGGGCGGCAATGTATCAGGATTACATGAAGCATATCCCAATCCCAAGTAGTCGAGGCTCTATCATCCCGTGTACTTCATGGATGGGATTAGGTAGATCCATCAAGCAGCTATATGGACAGCCTCTTCATTACCATACAAATATCCTCCTTAAGCAATGGGACCAGTTGAGAATCGGCAGTGAGGACGAATATAAGCCCTTGGACGACATAATTCATCCGCGCAAAGCAGAATCCACCATCTGGCTCATGGAAGAAATCCATCGGCAAACCTCATCACATTTTCATATTGCTGATCTCTGGAAAAAGGACCCAATGTACCATGGGTTTGTTGATTCCATTTTCCCAAAATTGGAGGACACATCTTGAAGCCATTTTGTTTAGAGTCTTTGTACTGTAAGCCTGCAAATCGTTTGTTTTATTTTCCTATGGTAAAGCGAAGTTGAACCAGATCCTTGATCCTTTCATCTTAACTTTATGCTTTAGAGTTTAGACTATTGTTCATTTTAATACACAGACAGCTACATCAAAGTATTTGTCTCCCAGGATGCTGTTAATGATATTCCAGTCTTGGTCACAATGTGACTGAAGATTGTATATGAACCACCTCAAATTACAGCATGTTGTCGTGAATGTTCGTCACTGCAATTGCTAATATCATATCATTCAGTATAAATAGAAATC
>Ga0209282_1001658_pt1 | contig 12363 bp, 8 predicted proteins | sample Mtrugardesep15_FD_187529 | JGI IMG/M metagenome (GOLD analysis project Ga0209282, IMG submission 187529) | Root nodule microbial communities of legume samples collected from California, USA - M. trunc garden sep15 (SPAdes) (version 2) | ecosystem: Host-associated > Plants > Roots > Nodule...
CACATGAAAAAATGGGGGAGATATATAATCTTTGGCAAAATATATCGGTGGTGTTCTTTGTAATTAAACTACATGACTACAAATATCCGGTGACGGACGCAAACACACTAGAATGGGGCAGGTGCCCCACTAAACTTGTTAGATTTGTGTTTTTAAGTAATTTTATCATTTTTCTATTAAAAGTCACGTGTTCGCCCCACTAAAAATTGTTCAAATATTTTATTTGTTCAAAAATTTTTGTATTCTTTTATTTGTTAGTTTTTTTTATAAGCCAAAACCAAAATGACATAAAAAGAATAGTGTCCAACTAAGTTGGTACTCTACTCTAATCTGTTGCTAATTGCTTATGTATATTATTAAAAAAAAGGAAAATTATAGAAAAAACTAGGGGACATAAAACATGATCCAATCAACAACCCTAACGGACAAACCCAAAAAATAAAAAATAAAAAATCCACAAAGTGGATCCAACCTTAAACATATCTAACAATTAAGCTCGGGTCTAAAGTTTGACGAATAAACCGATCGTCAACACGAAATGGGATCACGTACCATTAACTCCCTGCAACAAAGACAACTGTGTGTTTAGATTTTTTTAATTAAAAATCATTAATTATAAATCATAATAGATACTAATTATTATATTTTTTTTTTACTATCTACACAATTACTATATATATTTTAAGCTTAATTGCATGTTTGATATCTTATGTTTATTTTAGTTTTCAAATTGATCCCTTATGTTTTAAAAGTTTCAAGTTGGTCCCTTAAGTTTTAAAAGTTTTAAGTTGGTCCATTAAGACATCCTAATTCTAACTTTCCTTGCCATCATATATGACTCTATAGCCTCAAACTAGTGGATAACAAAAGTTTATAAAATAGATTGTATTTACACAAACTTTACAAGTAGTAAACTAATTTGAGTACAATACACTATAAGTGTGTGGTTTTGTGTTTCTTTTGAAGGTTTCTTAGACAAGGAATACAATATCAAATATATGAAATAAGAGTGCAATATTGTATATTATAGGCATGTAACTTTTGTTGAGTTAGATCAAATCTTTTATATAAGATATACATGATAATGACTGTAGCCGAAGAATCTTTATCTTTAATTGTCTGATTAAATGTTGCAATCTTCTCGTTAAGCATGGTCACCAAATTAAAGATTCAACTCCATCAATGATGCACTTGAATGATGTTTTACTCAATTTTGCAAGCAAAACTTTGTTTCCTTTATTGAGAAATAGACCTTGCATCAATGGTGCTTTAGAGTTGACGTTTGGTATAAAGGATCTCAAGATCTAGAAGCTTTGACCATAGAGCGTTGATTTTCGTACCACATAACTTGACCTTGATATTAATACAAAGTCTTATCTTTACCTATGACACAAAACTTATCTTCAAGATCCAGAGCATTGACTTTGGTCGTGAGTGTTGGCCTATAAATAATGCATCGAAATTACATTTTGATCAAATTAGGTAGGTGCGCGTTTGATTTATAGTTTCCAAACTGCAAAAACTATTTAGTCATCAAATAAGAAGTTATGAATTCTAACTTTACTCTAAACTTGCGTTTAACCCTCCCAACTGCTGGTCCATAGACTAAATGAATTACCATGAATAATTTTGATATAAATTAACTTATTTTTTAATGTTAATTGATCAAACTAACACTAAAGTAAAGGAACAAAAATATCTTTAACCAAAAAACAATTAGTGCTCGTATTAGAGGCATTGGAGTGTGTGAGTAGGTCTTAAACAGTCAGAAAAGAGTGAAGAAAGAACAGTGTGTAGCTGCTAGAAAGCAAGGGTTTAAGAAATGGTCACTGAGACTGAGAGTGACAACAAAACCGCGACATTGACGATGATGTCGAACAAAGTTCGTCTCCGATTGTTGTTCGATGATCGTAACATGCTGAGTAAGTCAAAGAAGAAAGAAGGGTTGAAACGTTGTTGGTTTCTTCTCAAACCCCATCTCACCACCATCTCCGATCTCGCCTCTCATCTCCTCGCCGTTTTCCGTCTCCACCGCAATTGTCCCGACGGCATCACCCTCTCGGTACATCTCTCTTTTCATACTTGCATGCCCTTTTCCTTTAATTTATGAAAACAACTTATGACATAAGCACTTAATGAAAACAATTAATAAAACACTTTCACGGTTAAAAATGTCATTTTAACTACTATTCTCTTGTTTCCCCCCAAAAATTTAATGCAGATGGATGGCTTTGTTTTACCATCATTTGAGTCCACTTGTATTTTGAAGGATAAAGATATTGTGTGGTAAGTTTTGTCTTATGGTTGAATTTCTTATGCTGTTGTTATAGTTTTCATATTACTAATTGTGTTATTCTGCATGTATGTGTATGTATATGGTAGTGTGAAAAGAAAAGGAAGTGTGTTAACTGGTGGTAAACTTGAAATGCTGCCATCTGAAACTCACGAGAATCAGTCGATTGAGGTTCCGAAACTTCTTGCAATTGAGGGGTTTCAGGAGGAGAGAGAAGAATATGAAGCAATTTCTGAAGATGATGACAGTGATCAGTCCGAAGAGGTGGTTTTTGTGGAATCTAAACCGGATGGGAATGCAACCTCAAAGAAGAGAAAAGCATCGAAGAAGCTTAAGAGCCCTAGGTTTGTTTCCTCACACTCTTTAACTGTTGGTGCCTGTAAGTTTACAAACTTGTTAAGTTGTATGAGTTTCATCTTTTATAGAATCTAGTTTTATTGAAGTAATAACTTTTGTAATGATGCTTTTATAATGTGTCTACTATGTATCATGTTTTGGCCAATCTCTTTGTCTGGGGTTTGCGGGATACATTGAGATGTAGGCATTATTCTTTCTGCTCTTATTTTATTTTTGTTTTAATTTTCAAGTGTATAATTGCTCGGGGATCTCCCTTTTGTAGTTATTTCTGATTTGGAATTTCTAAATCAGTTACTTTTTGTATGTAAACATTATCCGAGCTGTTAATTTGATTCCATTATTTTTGTATTCAGTAAGAAGAAGATTAAGATGTTTACCACCGAAAACTTAGCAGACATTCCTGAGGTCCATGAGGGGGAAAATGGAAGTGTTAAAGACCGTACTCACCGCAAAGCGAGTCTTGCCAAGAAGGACATCGGCAAGTCATCCACGTTATCTAGTCAGAAAAATGACAAAAGTGGGTCAACAAGCGAGGAAACAAGGTGCATTTTTCTCAGACACACTCACACATTCCATTTCTAATTGTGAATCACAGTATATATTTGGTCCATTTATTTTGGGCAAGAAAGTTGGCTGATAAAATTTTATGGGCAATTTGTTGCATGCTTGGTGATCTTGTGTTCTTGGCATTATGGTTTTTCTATCTATCTTTGTTGATTTAGACTAGTGCTTTCATGAAGTAAGAAACTTGCTTTCATGTATAAGCTGTTTGATTCCTGGGATTACTCCTATTGAATCCTTTCTTTTCATCCAAAATTGACTCTTGTTCCCCTACTACGATGGCACTGATTTCCAGCATATTTGAAGCACAAAATATTTTGCTTACCTTTTTTTCTTCTATATTTCATACAGGTCTCTTCAACCTCAAGATGAAGGCGAAACTAAAAAGGTACTGTTTTATTTTAGGGTCTTGTTAACCAATGCCCTTAGGGCACTAGTTAAGGATTCAAAAATAGAAGTAATTTACAAGATTCATGTGGATAAAGTTACTTTTTAAACTTTCAATGTGTTGAATGCATCATTCCCAAGACAAAGTTTCCTCTTTAAACTTATTACATTTCCCTTTATTTTATGGTTTTGAAATTTGAATACACATTTAACCGAGGTTCCATTACTGGCTTGATTCAGAGGTTTTAAATAAAACAGAGTACATACTCAAATTAGAGAGCCTCCAAAGTACACAGGGCATCAAGTTGGTCCTTGGTAGTGTAAAATCAGCATCAATTTGAGACTGATAAGTTGGATTGATGTCATAAGAGATGATTAGGGACTGATTGATGTCCATTTGAAAATTCAATGACCAAATTGATATATAAAATTATTTAGAAGACTGGATGTCCCCTGTGTATTTGGAGGATCAATTTCACTTTAGTAAAAATATGCATCGCTTGAGATAATAAAACAACATACCTTTTATACTTAGTTCATGCTAGTATATACTATAACACTTGGAGACTTGTTGATGCTCATTGAATTAGTTGTTTATGTTTTTATGGGCCATCTTCCTGGATACTTCATATCACATTCGCCAGTCCATCCCTTGAAAGAAGATGGGGTGTTTTAATTTATCGTTTTTATTTTGTTTTGTTAGTTGCCCAGCAGAAGTGCAAGACGGAAAAAGGCCAAGAGAAAATGGTTGAGGGAGCTAAAATTAAAGGAGAAGGAAAAGGAAAAGGAGAATGAGAACGAGAAGGAGAAGGTAATATAATCTAGTGACATTGCTGCAGAGGTCATTTACCTTTTATATGGAGATTGGAAATGGGTTACTCTTGATACTGCTTATTACTGACAATTTCTGTATATGGTGCTGTTTACTTGTTGGATTATATACTTATTGTCTGGTTAGTAAGATGCCCAGTTCATAATATTGCAAGGGTGGAAATCATACGTCGGTCTTCTTGGGGTCACTTGTCTTAGGTTACCATTTTCAAAATGTATTTGATCATTCTTTTTGAAATAAAATATTTTTCTCTTCCATATTTTCAGCTTCATCCGAGTCAGGTGCTTGAAAAAGATGATCAACAAATACCCATCAAAGATAATAATTGCAAAGTTTCTGACGTGCGTCAACAATCCAATGAAGAAAGTGAAGCAGATGACGACATGGTTCCTGTGGAGATCAGGCCAGGGCACATTCGGTTTCAGCCCCGCGGAAAAGGTTTTTAAAGCACCCCCCCTCTTTGCTACATAGATTTATAACTAGTGTCCGTTTTTCGACTTCAGAGTTTATTTCATGATCTGGTTATATGATACATATTTATGGTCTATTTGATGCAGATCTTGCAGCGGCGGATAATCAGCTCCCAGTGGTTTGTTTGACTTTCCTCCATAACATTTACAATTTTGGCTGTGTTTAACTTACTGTTTTGAAGAGTCAACGTCAAATATTCTGATATAATCAATCTGCACAAAATTGTACCGAACATTAGTATGTTTGCATTTCATCTTTTGCTTTTTTTTTATTTTTATTTTTTATTTAATTGGGTTTTAGACTGTAGCTTGATGGAGGATATAGAATGTTCCTGTCTTGAGTGACTTGAAATATCATAGTACAAAATTTCCAAACTCATAGTTCCTTTTCTAGGTTTGTTATGGGTGAATGGGAAGAGTTAGGGGTAGCTAAAGTTCTTTAGGACTATTCATGGCGGATACCTTGCAAAGTACTGGGAGTTCGCCTTCATTGTGGTCTGCCCCTAGCCGCCTAATTGCGGCATTTGGGTTGCCTTCATTGCAGCCTCCAACACACACCTTCATTGTGTTGGGTGTGAAGGAGTGGGTTTAGTCCTGCATTGCCCAGTGATGTGGCCTTTGTAGTGTGTATAAAGACTGGGAAGCTCTCACCTTACAAACCGGTTTTGTAAGGTTGAGTTAGGCCCAACCCAAATTCTAAGAGAAAGAATCAAACTGTTGCTTAATATCATTATTTTAGCACTTATTTGATTTGGTTCCTTTAAAACAGCTCATGTAATCCATATCTTAATTCTAACCGAAGGGCCCAAAATAGTTCAAATAGTTTAACTGACCTTGTTCATTATTTACTCAAGAAATTTACCGCACAATGTAATTCCATGTCTGTTAGGCCATAAGGTCAAAACTTCACAGAAGGCATGGATTTGTCCCTGTGATTTTTGAGTTTCAGAAGGCATGCAAATGCTACCTGTTGATGTGCACATGTTATATGGATGTTTCAGGACACATTTCAGTGGAATGGTACTACCAGCAAGAAGAAGGGTCAGAAATGGGGTAAAGAGAGGACCTCATCCCATAAACATGATGACTATGAGCAATCCAGTCAAGACGGTCATACTGCTCAGTGGAGTGGTACTGTCAGTAAGAAGAAGGACCCAAAATGGGGTAAAGAGAGGACCTCATCCCATAAACAGAATGACTATGAGCAATCCAGTCAAGACGGTCGTGCTGTTCAGTGGAGTGGTACTGCCAGCAAGAAGGACCAGAAATGGGGTAAAGAGTGGACCTCATCCCATAAACAGGATGGTCATGAGCAATCCAGTCAAGACCGTCCTACTGTTCAGTGGAATGGTACTATCAGCAAGGTCCAGAAATGGGGTAAAGAGAAGACCTCAGCCCATAAACAGGACGACCATGAGAAATCCAGTCAAGACCGTCCTACTGTTCAGTGGAATGGTACTATCAGCAAGGACCAGAAATGGGGTAAAGAGAAGACCTCAGCCCATAAGCAGGATGACTGTGAGCAATCCAGTCAAGACCGTCCTACTGATCAGAATGCTGGGGAAAAACAGACATTTGATGCAGTAGATTTTGAAAAGCTTACACCTTATACAGACTTGCCTAAGGTTTTTATTTTATTTTTTTCTCCCAAGTGTGACCTTGTGACATGTTTCATCCTGCTAAGCTCCCAAGATGTTACTCCCTCCGGTCACTATTATAAGCAAAATTTCACTTTTTAGATACATTGAGTAATTAATGTATCCGGTCTATAATAAAGACTAGATACATTAATTATTCAATGTATTTAAAAAGTGGAGTTTTGCTTATAATAGTGACCGGAGGGAGTATCAACCAGCAGGCGTGTGTTTGAAGTTTTTTCAGCTGCTCTTGGCTATATCATTCAAATTCTCAATTTTATTCTGTGGCATGATTCTGAAAATGTGTTGCCCTTTGTTCTTTTGATAGTTTGATAATTGATACTAATAAGTAGCTTATTCATATACTGCAGGAAGGCAATGTTATTGCTTATCGACTGATTGAATTATCAGAATCTTGGACTCCTGAGCTCTCCTCCTTCAGAGTAATTATCAAGTCTACTTTTGGACTATCTTATATAAAACTATTTGGATACGATGTTTTATGTACTGCATTCATGTCCTTTCAGGTTGGGAAAACAACGCAGTATGATAGTAAATCAAATAGGATATGGCTGCAGCCAGTTTCGGAATTTCCATTTGATTTTAGGAAGAAAATAGATGACATAGATGAAGACGGGTCACCTTCACAGTCTGACCCATCCCCTTACCAGGAAGATGGTTCTTTAGAGGTAAAGTAACATTTTTTCTTTTCTTTAAACCATTTTGCATAGTATCTTATTTCCTTTTTTTAGTTAAATGCAAATTTAAAATGGTTTAACTTATAGTATTGCATAGTGCATATACAGATCATGTGTTAAATTGTGATTGAAGAATAGTAAAATTGCACACAAGTAATTACACCTAAATTCTCAATCCAAAAAAAAAAACTACAATTAAGTTTTGTTCTTATGTTTAAACCACCAAAAGTTGAGATAGTGTATAAAAAAAATCTCCAGAAATTTTCCCTTTAGATATCCATCATTTGTGACAAGTCATTTATGTATTTAATATTATCTTACATTATATCCTGGCATAACATAAAAGCCTTATCGACAGTGAATGTCCAATAAAATTGTCTATCTGACAAAAGAAACATGCTGCATATTTGCATGAAATTGACAAAGTATTTTCCTTCAACAGATAGATTATGCATCTCTTGCTGATGTTCGAATTATTAAGCATAGCCACTCTGATTTGGCAACGGTAGTTGCTTCTAGCAATGCTTTTGTAACTCCAACAAAAGCAACTAACAATAGCACTGATGAAAAACCTACGAATAATCAAACTGCTGTGGGAAGCTCGAAGCCACAAATAGAGGGTCATGTCACCGATAAAGGTAATGTACATTTTACAATTCTTAAAGTACATGATTTATTGTATATAAACATGAAAACATCTTGATGCACCTGCACTATACTAAGTATTTGGATTCTCATTTACAGGAAATGGGGAAGTCAATGTTTGGGATGAAATCAACGAGGCATTAAAAGCAAAGAAGGCCAGACTGTCACAGGAGGATCGCTGGAAGAAAGAAGGTGATAGTTCAGAGAATAAGTCATGGTCTCAGAGAGCCTTGAGATGCAGTGCACTTGGTCCCACAATGGCACTTTTAAGGTCGCAGAATGGCTTTAAGAAATAATCATACACCTGGGCCTTATTTACTGCATGTCCCTTTTCCGCAGATTAGTATTACATGTTTTTTTGGGGGTATATATATGAACAAATTTCCCATATTTCCATCTGTAATGCAAGCTACATGTCCTGATTTCAGTATGCTAGTGGGAAAAATATTTGGGGGCTTATTTTTAGTTCAACTTTTGGTGTTAGTAGGTGCATTCCTCCTGAAAATGAAGTAGAAAATCGAATCAACTGCTTGACAAAATCTAGACATGATTGCTTCCCATCTTAAGTGACAAACATAATTTATTGCTGTTAATATTTTTGTGTAGTTAGTTGATCAAACGTATTGTATACATATAATGCATTGCAGTTAGATAAATTAATGTTGGCTGTTAAAATAATTCATCGTTCCATCATTCAAATTTAAATTTCATTTTGGTCATCAGTGTACGCTGAGACCAATAACAGATGATAATAACATTCTACATCACAATAATAGATCTTTTATACAACCTAGTTCTGCTATCATTTCCTGCAAAGGTAGTTTGTACACATCGAACGAATATCAGTGCTTGATAAAATGATGGCTACCCTTCACTTCATCATTAATACCCTTGTGCTGAATCGTTGAATAAACAAGAATAAAAAACAACTAATGCAGTTTAAAAACAAGAGAAAGATAGGCTTGATATCCACTTAAATTTAATGTTTGTTTATATATTGTTCTGTACTTGAACAGAATCAGTGCACAGCACGCATACAATCTTTATTGGGCATGCACTGAATATAGTCTGAGCATGAGTGCAAATTTACATATAAAATTAGCTAATTGGGGCTCAACTAATTTCATTCACTTTTTTCCTCTACTTCAAGCTCGGCTATCATATTACATAACATGAGACCATGATCCTCTTTATCATTAATCTCACTCTGCTGTTCAACACCTGAACTAATATTATCATCATCTGCTATTGGCCATTTCCCACTGTTTTTATTATCAGATTGATTGCAACTACCATCTTTCATTACATTAACATCTAAATTAGGCAAAGGGAATGACTGTGATCTTACCAGGTTCTTACGGACCTTAGAGGATTCATTGACTGAGGGTAGCATCATCCGAGGCGGTATACTACTCCCTCTACGCTCAGCAATAGAGAAAAAAGATCCTTTCGATGGCAAATAGGAGTTTTCCCCTCCTAAAGTATCATCAGTCGAAAATGACTCCAAAGGTGAAGAGATAACTTCTTTGTTAAGTAAAGCGGAACTTGTTGAGAAAGACAGGTCTTTAACATAAACTGGTTCAATTGATTCCTGGCTGGATGGTGATGGCTGCCGAGAAGACATGAATGACAAGTCAGACCAATTGGTAGAGGAAGGCGAAAATGTAAACGAACTTGCATAATCAGAACTTGAAGGTGAAAGTGTTGGCGACTTGGAATTGAATCTTGGGCTGCTGCTTGGAAAACAACAAGGAAAAGAAGTGCCACAAGGAGATAGTGGCATCAAAGAAGCAACACCAGAATCAGATTCAGACAAGTCCATGGCTTCGTCAGTATCTTTTGCCTTGCTTAAGCTGTTCGGATAACATTCAAAGGAATCTGGAGAACCACAGTCACTTGGATGACTTGATGATGGCGACGCCGACAAGGGATCATCATCAGCTGCAAAATCTTGTTTTTCTTCCTCCATAATCACATCACACTTCCATTTAGGGGATGTTAAGATTTCTTTCATGACACCACTAGCAAATTTCCTCCTCAATCTTGCCCAACCATGTTCTGCAGCAGGAAGACAAGTTTCCGATCCAGAATTAGCTACAGAAAAAGGCGGAACAACCCCACCAGAAATTGCCTTGTGGAAAATCTCAAAATCCAAATCATAAGCATCAACTTTTCTTAGACCAATCTCCATCTTTTCAGTAGGCAAAACCAGTTGTTTATCAGAATCACCTGACAAACGTTGCTGATCAGAAAGAGCAATCCAAAACTCAGCTGGTTCTTGATCTTCACGGATGCTCAAAATCGGACCCTTTGCTCTCTCATAGCGCACAACCTGAAAAGCCGCACTCTTTGCGTTGCATGACATAACCAAGTCACAATTTTTCCCAATCCACACATAAATAGCAGAAGGAACATGAACAATAAAAGCGCCGCGTGAATCAAGTGCTAGTGAACCTGGTTGGTTAACCATCTTAGGTACAAGATGAAGAGGGTCATAAGGAGAGTGAGGAGCCATTCGATACATCCTTAAAACAGAATTAGGACTTGCAGGCATAGCATGTACACGTTTCTGACACTGCAAGAGTTGACAAGCAAAACCCATGTTTGGATTTGTGACTCCCCTTGCAGTTTTCACAAACTGAAAAGCATCTTCAAAACTCTGTCCCTTCCTCCACATAAGATAAGCTATCACCAAAGCCGTTGATCGCGAAACCCCTTGACAACAATGAACAAGAACACGACCACCTTGTTCTCTAACATCCTCAAAGTAATCAAAAACATCATAGAGAATACTTGTTATATCCTCAGTTGGACTGTCCTGCAACCAAAGTGTTTTGTACTCAAAATCACTTTTGAAATACTCAGGACAAACAAAACCAACACAGTTAAGCACATGTGTTATTCCTTTTTCTCTGAGAAGTTCATGGTTTTTGGCCACGGTGTCACTTCCCAAGTAAATATGTTCAGCAATTCTTGAACACTCTTTGTCAAAGAAAGCTAATTTATCTCTTTTGAACTGAAAATCTTTGGTTGGTTCATTGATTGTAATAGACCCTCTTGGAGTTTGTGGAAGAGGCCAAACACCAAGATCATCAGATCCAGCGCTTGGCCATTCTTCAACGCTACGTTTATTGATTGAAAGAGGTTGAAGAGGTGGTAAAAGTGGTCTTGGTTTACTATTTCCTAATGGTGGTTTATGGCTATTTGGAGAACGATCTGTCCATGAAACTGAACGTGAATAGGTTCTCCTGATGGAGAGTTTTTTCTCCTTATCCTCTTCTCCTAACATGTTGCTTAAAGGGTGATGAAAAAGATTGAAATTTGATCCAAACCCATCAAAACATTGTTGCTATAGTTTTGACTATTGAGTAGGTAATGAATTGTGATGGTTCAAAACAAGTATTTGCGGTTAAGAGTCTACAATTTTGTGTCCCATATTCCCACCTAAACCACTTGACATTGTCTTTGTCTTTGTTTTTGTCTTTGACTCTGACTCATTCTTCGGCTGAGAGAATAAGAAAATTCAAACAAAGAAACAAACAAAGCAGCACATAGCAAAAACCAGCTACAAAAATAGAATGATTATGTTGAAGCTTTGGAAGAACAACTTTAGGAACATGTTTTTCTCTATGATCTTGTACAATCAATTAGAACAGAACACAAGAAACAAAGAAAGTGCAAAGATTATGTTGCACTTGTATTTGTTCATGTAGTTATAGTTTATAGTTTTGGTTGAGTGGAGCCCACGAAACCGTAGCTATGCCACCTAAGAATTTCTCACTGTCGAGAGTCGTGGTCTTACACATGCAAGGGAACGCGTCAAAGTGCCATGTCATCATGCTCACTTTTTTTTTTCATTGTCATATCTTGATTGTTTATTGGCTAAATTGCATTTTTTGGTCCTTAACTATTTAGGTAGTGCTTTGATCCCTTAATTAAAATTCGATTTATTTTGGTCCCTTATCTTCTCTCCATTACACATTTTGGTCATTTCCGTTAGTTTTAATTCAAAAACGTTTGGTTTCTTCATTTTCTTCTGGAATTTTCTGAGATTCTTGTTGTTGAAGGTTGATGGAGATGATATGAAGATGAAAAAGAGGAGAAGAAGATGAAGAAAACCTAACGTTTTTGAATTAAAACTAACGGAAATGACCAAAATGTATAACGGAGAGAAGTTAAGGGACCAAAATAAATCGAATTTTAATTAAGGGACCAAAACGATATTACCTAAATAGTTAAGGACCAAAAATGCAATTTAGCCTTGTTTATATTAGTAATAGCAGCATGGCAAAAGACACATGAAAAATGATAATCAATGCTATTTTTTTTTGACTTGGAAAAGTCCATGAGCAAAATATTATAAGAAGAAAAGAGATGAAGTTCATCTGATGATGTAGATATAGAATAAGTAAGCTTGAGAACTCGATAGAAAGAAAAATTCTTTACAATTCGTAATCACACTGATTAATAAAAGATAGTAAAT
>Ga0209282_1001659_pt1 | contig 12362 bp, 6 predicted proteins | sample Mtrugardesep15_FD_187529 | JGI IMG/M metagenome (GOLD analysis project Ga0209282, IMG submission 187529) | Root nodule microbial communities of legume samples collected from California, USA - M. trunc garden sep15 (SPAdes) (version 2) | ecosystem: Host-associated > Plants > Roots > Nodule...
CATGCTTGTTTTTTATTTTGCTTAGTTTCGGAGTATTTAACATGGTCTTTTGAGAGGCAAACAACATGTTTCATTTGTTAATCAAATAGTTGGCCCTGATAAGTATTGTTTAAAGATGTCTAATTTAGTTCCAGATTTCCTACCTTTGCTCATTTTGGGAGATTAAGTCTGTATGACTATTTCTTTTCTTAAAGGTTTCTAATTTGTTGTGAACTTTTGGCTTCTTTTGTTCAAAAAAAAAATTGTAGAAAATTTAGTGTTTAATATATTGAGTAAAAAATGTCGAATGTAGAATATCTTAAGTTCACAAAAAATAAATATAGAGACGGAAAAAATATACTATACTACGATATAAAAAAATTTGAAAAATCTTTAGAGTTTGTGGCTTCTATTGGTCCCCCTTCTAGCTCCATCCTGGATTCGAGGGGAAATCAAATTTAAAAAAATGATGAAAAATAAAGATAACGTGGTGTTCAATATAAGACACCACAATATCGTAAAAAAACAAAAAATTGTAGAATATTTTAAAAGTTTATCTTGTTCTTTTATGTCCAGCAATTACTCTTTTGCAAATCAAATCGACCATAAAGAATAAAAACAAAAAGACCAAACTCATTCTAAAAAATAAGCTTAAAGAATGGGTGAATAATATGGTCAGAAGTATCATATTTATTCTAGTATTTAGAATATGAAAATGCTAACAAGTGTCTTATGAAATGAAATTGTTTGAGTTAATAAGTTAGAATAAGCTCAAAGATTGTGTGAATAGTAATTTTTCTATAGAAAAGTGTGCTAATAAGTTTCAAGATAAAATTTCTTTTTGTAAATTTTTTTAAAGGGTCCTGTTAACTGATGTCTTTGGGACACTGATACCATAAAAGGGAATTATTATCATAAAAAAAAGCTGATTTTGATATTATTATCAATTAATTACATAATTTCAATGCATTGACTATTGTATAATTTCCTTTTTGATATTCTTAACCAGTGTTCCGGGAGACACCGATTAACATTTCCTTTTTTAAATAATGTTATTAGAACAATTATGCACGACCCTTTTGAAAGAAGAAACATGAGACTTGTCTCATCGATTTTGTTTTGACTGGTCACCAATTGGGTGGAGAGATGGATTTAAGGGCTTGATTTTAAGTGGCGAACAAACAAAATCAACAAACATTATTATTATTTTGACCAAGCAAAATCAACTAAGATGAAAAGGGAAAAACGTGCAATTGTATAAATGCCTTGGGCGTTACCCTAATTGGAAAAAGTTAGAAAATAAGGAAAGGTTAGTTGCTTCCTTAGGTCAATTGGAACATATCAAGAGAAGGAAGAACCAACCGACTTTCCAAATTCACAGTCTTAAGAGTAATAATCAACTCAAACTAATTTAACTAAATGTAAAACAAGATTTTTGTTTACAACTACGTGAAGGACTCATCTATTAGAATTAGAATAACATGAGTGTCAAATAGTTAATATGACATCCAATGAAATACCACTTTATTATTGTTGATATTGCAACTTTTAATAGAATTTATATATGAGACAAACTGAAAACAATGAATAAAATGGACTCTATTAATACTATAAGTCCATATAAAAAGAGAAGAGGATAACAACTAACAATGGTTTGCGTGATGTTATCTTATGGTTTGATGAATTGGGACTATCAAATGTGCAAATTGAGCTAGATTATAAGTTAGTGGTTGATAGTATAATTGATAGGTACAATAGCTAATCAAAATTTGGTACTATTATGTGTCGATGTAGGTCACTATTGTGTCATTTTTCAAACTTTAAGATAAGTTTTGTCACGAGACAAACAAATTGTGTTGTCTATAGTCTAATGAGGGTGTTAAAATTGTATGCTTATCACCAAATCTTTAATTTGATTCTATCTTGTATTTCTTCTATTGTGATGAATGGAATAATGTGTTTTTGTTGGTAAAATAAACTAACTATTAACAAACGTATCCTTAAAAATTGTACCATTAACGTCAAACTACTCTTACAAAAATGAGGCGTTGTGCTAAAAGTGTGGATTTTTATTTGATGTCGATGTAAAATTGTTTTACACAGACAATTTTAATCCTTATTACATTGATAAAATATTTTCTAAGTATAATTTGTTGATACTGAATTTTTTAACTATAGTAGATAATGATATTTGATGTCCCACTTACTGTAACTCTTGGATGGAGAGAGACTATATGTCTAAAAAAAAATACCATGTATAACTAACAAGAAGTATTTTAATTTATGAAACAGACGATTTTAAGAAAAAGGAGGCAGAAAAAGAGACTTGTACTACTTTAAAATGCATTTAAATCTTCTTTTTAGGAGTTATAAAAAAAAAATTTGAGGGAATTTAAGAGGTATAAATTTAAATCTTAGTTTTCTCTTATGTTAAAAAAAAAAACTTAATTTACTACATATTTTCTCAAATTATTTGAGAAATGATATCATAATTGAATTCATGCTACTTAAATATTTATGTGGTATATTGATGTTCACAAACTCCATGATTATGGAATAATAAAATTCAGAATTTGAGAGAAGAATTGCTCTTATCATTTGACCACAAATGAAAATGATCAGTTAAAAAATCCTTTACAAAATCCAAAGGATAACTTAAAGGATTAACTAACTAAACTTCTAATAACAAATTATAACTAACTTGCAGATATGGCAAGCAAGCATAACTAATTGAAATGACTAATTAATAACTAATTGTGTGCTAAATTAAACACCAATTGGATACCCAAATGGTTAAATTTTCTACTCACGCTTCCATGGGACTTTAGTTACTCCGTACGAATTGATGGTTATATGATATATCTGACTTTATATAGAGTGTGGGTCCCTCCTTATCTTCATTATTTGAAGATAAATAGAAGAAGTTACCGGTCAAACAAAATAATGGAACCAAGTTAACATAACACTTGGGTTGCCATTTAAAAAAACTAAATTGCATTAGAGTCTTTTAAAAAAATTGTAACGTTTTAAGTTTTTTTTCTTCCGTATTTCTTAGATCTTTTAAAAAAATTTAATTGTGATAAGTTAGTTCTTTATGTTTTTTCTTATTACTTAATTCTTTTAAGTTATTTAATTGTAACAGTTTAAGAAATTTTATATCTTAGAAATTTAAGTTTTTTGACGTTTGAAAACTACGGTTAAATAACTTAAAGTATCTAAGTGGTACGGAAAAAATTATTAACTTATTACAATTAAATAACATAAAAACGTAAGTGGTACAAAAAAATATAAAAATCAACTTGTTATAATTAAATAACTTATTTCTAATGTAATTTAATCTAAAAAAATAACATTTAGGTTGTTTGATGGTTTTGACTTGGATTCTTCGATGTGAATTTTTTAAAATCTTAGATTCTATTTTTGCTGGTGTCAAAATAATTGAACTAGCCCAAAGTTTTGTTCAAACTTTAAACGAGGATCTTACAAATAAACGGTAAAATTTAATCTCTTAAATTAATCAATCGTTAGAGCGGTACAGGTTTTCGAAATAAAACCAAAAACTTAGTAAAAAAAGATGATACACATGACAAAATAATCAAGGGTCATGTTAATCGGCGCCTCCGGGGCACTAGTTAAGAAAAACTAAAAAAAGAAAGTTTTAAATTAAAAAATACACTTTATTGACTTTTAAAAGATTGACAACACAAGATCCAACGCAGTACATACTATACTTGGTTATTAACCAGTGTTTTGGGAGACCGGTCAAACATTACCCAATAATCAATATAATCGATAAGCTTCAAAAATGTGTTATTAAAAAAAAAAAAAAAAACTTCTAGAATGTGTCAATAATAGTACCTCACCTCAACACGTTCGCAAGGATTGAGAAGAGTCCGTATAAGCTATGATAACAACAGTAGTATTATTTTAAATAAACGTAATATGGTGTACAATTTCAATCATGTACAACAAAACTTATACAAAGTTTATGTTAATTAACGAAGCATGCGTACGTATTTCACCTATATTTTATATCAAGTTTCCTTTTTCTTTTCATGAAAATAAAAGGTCAAAAGGGCAAAACTAATAACTAAAACCGTTACCATACCATTCCAAAAAAAGGTACAAAATGTAGGAGTTCAAGCAACAACTTGAAAACAATGTTTACCGGAGAAATCTTCAAACAATAGTTCAAGTATTTTAAACTACTCGAACTTACACAAAATTGCGATCAAACCATTCAAGTATTGTTGACACATCAACACAAGTGAATTATAAATGGAAAATTCAAAATAAAATCTCTACTAACTACTTTTGTTCACATTCCATTATTTTTGGCTTTGATTGATCGATTTTGTTCTTTGTCAATTTAATTGTACTCATGTTTTTTAACTCACGTTTGAATAACCGAGAATGAAAACATTCAAAACCATCTCTCATGTTCTTAATTCTTTTTAGGTTTACTTAATATAATAGATTGTTTAGAGAATGATTATCATGTTCTAATTGCTCATGTTCTTATTTGGTCTCATGTTAGTCATCGATGTTCAAACAGAAAATGAAACCATTCGATAAAACTGAAGAAAGAGAAGAAATGAGACAGATTCTTAATTAACTTGTAGGTTGAATGAATCAATAATTCTTCACTAATGAAGAAATTTCATGAGAAATTTCTTAATCAAATTGTAGTTTGAATAACAATGAAAACTATGTTTGAAAGGGTTATAGGAGACAGTGGCATAAGATTAGAACTAGACGATGACACATAACAAAATCATGGGATCAATCAAAACCAAAAACGGTGGAACGGTGAATAAAAGTAGTTAGTAGAGATTTTATTGGATATTTTCATCTTTGATTCACTTGTGATTATTATGTGTTAAAATTACTAATTTTAATTGGTCGACGTTGTAAAATTGATATACTCTGACGGTCTATTCTAATTAATCTCTTACAACTTTTAATAGAATCCAATAAAATACCACTTTTATTTATTGTTGATATTACAACTTTTAATGATGAGAGAAAATGAATTACAATGAATAAAATGGACTCTATTAATATATTTAAGTCAATATAAAAAGAGAAGAGGATAACAACTAAACCCTAAAAAATAAAATAAAAAGAGAGAATAACAACTAACGATGGGTTTGCGTGATGCCATCTTATAGCTTGATCAATTGGGACTATCAAAGATGTAAACTGAGCTAGATTGTAAGTTAGTGGTTGATAGTATAGTAGATAGATTCAATAATCAAACAAAATTTGGTACTATTATTATGTCACGAAGTAGATCACTGTTGTGTCGTTTGAAAAAAACGGTGGGACAAGCAAATTGTGTTATCCATAGTCTGACAAGGGTGTCAAAATTGTATGCTTATCACCAAATATTTGATTTGATTCCGTCTAGTACTTTTTCTATTGTGATGAATGAAATAATGTGTTTTTATTGGTACAAAAAAACTAACTATTAACAAACGTATCTCTAAGAATTGTGCCATTAACGTTAAACTACTCTAACAAAAATGAGGCGTTGTGCTAAATGTGTTGATTTTTATTTGATGTCAATGTAAAATTGTTTTGCACCAACTATACATATAATTTAGATCCTTATTACATTGATAAAACATTTTCTAAAGACAACTTGTTGATAATGAATTTTTTTTACTATCGCAAATAATGATATTTGATGTCCCACTTGCTATAACTCGTGGGTGGAGAGATTGTAGGTCTTAAAAAAATATCTTTTTTTTTGTTACAAAATTTTTAGGGTGAAGAGATAGTGTCCCAGTCCAAGGCATGGAGGATCTTTTAGCTCAAAGAGTACTTACAAAGGTAATTACATTTACCTTCCTTCAAAGGCACTAGCGGGGCTCAAACCCGAGTTCTCTCGGATTCAAGACCTGTCTTTTTACCATTAGACCAAGCCTTTGGAGTTAAAATAATTTGGGACAAGTATTTTAATTTATGAAACCGACAATTTTAAGAAAAAAGAAGCCGAAAAAGAGACTTGTACTAGTTTAAAATACATTTGAATATTTTTTTAGGAGTTATAAATTTAAATCTTACATATTTCTCAAATTAGAGCGAAATTATTTGAGAAATGATATCATAATTGAATTCATGCTATTTAAATATTTATGTGGTATATTGATGCTCTCAAACTCCATGATTATGAACCATCAGGGTATATTCCAGGTACATATGATATCTTGTTTGCTGAGTTTTATGCTAATATATTGTGGTCTGATCATGACTAAGAATTTAGGTTATGTGGATCTAACTTACTATTATGATTCTCTTGTTTGCTGATTAATGGCACCATTGAGAGGTATCATGTCTATGCGGTTATTATTTAAGACATAAAAGATTTGCTCCTTCAAAGTAATATTAGGATTTTTATTACGCTTAGAGAAGGGAACCACAATGCATATTTTATGGTGAAACTTGGAGCTTCTTCTCATGTTGACTTCATTCTTCACGAGACATTGCCTATTGGTCTCATCACTCTTCTCAGATGCGATGCCGTTGACACTTTCTTTCTTCTGGAGTAATTAGTTTTTTTTTTGTTCTTTCTTATTATCTTCTTTGTAACCAAAAAAACTCCATGATTATGGAATATTAAAATTCAGAATTTGAGAGAAAACTTGCTCTTATCGTTTAACCACAAATGAAAATAATCAGTAAAAAAATCCTTTACAAATTTATAACTAACTTGCTGATATGGCAAGCAAGCCTAACTAATCGAAATGACTAATTAATAACTAATTGTGTGCTAAATCAAACACCAATTGGATTGAACCAAAATGGTTAAATTATCTACTCAAGCTTCCATGTGACATTAGTGAGTAGACTATATACAGAATTTATTATAGATTCTCGTCCGAATTGATGATTATATCTGACTTTAGAAAACAAAAAACTTAGTTAAAAAAGAGATGATGATAAGCTTCTAGAATGTGTCAATAGTACATCACCTCAACACGTTAGCAAGGATTGCGTTACGTCTAATAGAAGAGTCCGAATAAGATATGATACCTATAGTACTATTATTTTAAATAACAAACGTAATATGGTGTACAATTTCAATCATGTACAACAACAAAAAAACCTATACAAAGTTTATGTTAATTTACAAAGCATGTGTATGTATTTCACCTATATTTTATATCAAGTTTCCTCTTTCTTTTCATGAAAATAAAAGATCAAAATAACTACCCAAAACTAATTAATAACTAAAACCGTTACCATACCATTCCAAAAAAAGGTACAAAATGTAGGAGTTCAAGCAACAACTTGAAAGCAATGTTTAAAATTGAAGTGAATTGAAGAAATCTTCAAACTACTCGAACTTACACAAAACTGTTATCAAACCATTTAAATAACTGAATCGTAGATAACGTCAACTCTCAATTTAACTGAATGAGGAGTCTGATTCGATTTTTAAAACATTGCTTGAAAATTCATGATACCTATGTGCTTGGATCATCCAATCCATCAACCATAGAGTTTTAAGCTATGGAAGGAAAAAAAACATAGCTCCACTTGAACTCCCACTAGCCACTTCAAAATATCATATTGATAGTTGAAAATTCGAAAGTAAAAAAAAGTAGAAAAATCAAAACCCCTAAATTTCTAAAACACAACCAGTTTGGACATGTCCCTTAAACCCATCTGGACAATCCAATTTTCTCCAATTATTATTATTCACATCAAAAACATAACCCATATGCACTTCACCATAACCACTTGATCCAATCACTACCACAACTCCATCGAACGCTCCAACATACGCCACGTTGCATATCTCATCTGGAACCTTACCCATCTTCTGCCACGTGTGACCCCTCATCATAACCAATTCACCATTGCAACACATATAAACACTCTCCTCCTCATCACCACCGTCCACCAAAGTCATAGGACACGTGGCACAATCCAAATACTCTTCCTCCACTTGACCCCACTTCCACGTCACAAAATCAAACGCCTCCGCACTCCTCTCAAACCTCCCTTGATTCTCCGTCGTGTAACCACCAACAACAATAAACCTCCCGCCACGGAACACCGCCTTACACTCGTCCCGCTCCGATGACATCTCCGGCAACTCAATCCACTCATCCGTGGCCACATCATACGCCAACGCCGACCTCAACGCATTCTTCTCGTCGTCATGACCGCCAGCTACAAAAACTGTCTGGCGGTCATCTGACGAACAACCGAAAAACGTACGAGGTCCACCTGGCATTTGGGTCCCACAACGCCACTTGGCCGACAAAAAATTATAAACAAAGACAGAATTCGATGCTTTCCATGTTTCCGGATCCAAACCACCCAACACAACAAGATCATAACCAACACATGCTAACTGACACATCACCGGTAAACCGGAACTATAACCGGGTGGTGCCGGTAACTCACTCCAAAAACCCGTTTCCGGTTCAAACACACTCAACCGATAAACCGGGTTTACAAGTCTTTTCGTTGAACCGGTTTCAGTTTTATTCGGTTCAATTCGTGCTTGAACCATCACAAGAACTTTTTGACTGTTACCGGTTCTCCGCCGTTGACGGTGATACTCCGCCGTATGTATCTCCGTCTTCCACCCTTTACAAACTGAAGCCACTGTTGGAAACTGTTGGTATGAAACCCGAATTAAACAGTCTCGGGCCACATCTTCGGGTAAACCAGAAATAAGCTCCATATTCATCATAATATAAAAAACTTTAGAATTGAAATTTGAGAGTGAAATGATGATTTATCAACAACCCATTAACTAGAATTGAAGAAAGAAGAGATTTTTAGATGAAAGATTGAAACTTGAACTTGAATGAAGGAAATGAAAGGGGTATTTATGGTATGTTTTTGAGGTAAGAAGTGGAATTTGTTTTGTGTTATGATGATGTTATGGAGGGAGAGGTTTTGAGGACTGAGATTTATAGAGAAGAGAGGATAAGATGAAAGGGGTGCACATGGGTTAGGGTGTGATTGCAACTATTAATAAGTGCTTCTAGAAGGGTTTTTGATTGAGAAGCTGGACATGTTGAAAAGGACAAATAAGCTTTACTAATAATTATTGAACGGTAGCAACGACTTTTACTATATTGCTTACAACAATTGAGTGATCGATGATAGCAATCTAATGTTAATTTGTTTATAAACGAGTTTTTCGATGTTTCTAAAAAAATTGTTTAAAGTCGACAAGTTGCCGAATATTGAATGGTGCCAATTTTTATTACAATGAAAGAAAAAAAAAATATGAGAGAAAATATAAGTGATTTGAACAACCAAATATTTAAAGATTCTTAAAAACGTTAACAAATATACTTATATCATTTAATGAATATTAGACTAAATTACATCAAGAGTCCTTTAAATTTAAAGTTTAGGTAAATTTGTAAATATGTTCAATTTAGTTCTTATGTTAACTAAACGTTACAAAAACGATGATAGAATAAGTTTGTAAACGTTGGATATTATGATGTAAATTCTCGTTAAATGAAGAGTATAAGGAAGTTGTTATCAATTATCATGTGTATAACTAGTGTGTTAACCCGTGCAATACACGGGTGATAGACCATTATTTTTTAATCTCAAATTGATTTATTTTTTTTATTTATCAATAAAAATTATTTATCACGTGAATTTTTAAATATGTTTGTATCTCTTTTGCCGCAATGATGACAAATATGTGTCTCGTATTTTTTATGTTTATTAGTGATAAATATATGTCTCATGTCTTTATGCATAAAACAAAAATATATTTATGGGTTTTAGATCATCATCGGTGAAGCGCTGCCGTAACTATCCTCTCACAGTCTTGGTGTGAGTTGATTCTGTTGTGGTCACTGGTTTCATTCAACGTCGTCGTTGTCTTGTATTGCTCTGACGTCGACGCGGTTATGAGTTAGTTTTTTATGGTGGATTATGTCAGATCGTGAGTTTTTTGATCTGGTTTTTACTATGTTTTCTTTCGTTTATGTTATTGACGTTTGTTTTTGTTTTGTTTTGTAGAGTTGAAGATGAGTGGTGGCTTTGTTCCGACTCTATGATTTGGTCTGAAAATCTTGAGTCTGATTTTTTTTTGATTGAAAAATCTAGGTTCTTTAGTTCTGGCGTTGTTCTATTGGATGTATATCTTCACTTAACATGACTGGTTTTATCTTGATGTTTCTCGAAAGGGTTAGGTGCATAGATGCTCCGTGTTGATGTTAGTAGTCGTTCATCATACCTAAAGGATGATAATCAGAGGGTCTATTTTATTGTCACATCATCGTTTTTGTAACATTTGTTTAACATAAAAATTAAATTAAAAACGTTTACGATCTTAAATGATTTATAAGTAACTAAAATAACTTAAATGACATATTTGTTATTGAGCTCAAACTTAAAAGACCTATGATATAATTTAACAAAAATATTTTGAAAGTATGTTCTTAAATCGAACAGAAATTGAATTTATAATATTATATTATATGTCAATCAATATACAACTTAATCAATTTTCATTAATTTGAAGACCGGAAATTATTGTCTCTCTATCTTTTAAAATATAAAATATTGTGCAATTACATTTTTCAACTTTCAAGCTGTGCATTTTGGATTTTCAAAAAATAATTAAAATTTGTATATTTTGTACTAACCACACAAAAGCAAAGGTATCTCTGTTGGAGGCACGCCATTTTCTTGAGATATCGTGTAGATAAAAATATTTTTATTTTGAAAACCACGGTCAAGAAAAGAATGGAGTACCAATCTTTTTTTTTGGGTGTGTGCATATTGCAATTTTGCAAGAAAACTAATTATATAATAATCGATACATGTATTATAGCTAATTTGTGTTCAGATCCACATTTATAAAAAGTAAAATGCTAAAAATGTGTGTTTAATTTTTTAAAAGTTTAAAAAATGTTGTTTTTAACACAATACTTTCTTTTATTTATTTATTATTCTTTAACATACAATCTAATATCTATGCTTAAAAAGTTTTAGCATGACCTTATGAAAACTTGAGATCCAAGATCCAAGAACAAGGAGACAAAGACAAAATAACCGAACCATGTGATTTTTCCTATTTGAAACAAGTGCACATTCAAACATGCTTTTCATCTAGAGATTTCAATCATTTTAATGTTCAAGTTCGTATTAGAATGAGTAAAGCAAGAAGTTCAAACATTTTAGTGTGTGTTTAATTAAAATATTATTTTTTGAAAAGTTTAACACTTTAATTTTACATGCTTGAATGCACGAAATTTCATAAAGATTTATTATTTAAAATTCTTTAAAAAGTGTTTTTAAGGTACTCGTTAATTAGTATTTCTCTAGATTCTATTACGAGTTGAATTAAGGCTTAATCCGAAAAAATTATGAAATTTTATGTTAGTTCCTCATATCATCTTCGGTTAACAAGTAGAGTTATATTATTTGATTGTGTGTCTGTTTCTCCGCTTATTTTTATGCTAACACGTGTAAATTATGAACAATATTTTTTATGAAATTTTTATTTGATTATAATTATAAATATAGATATTTTGTATTTTCACCTCGTAAAATTATAAATATAGATATAATTATTTAAAGTCCTTAAAAAGTGTTCTTAAGACACTCTTTAGCATTTTTCTAAAGTCTATTACAAGTTTAATCTAGGCTTAATCCGATTTTTTTTTTCAATTTTATGTTAGTCCCTCGTCTCCTCATATTCTGTTAATAAATAGAGTTATATTATTTGATTATGCGTCTGTTGCTTCGCTCATTTTTGTGCTAACGAGTATAAATTACGAACAATAATTTTTTTGAAAAGTTATTTTTATTATAATTATTTCGATTTTGATTAAAATTATAAATATAGATATTTTGCATTTTCATCTCGTAATTTATTGTTTCAATGACACCAACGATATTACAAATATAATATAAATTTTTATCATTTTGAATGACAGCAACAATATAACATTTTCATAGACAAATTTATTTAAATGTATAATTGGATATAGAAAAGTCATCCCAAAATTATATATCCCTTTTATACATACCAACATCAAGACTGACGCAAACATGTTCATCTTTCTGTTTTTCTATTGTGTTTAATATTATGTTTATTGTATTGTATTTGATTAGAGATTTTTCAGAATATACAACAATCAAATAAGAATTAAATTTATAATGTTCTTATTGTAGTGAAATTGTACCTATTATAATGGGATATAACTAATTTTTTAAATTAAAGATTTAATATTATACAAAAGATATTGTAAGTAAAATAGTTTAAATGAAAGGTATAATTAGAAACTAAGAGCCCGTTTGGTGCGCATGATATGACAGAGATAGGATATGATTAGAAAATTGATAAAAATAGGATATGATAGTGAATGATAGACAGTTAT
>Ga0209282_1001660_pt1 | contig 12359 bp, 6 predicted proteins | sample Mtrugardesep15_FD_187529 | JGI IMG/M metagenome (GOLD analysis project Ga0209282, IMG submission 187529) | Root nodule microbial communities of legume samples collected from California, USA - M. trunc garden sep15 (SPAdes) (version 2) | ecosystem: Host-associated > Plants > Roots > Nodule...
GGGGGGGGGGGTTAAGATTTCACATTGGATGAGATAAGGCCTAAAAATGTGTTTATAAGTAGGGCAGTACTCATCACTCGTCTTACAGGCCGGTTTTTAAGGATGAGTTAGGCCCAATATAAAACCTAATAGATATAAACATGAATTACTAAGATGGCATTAACCCAAAAAGGCAAAAGGTATTGTACGCAAGAGGTTTGCTAGCTGAGCTCCCAACAATTGTCTCGACAGAACAATGACATGACATCATTGGGTCCAAAGTACACTTCTGATTTTGCTATATATTTCACTATAATTGACTGAAAAATAGATATAGAACATGATAGGCTAACATAATCTGTAATTGACTGAAAAATAGATGTAAAACATGATAGGCTAACATAATTGATGGTGATTAATTATGTGTTCTAGGCCTGTAAGGTCCATTACGTGGAACGTCTATTCTAGGAGGAAGAAAGTCCATCTTGCCAATGTGGCAGTTAGTTAGGAGTTGAGGATTTTGTTAGGAGGAAGCTAGGTCTATAGCATAAGAAGGGACGGAAAGTAGACATGCATGTTAATTGTGAATTTTGAAGAGGGTACAGCACATTCAACAATATGTTGAATGCACCTTACCAGAGTACTATTGTAGCAAGAGTTGAGGCTCTTGGGAGGAGCATTCAGAGCATATTACTGAATGCTATTCTCCATTATCGACAAGAAGAACCTTGTTTCGCATCTTGTGTTCTATTAGAATATGTTAGGAACCAAATAATTGGATTCCAAAGAAACAAAAAATTTATTAAAACAAATGATAGAATAGGAGAGAATCTCTCCTCAAGGTTTCTTCTTCAAAGAGAATACTATATTCACAATTACAAATATTTAAAGATGCTCTTCACCCTTTGTGTTATCTTATTTATACACATATTGTCTATAACAACCTCAAATAACTAACTTCTAATATCAACTCTTAACATGTCGCCTACTTATAAATAATTTTTTATGACAACTTTTTTATGACATATTACATTCAATGTAAGACTCTCAACATATACCCCTCTTACTCCTAAACTGGACATGATGAACATGACTAGAGTGGCTTGATCATGAATGGTCAAACAAATCTTGAACAGACTCTAATACTATTTTAGAATTAAGGTCGGGCCTAACTCAACCCTACAAAACAACCATGCTAGAGCACATGATGGATGATGGTTGAGCTGGTTATTCGAGGCTAAGAAAGCATAAAAGTGGAAAATACACGGAAAAAGGGTGACACGGCAACAGAAAGTCAAAACTAGCAGAGACAGAAGAAAGAGTGTTCAATATAATAAAGTCTAAAGACAATTGGTTCCCAAAATTTTAGAACTCAGCAGCGAAATAGGGATGAGACAAGTCACAGAGCATTGAACTAATCTCTAAATACCATGTTGAAGTCACAAAGTTTAGATAAAATAAGAAGAAATATGATTATGGTGTAACATAGTATAATGACTTAAATTGACTTGATAGAAAAGAATCAACACTAACTTATATTTATAGGGTACAAGACTCCTAAAACTAAATAAATAAGGAAATCAGGAAACAAATCATCTTAATAACCAAGTAATAAGGAAATTATACCTAGGAGACAATCGAAGATTTTTTAAGATTAAAAACTAATCCTAATAAATAAACTAAGACACTAACACGTTATCAAACATATTATGAAATATTATCTTACTGAAGCCTACATTATTATGCTCAACAATAATAATTAAGAATTAGTTGGGCAAAGATTAAGCTCCTAACTGACCGGTCATTCTAGAACTAAGAAAAAATAAAGTAGCAGTAATAATATAATTAAAAAGAAAGTACTACAAGTAGTAATCAGAAGCATAAATGGTCAAAAAGGCGTGGAATTTTATTGGAAAATGTAAATGCAATTCACCAAAGAAAAACTCACCTGCAAAATCCATCCAACTGTGCGAGTAGAAGTTTATTAGACAGGTTTGATGATTCCCCTACATCTTTTGATGTGTTATAAAAGGTTAACTCTGGACCAACAGCCTACAAAAAGATAATCCGGCTAAGACATTATAAAATAATAAAATAAAACTAAAAAGACAAACAATATAACTCAACCATTACTTCTTGTCAAAACACTACGGAAATATTTATATCAAAAGGACTGCATATTTTATTGCATAAAGATAAAATAAGCAAGAAAGAAGCAGAATGTCATGACATGATCACACACTTTAGAGAGTAAGGTTTGAAGAGTATACTCAAGAAGAAGAAAAACTGTAAGAGGCTAGTCGGTCAGTTTTAAGCAGTTAAAAGTAGGAAAGGATAGGTAATTAAAATCTGTCAACAAAAAACAATGGGCATGTAATTAAATAATTGAAATAATAATAGGAAATCATTTTCGGGTAAATGAATAAAATTGATATTTTCACAGTAGGATAAGGGGAAGCCCCTTGTAAAAGGACTTATGTACTTAATACTTCTAAATACAAACGCCATTCTTTCTGCCTTTTTCTCTTCAATATTCATTTACAATTCCTGTCACGCATAACCTAAGAGGCTGTCATAGAAAATGAGTAACAAGAAATACAGTAGATAAACAGTCATCCTGCCTTGTTATTTGCAGGAACCCGGGGGTGCTTCTATTACACTTTTGAAACCTTTAGCAACAAGGAGTCAATTTCAGAATATTCTAGTGAAAAGGATCTGAGAACTCGTAAGAGATAGCACGCACAGTCATGATCACTATGCCCAACAATGCATATGTGCTCGTGCTGGCAGGTGCATGCTTTGACAGTTTTCCCTAATCAATGCATGGTCCAACATCATTAAGCACTAGCTAAGGCCGTCCATATGTCCGGCATGCATGTTTACTAGGGGGCGTTTTGATTCAGAAGACAAAACCTGGAACAGAATCTGCTTAATTAGGATTGAAGGGGGGCTACATGGGACAAGTGATGGAGCTTTTGTTGACATTCTAGCCTCAGAAGACAAAACCTTGACAAGGATCCAACAATAATCAACAGAAGAAGCTTTTGACATGACTCCAGACCAATATACATGAGAAGGAAGATTTGTGAAGTGTTGAAATATATAATATTTCCTTTTATTATTATTCTATTTTAATAGTTGTTTATTTTTCCTTATGTCACTCCTTAATTAAGGAGTTGATTAGTTGTATTCTTTCCTATAAAAGGAGCACCATTTTCATTGAAATAAACAACTCTAAAGTTATAGAGTAATTTCTACATGAAGAGCTGTATTCCTTACACTACCTTTTCTTTCTTGCCGTAAGATTTAAATTGTTTGTTTTCATACTAGTAGAGACTAACTCCTCGGCTAATGCCGAGGGAAGATCTTTTATTTTGATAATAGATTTTTCTTTAGATATATCAATATTTTCTTCAAACGGGTTTAATCTATTGCATTGATTTTACTATTAGGAATTTATTTGTTATTTATGAAACATGGATTAATAGCGACAATATCACAACTTTGACTGCTTCCATAGATTTGAAATATACCAAATATAAATTTCTACACTATGTATGTATATATGGAAGATCAGCTGAGAGCAACTCCCTCAAGCACATTTAGAAAAATTCTCTCTTCCAATTATTCACATTAAGAATATAATTATGGGAAAAAAACCCAAGTCCCACATAGAACATATAGGACTCTTGATAAGAGTTTATAAAGAGTTGCACCCCTAACCTTTAAGTCAGTTTTGTAAGGATGGGTAATACCCAATATGAAAACCTAATAAAGAGAAAGTTTGAATAGCTCTCCTCCTAGAAAATAAATTTGGCTCTTGTATTGAGTGATTTATAAATGAGTGGAGAATACCCGTAAAACACTAGTAAGGAGGGCCGACCAAATGGAAAGTAGTCTGTCCAATAGTTAGAGAGAAGAAAATCAAGATAAAAATCACAATGTGGTATTAGCTATCTCACACCTCGTAAGAAACGGTTTGCTAAACGTAGTTTTACCTATTTGAACGTTGCTAATAATAATCCAGAACTTCCAGTAATTACAAGCAAAAGTACACATACACAACTCTCACATCATTAAGAATCAATGACATATTCAATAATACGCAAGTGCTTAAGTATTTAACTTTAGCAACACTTAACCTGAAGCTCAAAGATAACTTCCGCAGAGCTGTTAACTGCATTATTCTGACTTGGTACTTCATGCACTCTACCTCTCGGAGACATTGACTTAGGACTTTCAACTGATTGTTCCAAATAGACATTATCATCATTTAAAGCTGAATAACTACTATTTGCCCCAAGATAAACACAAGAATCCAAGTGCTGTCCTCCCTGCAAATAGACAACCAAAGCAATTCGTTTTCTGAGCATGCATTGAAACCTTAAATTCACAATGTAGCTAAAAACTAAATAGATATAGTGAAGCACTGAAACCTTAATAACAACATTTCGAAATTGCAATTTCTTCCCGTTTCCAATATAGATTATAGCCTCTGAGCTAGCTGATGTAAGATTAAAACCCTGTGCATCCCTTAAATATAAAATTCCACCATCCCCGTCATAAATGAAATGATCAAAATTTTCATCATCAGCTATTAAAGGTTTTTGAGGTGAGAGGGAAAATTCAGCATAAGGTTGCTTGTAGATGGACTGATCCATGATGATAGCATCCAGCATGGAGGAATCATGTTCTTCAAATGATAGCATACTGCTGACTGTTGGAACAAAAAATTCAACTACAGCAAGAAGAAAATCTAGTGCAACAAGTAACTGAGGTCTCTGGATGCATAAAGAAACAAATGTTGAATCCGGACCAAATTTTGTATCAACAATGAGCATAGTCTGAACGGGTTCAATACTGTTCCCTTTACTTGAGCTACTATCAACCGAGTCCTGATTTTCATAATATGAAAAAGTATTTGGAGGACTAGCTGCAATGTTTTCAGGCTTTCCTATTGCTAACCGAAATCCTTGTTCAACTCCTTCTCGATCATCAAAAACACTGAAACCTTGTAGTGTTGCAGAAAGGAATCCATTTCCTGCTGTGCTGGACTTGTACAGCAGCCATGCACTGCTGACCTACATGAGAGAGACAAGAGTAGAACCATACAAAAGTGAATATCACTATCATCATTCGATCACACCTTTTATAACCGTATTAATCTTTAGAGTAACTTATTCCTTCAATCTTGAACTAAAAAGATGTTTTCCTACATGCTCTATCACTAACAGCAGCTATCAAACCTTTGTCGATTAATCTCATCAATGCTACTATCTTTGTTCCTTGCTAGTTGAATAATCAATTAGTTTACACTTACATTAATGAAGAGAGAGAGAGAGAAAGAGGGAGAGAGAGAGAGAGAGAGTAAATGGGTGAGTGAAATAACCAATTATTTTACACTTAAATTTGCTTATTAATCAAAGCTATTCATTGGTTTCAACAAAATAACATTGAAAGGCTGTATATAGGAATAGAGGGAGTAATTATTTGACCTTCCTGAGAAATGACATTGACAGTTTAATCATTTATGACATCAGAACAAAAACCCCACACAAACATAATCTGCCTTAGATGGGCAAATCCAATATCTCCAAACAGCCCAACTCTTAAATTACCAAGCTACCTCACAATGCTAAAATATGGCTATTTGATTTGATGCACATTTGATGTGGTGATACATGATTCCTTGAAAACTTAAGAATACAATGCATTTAGGGTACACCAAAAAAATATGATAATGATATAATAAAATCCTAACTAAAAATTAAAATGATATGATAATATTTTATCAATAACCATAAATGAACTAATACATATGTTTAGTTTGGATTAAATATGTTTAGTCCTATAAAATCACAATTTTTAATTTAGTCCCTATGTAGTCCATATGTTTATTACTCTAACTCTATTCAATTTAAAATTCATTTTTCCAAAGACAAATGAATATACATAGTTTATCCTCTTAAATTTTCATCAAATAAGATTCCATCAAATGAAAAAGGTAAAGATAATCTAAGGTGTAATGAAAATACATCAGTAAAAAAGACAATTTACCTGTACAGTGGCCAGAGATGCATCTCTTGTTACCCCTGTATATATGCTCAACTCAACCAGATTAATGGACACACAAATTTTAAGAACAACAGAAGCTTCAACTATTGTGGTCCCTGAAGCAACACCATTTGCAACCTCAGGCACAATATCTACAGTTGCATCATTTAATTCCACAGAGGAATATTGATTCGGCAGTGGAGGAATGTGCGGAACCTCTGAAAAGTTGGATACAGAACACTCAGTAATAATCTGATATTCTTTATTTGACAATGCCGCTTTCAACTCTTCAATCTGGAGAATCGCAATATCAAATACAAGATATGTCATAGGGATAGCAAGCTTTTACCAAGTGGAAACTAGAGGAAATAATAACATTGATATTTGAATGGATGACTTCCAATTTTTGAGAAGCATTTCATATGAAAATGAAATATATTACCTTGATTATGACTTCCACACTTGAAAACCGACACAATAAGTCTCGGAGTGACCTATGAATAGTCACCGAAAGCCCATTGACTTCCTGAATTATGCTTTCGCCCAAGTCTGTTCCGGTTCCAACATTTAAGTTGATGTGTTCAACCTACACTTGAGAGTTGAGAGACCAATCTTATTAAAACGATATAATTTTGAAATTGAAACTTATTACTCCAGAAGAAAATGTAAACATCAAAGTGAACACTAAAGATAGGGAACTCCAATGCACATGTGCATCCACATGATATTTGGAGATCCTTTCTAACCATGTTTCCATTACCTACAGATCAATCATGTTATATTACGACCAACCAGTCTCACCTGAACCATCATAGTTTCCAAGTGCACTGCATTGATTTCACTTTTACTTCCACCAATCCACTGAAAGGTGTTCTTCACAGTTATATGAACAATGTCAAGCCTCAAAAAGCTGCAACAGAAACATCAAAGACAGAATGTTGAAGAAACTCGTGCCACAATTGAGCCATAGCTTAACAACTTTTGCAATTTGTATAAATTAAGTATTTGATACATTTCAAAGTTGTAAAAACAGTACAAGCACTAATTTGTTTAAATAGACTACTCTAAACCTAATGGACTTGATTAACGAGCCGAATACTATTAATACTATTGGAAATTCTGCTTTAATTGCGATCTCCCCCTAGTCGCCTAATTGCGACATTTGAGTTGCCTCGTGTTGGCTTTGAGGGGGTGGATTTAGTCCCACATCGGTTAGATAGGACTCTTGATAAGTGTTTATAAAAAGGAGGCACTCCTAACCCTAATTTCAACAAATACACATAATTACAAATATTATTATTTACAATTACAACACTCCCGCTCAAGCTGGTGAATAGATATCTATAATTCCAAGCTTGCAAGTAAGTTGGTCGAATCATTTTGCTGGTAAACCCTTTGTTAACACATCTATCAGTTGACATGATACCTAGAAGGAATATAGGTTGTAGCTATCAATCAACTATATAGCTTCTCTTTAATGAAATGTTGGTCTATCTCAATGTTTTCGTCCTGTCATACTAAACAGGGTTATGAGCAATACTGATGGTCGATTTGTTGTCACAAGACAACTTCATAAGGCCTTCACGCTGTATCCTCAAATCTTCTAGCACAAGTTTCATCCATGGCTCTAAATTCTTCCTCAGGCCTCAGCACTTGATCAAGCCACTACACTTTGCTTCTTACTCCTCCAAGCAACAAAGTTCCCACACAAAAAGGTACAATAGCTAGAAGTAGATTTTCTATCACTCACTGAACCTACATAATCAACATCATTATATGCCTCCATAGTTAGGCATACCCCACTTTTAAACAGAAGTCCTCTCCTTGAAGTGACTTTGAGATATTGTAGAACACGATCTATAGGGTATTGCACTTTCCTTGATGGGAATCTTCTGACTTGGAAGAGTAAAAAGCGAAGTGTGGTATACATACAGTCCAGTGAGACTTTGGTGTGAACGGCTATGACTAAAGATCATCTAGGAAAACTTGTAGATAAGGTGAAATGAACCAATGAGACTTTATTGTGATAACAAACCCTCTATTAGTGTAGCCCATAATCCATTACAGCATGATAAAACCAAACATATTTAAGTTAACAAGCATTGAGTTTAGATAGTGGCCTAAGCTGCACTACATATATCTCCTCCCAAGGCAATCTTACAGGTCTTCTAACTAAGGGGCTGAATAGCAACAACTTTAAAAGGATTGTTTCCATCTGGGAATGGAAAATACCTATTCACCAGATTTAGGGGGAGTGTCAAAACCGTGTATATTGTTTCCCTATTTAGCATATGTTAGTATAGTGGGAATATCCCTAGAATATATGATTGATGTATTTTGGGCATAACTCAATCAATAGAATCAATTTACCAATATTCTTGACAGTTATAATAATTTATACTGGGTATGATAATAGTAAATTAACAATATTGGCATGCCTTTTCAAAACAAATTAATAACATTGGCTTTATAAATGACAAAAAAGCATACAATTGACATATATCGTATATATGAAAAAAAATAACATTAAAGAAAAACTCAAAATAGTATATGAGAATAAATATTATATTTTTAAATATTAAGTAATACATGGTATAAAAAGTTCAAAAAATATAAATAATTCCTTATAATAGTTTTAATTATACAATAGAAACTATTATATGGTAATATATTCTATATCTAAAACCTTATAATTTTAACAAAATGAAAATAAAAACTAAAATATTCAGCTTACTCAAGGCTATCTGTTCTCCGAGGCATTAATATTATTGGCTTCCTAAGAGAAAGATCAAACTTCACAGCAGGCGATCCTTCAATTTCACTAGCTGAAAACCATTTCTCTGAATTTGTCGCTTGATCTGTCACTTTGATGACACTTTTTGGGGTATTTGGAACAAGACCCATAAAATAGCCAACAACCTGTACGTGTTTGTACACATTAAATGTTATAATTATATGCACAAAATACACAATGCTCAAACCATTCAATAAAATACCTCTTGCACAAATCGATTCAGATAAACAATGCGCACTTCTGAAAGCTCCCCAAAAAGACTAAAATCATAACCTTCATAGTCTTCATCATCGTTGCTGTATGACGTGAACTCCAACTACAATGTCATCGGGGCATTGAACAATAAAATCATTACATTAAAACTCGACATAGGAAGTTTCAAAGTAGAGGTGGTTCATCACCTTTTACAGTAGTAGGTTTATTTATAAGAAGAAAGAGGAATGAGTCACTTTTAAAAAGATGCAATAACTAATAAATTAGTCAAAAGAAAAAGCAAGAAAATAAAAATGAGCATATTTATCTCCACAACTCCAGGTCTAGAAAGCAATAACTTTAGTGATAATGAATCTAATAGAAATGAGGAGGAATCAGAATAAAGTATTGATTCCCAATTTATAATCTTGATGAAATAAGAAAAGTTGATGGAAAAATACAAAACCTCCCTTTAAATGGGAAAAAAGAGGAAAGATTTGAACCAGAGAAGATAATATATCTTGCTAAACAAAAACGCTATGAAAAAGTGAGCCATAAAACCTTGAAAATTCAACAAGATGTCCAATTCATTTTTGTATCTGAAAAGGAAAATATACTAAAAAGACTACACAAAATACCAGATAAATAACCCTACTCTATGACTTAAATACAACATCAAAATTGCCTCAGCTTTCCTTAACAAAATACACTGGAATGTGGAATGATTCTTCAAAGTTCACGACCACAAACTAACCCGGGGTTGAAGGAGACTGGTAAAAAACATGACACTAACTGACATGACCCTATGACTATGTATTAAAGGATACAGTTGATCTATATAGTGATAATTGTGAGTGAGTTGTATTAATTGGGAGCAGACATGATTGCTTTTGTTGTAACAAATAAATCCTAATAAATAACAAGTAGAATCGGCTACATGGATCAAGCAACGCCATAATGTCCGCTCTTTTATTGCGCTAATTCGTATAAATTACAAACAGTTGTATTTATGAAATTTTGATTGAAATTATTTTGATTATGATTAAAATTAAAATTAGTTACAGATATTTTGCATTTTCATATTGTAACAAACTATACTTATATTTTTCAATGACACAAACAATATGGCAAATATAATATAATTACTTATCTTTTTGAATGATACCAACAATATTAGCATTTTTTTAGGTAATTTTGTTCAAGGGTATAATTGGAAGTGAAAAAGCCACCCCCAAACCATGTATTGTCTTTATATATAGTATATATAGATATAGATATCATATCTCTATCCAACTCATGAATCTCTAGGTCTTTCTTAATAGTCTCTCTTTAAGTTTTTCTAGGTTTTCCTCTAAATCTAGCGATTTCACTACCCTCCATCTGATCAACTCTCCTTACTACAGAATCCACAGCTCTTCTCTCCACATGCCCAAACCACCTAAGCTGCCGAGTTTTCACCATCTTTTCACGATAGGTGCTACCCCAACTCTCAATAATGTTGTCATTTGTATCATATCTCGTCTAGTCTTACTCTTACCACACATCTTACACAACATTCTCATCTCTGCTACACTTATTTTATTCTTGTGTTGGTTTTCACCACCCAACACTTTGTCCCATACAAATTCACCAAGTCTTACAAATTATCATAAATAATATTCAGTTATATCTATACTTTCTCTTTCAAGTTGAAGAATCCTTTTCAGAAAACTAATAAGAAAGTCAACTGCCAAACTGGAAATAAAAAGGCTAAACCTATATGAAAAAATTAAAACAAACTGCCCAAAAGTCCTTCTACGAATCTAACAAAGAGACACCCAGAATAATCATGCGCTGAACACCACATAGAGGGAGAGTGGACAATATTCTGTGCAATGCATATCATACCAAAGAAAAATAACCTTCCTTCAAATCCTCTTTAATCAAGAGCAATAAGTTGCATTGAACAATGACACTTAAACTCAATCAATGGGTCACATTTTAAATGAAATACAAGGAGGAGGTAGAGAGAAGTACCTCCACAAAAGATCTGCCCCCAGGATTTCTCATATCACATGCCCAGTAATACAAATGACTGCTAGGTAGGCTATCATCACTTATTTTCAGATTCCCCAAAGCTGCTTTAATACTGAAGGAAGAAGGGAAAACCTTGATGTCCGCAAGCAAACTCTCTTGAGACAGACAAGCAAGCTTGGTTTCATCTTCCTTCATCAAAAGGATTTGGGCCTGGGCCATTTTTAATGTCAGATTGAACATAACTCTGGATTTCCCTTTTCCAAGCAATCCCTTCACAGCAAGTTCCTCAACCGTAGTGGCATTTAAATCATCCAAATCTCTTGATACATCATTTTCAACAATGGCAGGAGAGCTCTCACTAGAAGTTGCAAGGTTTCTATCCTCAATGTTAATAGAATTGATGAATTCCATAATGGCTAGGATTGTTGGTCTACGACAAAAAAATGTCAGGGTAGCCAGAGTCACTATAACCTGAAATGACAATAAAATATTTGGTGAAAAAACCACAGAAAACAGAAAGCAATCTGCTAAAACCCACAAACACTCACCTGCTTATCTGTATTATTATACAGAGTAGAGTTCTGGTCATAAATAACAATTTGTGCTTTAACAAAACTCTCCAATTTGTCACCAAGTTCTTTAGTACTCGTAGAAGGAGCATCACTGGGTAGAAGTCCACTAATGCGACTGAACTTTGGGAGTTCCAGGGAAAAATAATCTGCACTTTCTGCTAAAGTCTCGGGTGCCTCATAAAACTTATCATCAGTTTCAGTAGGAATTACTCCGCTACCATCAACATTTTCTCTTGTGGTGTTATAGAATAATGAAATCTCGTCAGCATTTCCAATAAAAGATCTTGCCAAAAAACAAGGCTGAGATTGTTGATTACAGCAAACTAAATCTTCTACTTCCAGAGACTTTAGGATAGTGCCAATGAAAATGTCACTGTCTCGGATAGAAACCTCCACCTGTTAAATATAAATGCCTCAGAAAAGAGAAGACAAGAGTCCTGTTACAAACAACAAACGAAATATTTTACCTGACCACCTATAGCTCGAAATTCAAATAAACGCTTCTCTTCATTTAAAAGGACCTTCATTAAGCTCTGATCAGACTGCAGCACGATGCACATTTTTAATACAGGTGAAATTCAGATTTGAAACTAATACAACAAAAAAGCAACAGAAAGGCTAACCTGGTAACTATAACTGAAGCAAACCTTTAATTCATCAAGAACACCTGTTACAAACAATCTTTCCGCAATTGATACATCAATGACATCCTGATTATTATGTTCTGATTCAGTGTCATCATGATCTGACGA
>Ga0209282_1001661_pt1 | contig 12358 bp, 9 predicted proteins | sample Mtrugardesep15_FD_187529 | JGI IMG/M metagenome (GOLD analysis project Ga0209282, IMG submission 187529) | Root nodule microbial communities of legume samples collected from California, USA - M. trunc garden sep15 (SPAdes) (version 2) | ecosystem: Host-associated > Plants > Roots > Nodule...
ATATATATATATATATATATATATATATGTCTGATTTTTTTTTCTTTATCATTTAAAAAGTGTAACAAACTAAATGAGTATATTTATACTTACTTTTTCATTATCCCAATTATACCCTCAAACAACTTTTTCTATAATAAAGATTGTTCTTGGTGTTATTGAAATAGATAATCATGTTTAATTTGGTTTGTTATAACTAGAAAGCAACAAACATTCATATTTTTAGTTTTAATCAAAATCAAAATTTCATAAAAAAAACATAGTTCATAATTTTCAAAGTTTAGCGCAGTAAAAAGGGCGGAAAGACGGGCACGTGAGTGCCCGTCTTTTCGCTAGTGCTATATTTTAGAACATATCAGATACACCACAGCAATAGTGAGCATCAAGGTGACAAACATGGATGCAATAACCCAACTTTGGATACCTTTGATTTTAATAAGTAAAAGAACTCGTCTTTGAATGCCTCTGACTTCAAGACATGGACTATCAAGAAATAAAGGCAATCAAGTCTATGGCGTTTGGCAGAAGAATGGCAAGGAAGAATTTCAACCATAAGCCCAAGCAGAACCTCAAGCTTTGATGAAACAAAACTGTCCGAGCTCTGTCAAGAATAATCCAATGAGAAAACAGTAAGCAGAAATGTTTTTCTAACATCGAACTAGCTCAGAAGGATAAAGGATAAACCAATAAATAAAACCAATACAAGATAATTTGAAACTTCTTTGTTAATCAGAAAAATCAAATAATATGTAATAGACAAATACCTTGAGCATGATCAAAAGAACTTTGTATGCCTTCTTCTGCATGACACCAACATCCTACAAATAATAATCACAATAACCATCTTAGCATTTCTATTTGAAAAATAAGTTTCCGAAATTCCTTGCAAGGAGCGCTATATATCTTAGACAAACCTGCAATGCTGGCTTTATTACTTGAAACAATAAATCAATATCTTTCGCATCCAATCCAGGCAACAATGAAGCTGCGAAATCAAGAAGCCGCGTCCTGGGATGAAAAGAAATTCATGAAATAATACCGACACCCAACAAGCACATAATTTAAGTAAAATGCAGACTGGACTAAAAATTATTTCCAACTTCACAAAAAAATAAAAATAAAAAAATCAATTAGACACAATTGAGAGAAATAGAAGATAATCAACACCTGAGAACTGATTGAGACACATCATTTGATGTATCAATCTGCATAGAGCTTTCTGAATCGTCTACTTTGTTGGCATTTTGAGTGCATTTTAAGAGATCCGACATTTTCTTCTTAAATAAGTTTTGTACAACTTTTTTTTCTGCTATAGAAGCAATATCACCAATTGTACGCTGTAAATGAAGCAAAATAATCATTATAAACATCTTGTACAAATCAAATGTAACAAATAAGGACAAATTTAATTCTTGGTTGTCAAGTAATCAAGAAACCAAGAAAAAATAGACTACTACATCTGTTCATAAAAAACCTTGTCAGCATAATGAAGATCTGTCGGTTGTAATTCTGTTATGCCATACATAAGTATAAATTCTATTTCTATATTCACAATTGAAGGACCTGGTTGAACACTTCTAGAGCCTTTCGCTCAAGACATCTGCTCGTGGATAACAAAGGAGCAATACAAACCAATAAGCTCTACAAGCCCACATAATCACTATTCGAGTTTTTAAACAAAAGATGGATATTTTTTTAGAGAGAGGGGGGTGTATATTGTCATATATTTATTTCAATCTTAACATTAACTTATTTACTAGGAGTGAAGTGAACTCGGACAATGACATACAAATGCAAAATATTGTATAACTCCAAAGCCCAAAATGCTGGCAACTAGTGAGAATTATTTTGTTGACATCACATATATGAAAGCTGAAACGTGCACACTGGATAATTAAAGAATTGCATAGCACATATGAATACAACAAAAAGAAAAGTGACATAAAGAGAAATGCAAACTCTAGTTTTATGTTATGCTAACATGCATGCACATACAGAAGACGCAATTCATATATTTGGCTCAACTATAGTGCATACTGCATTGAAGAAAGAGTACCTGCAAACAACCACCGTCATCTTTTGTAGATTTCAGGAACACGTCTGACAGATCTTTCAACAAATTATTGGCAGATATCTCCAGTGCCCTCAAATTTTCTGTTGCAACCTGTTGCGAGTAATTATACAAGACTTGTTCTTTGGCCATATCTTGCTTGCTATCATCCTTATCATTTGAATCCTTAATGTTCTTGTTTTGTCTAATCAGAAGTTGCAAACTAGTGCATATTATTCCACGAATATTAGGTTCTTCTTTTAGTTTACTACGTAAATGTTTTTCTAGATCCTTGAAACTTTTAGCTGTGTCTGAAGGATAGTTACAAAATGAAGGCAGCAAAGACCACAAAGAGTAAACAAGTGTGTCTGCTTTCATCAGTTCTTGCTTCTCAAGCTGCAAAATGTACAAAGTAGGAAATGAATACCATGAAGAAAAATAACACTGCATCTCAAAAAAAAAAATGTCAAATACCTTTTGAGCATTCTCCCTTGCACTTTCAATCATAGGCAAAATTTCCTCTGTAAAATATTTTAGACGCACACCAACAATATACTGTTTTAGAATTGGAAAAAGCCATTTATTTGAGACAGATAAATCTTCAGCTTCAAAATTTAATGGTATAAGGGATAAAAAAGTTTCAGGTCCCATTGCAACAAGAGCTGACCCAAGGCACGCATGAAGCTGCACGACATAGAATATAGCAGTACTTCACATCAGTGATTTGTTGCACGTAAAAAAATTTGAAGATCAAAAAGATTTCTGGATCCTCTAACAAAAATCGACTTAATTATGATACTGGCTAAAAACAAACCAAGAAACCACTCAAATTTGTATGAATCAATTGAAATTCAATGCTAGATTTTGTTATTTTCTAACCATAATAACCATAATAATAATAATAATAATAATAATAATAATAATAATAATAATATTAATATTAATAATATTAATAATAAAATAGACATACATACATAGTCATCAACTTCATCGAATGCCCAATTTTAATAATAATAATAATAATATTATTATTATACACATGATAAGATAAACCCAAACTTGTCACAGAATAAATAACAAGGTTGTTACAGAACGCCTATTGGCTTTTGAAATCATGAATACCATAATATAATATAATTCAAAAGACATTCAACTCTGTTACAGGTCAGCCCATATGAGAAATTGTTCAAAATTGGGGCATATGGTCCTGCTGGGAAAGAACATATTAAAGCTCATTTCATAAGATTTTGAGTTTCATATTTGTGTAGTTTGGCAACAAAAAAAATGCAACATTGAAAAGATAGTGACCTGTTTCCTAAAGGGAAAATTTTCATCAGGCAGCTGCTGCATATCTTCCATGTTTTTGAGTATACCTCTCATAAAGTAAGGAGAGTTGCTTCCTGCATTGATTATAGCAGTAATCTCAAAAATAAGTAACAGGAATTGTGTATTATTTGTGTAATGAAATTATAGGAATTTGTACACATATATTTAAGAGAAAAAACAGGAGAAGTATAACAACAGTTGTATGCATTATTAGTCAACAACAGCAACAACCAGCCTTATCCCACTAAGTGGGGTCGGCTACATGGATCAAATTATGCCATTATGTTATATCATAAACCATGTCTGGTCCAACTGCCTTTCGAACACTTCTTTTACCACGTGTTCTTGAATCCGATGATAGTAGTTATAGTTTTGATCCTCCTCTCTGATGTCTAGTATGTTAGAGTATGGTAAAATCTCATATCCTTCGTTAAATAAGTTGTGGAAATACTTCTTCCATCTATTCTTTATATCTCTTTCCTGACCAAAAACATTATCCCCTTCATCTTTAATACGCTTCACTTGATCCAAGTCTCGTGTCTTTCTTTCTCATCCCTTAGCAAGCTTATATATAAATTTTTCTCCCTCCTTGGTGCCTAAAGATTGGTATAATCTGTCAAAAGCTTGAGTTTTTGCTTCGCTCACCAGCTTCTTGCTCTCTTTCTTAGCTATCTTGCATTTTTCCCAAGTTTTGGCATTTTTACACCTAGACCAATCTTTAAAACATTCCCTTTTGATTCAAATTTTACTCTGAACACTGTCTTTCCCTTTTGTATACTTCATTAGTCAAATTACAATAAATCAAACTAACAAATGACCCAACCAACAAATTATATAAATTATACGACAATAAAATAAACAGAAACAAGACTTGCAGCAATCAAAATACCTAATTTGTGAAACATAGAGGAAACAACTTCAAATACTCTGTCCCAAGAAGCAGCATAGTGATAATCAAGTAGACTCTCAAGAGTTACACAAATTTTCTCAATAATGGTTGGTCCTGACATCCTTGATTCATCCAAATTTATCTGATCCACTCCCTGTTTAATCAAACCTTCATCAATGCAATTGTTGATCATGCTCTTTAGTGCCTCTGTAGCTGCAAGTATGGCCTCTTCATGTTCAGATGCCAAAATATCTGCACATTGAAAAGTAAGAATACATACTTCCATAGTTGCCAAAACAGTAACTAACTATATGCACAAACACAGTTGAAATTCATGATACCTTTTAAATCATTAAAGACGCTGGGAAGCTTTATTACACACATTTGCCTGTTTAGAGAAAAAACTTTCTTCATTACAGCATCAAGCAAGCGAGCAGTAAATGTCATACCATCTCCAGAGATGTCAGTTGATGAGGTAGAAAGAGATGATAATGTGCATAACACCTCAAGTAGTGCTTCAGGGGAAACTTCCGATGTTGGGTTAAGACAGAGAAAATTTAAACCATCCGTTATGCGCCTTGTGACTAGGGGTTGACCCATATTTAAAAGAGTTTTGAAGTGGTTAAGAATGTTGGTCTTGTATTTTAGAGACAAGAAAGGAAGGCATTCTTTCAAGGCATCGAGAATATACAAAACTTGTTGGGCTCCCTTAGGTCCATCACCATCATTTGCATTTGCTCCCTTCGTTCCATCATCATCATTTGCATTTGCTCCACCGGCCAGCAGTAGAAACCTTTCAAGTAGGTTTTTGACCCCTTCACTTGCAGATGCTAATAGCGAAGAATTTTGAAAGTTTATCAAGACATTGCGGAGACACAAATGAGATTGCCTTCTTACCTGTTGCAAGAGAACCAGTCTATTAAACTAATCAAAAGTCATGTAACCTTGCTACAGCCGCCCCTTGCCCCCACAGTTCACAATAGTAATATTTTTACACAATACAATAATACACGAACACACAAGCTTGGTAAATTAAAAAGGTGCAACATGTCCCGCTCCCAACTATTACAACCTGTCTTGTGCTCTAACTAGGAATGTTAGAAATGAAAAAGGGCAAATAAGACAAATCCTAGACCATCTCGTTTTAAATGACAATTATATATGTCAGAGCTTTTTCATCAAAAAAATTTTGACCGACCAAACATAATGATGGAAGCTGAAGATTGTATACTAGACCGGACCAAACCAAAACAAAAGCAGTGTAAAACTTGTATTAGGATATCATCAACTAAGCTTGATAGTCTTAGAAAAATGAAGACACCAATCTAGCAATATCCTATAGACTATAGTATATGCACTAAAGTAATTATCAATATTGCATCTCAATTTCAGGATTTGGATCTTCTAAACTGAGTAAAGTGTAAAGTGAGAAAATCAAGGATTGTTAGTTAAACAAGCTGGTGATTTGTTATGGTGTACCTACAATATCTACCTTTGATTTGTTGATTAACAACTAATATTATTCACTTTACATTATAAAGTGAGTTGCTCGCTTCAGAGGACCTTGATCCCCAATTTCACATTTGTATAGCTCCCAATAATAGTAACCATCAGATTATTAAATGTTTGACTTTAATCATAACTACTTCACGAATATCATTGTGATTTGTTGACAATGCAAAACTTTTTACAGCGACTATAACAAGCGAGAGTAAAACAAGTTAAACTTTAAACTTAGTTTACAAGTAAAACCCTGTCGGATAGAAAAATTGAAATTCACGAATTGTTACCTTTGGTCTCGAATCAGAAAGAAAACCTAACAAGAAATTGAACAATGTCGATACATCAGACCAATGAACACTATCCCTATGAATCAACAAATGTGAAACACACTTCAATCCATCAACAACACCACTCTCTAAACTCAATGGCAACATAACAACTTTCGCAACAAGCTCAGATAGAAACTCTCTCTTCTCCTTCAACACAGCAACGGGAACTTTAACGATAACAGTCGAGAGAATTGTTAAAAGTGCGTCAATGAGGTGGTTAGGTGGATTAGGTTCTGATGCGATGCGTTCCAGGGAAGAGCATGTGGCGCAGAAGTATGCGACCGGTGAAGTAGGGAGGTTGTGATCTTTGAGTTCCTGTGACATTGCGCCGATGACTGTACAGAGTTGTTGGTGGTTTACAGCGGTGGAGTTTGAGAAACGAGAGAGAATTGAATTGCATAAATCATCGTTGGATTCGTTGAAAGTTGATTCCTCCATTTCGATTTCTTCCATGATCGGAGTAGAAATCGGACGGTAAACCCTGTTTAGCTTCCACGACGGCAAGGGTTTAAGCTGTCGCTATGCTGAGCGACGGAGAGAATTCTTTCAAATTAAGGATTGCTAAAAAAAAAAAAAAAGTAAATTACACTTCTATTTTATGCTTGAATTACACTCACCTATATTAAAATATACATTCTCTTTTCCACGTATGTTAAAATTTACGCTTTAATCCTTCAATTATTTTTTTACTTCTAATAACCTAGAAAAAAAAAATCTAACACACTTCAGAAAAAACAATATTGCGAGTCTATTTTAATATAATTAAAATTAGAATACATGTTTTTCGCTATTTTTTATTCACAATTCCATTAACATATAGTTTTAAACCTTAATATAAAATATGAAACGACCCAGAATAAAATTAAAATATGTAAAAAAATTACTAAAAACAATAAAGTATGGTTATTAAAAGTTAATTTTGTACTCTAAAATATAAAAGTAACATATTTAAATTTAATTATCATTGACATTTAAATTATAAAGAAAGGAAATTATTTTTCTTAAATGGTGGTTCAAAATTAGTATATATCATAAAAAAAATATTTAAGTTAAAATAGATTAAAGTGTACTGCATTATTTAATTATGAGTTTTTTTATTCACACCTCATATATTTTTAGTTACACCCGAATTTTCTTAAAAGTTTTTTATAATACTAAAATTGTCCTTTTATATAAATTTTCTTAAAACCTTGATTTTATTCATTGTCACTGAGTTTTACCCTCTTTCACCCACAAATGATCAAACAATCTGATGTTCAATCAATTTCTATGGAAGATTAAAGAGTGAATCCAAATATCTCCAATCCATACTCGATTGCATATAAGTAAATGATTTTTTTCTTCTTTTTCAATAATGCTAGTTTCAATTTTTTTCTTCTTTTTCAACTCTAATGTACGAGGGTTTCAATTTACATTGTTGATGTTAACTTAAATTCAGTTTAAGTAGGTTCATGTAAACTAAACTAAGTTTACATGAACCTACTTAAACTGAGTTTACATGACCTACTTAAATTAAGTTTACAAGAACCTGCTTAACTAACATGACCTACTTAAACTCAGTTTACATGAACCTACTTAAAATTAGTTTACATGACCTATTTAAACTCAGTTTAAATGACCTGCTTAAATTGAGTTTACATTTACATATTTAAAATAAGATTACGTAGAATCATTGAACAAGGGTGATATGTACACTTAAACTCATTTTACATGATTTACTTAAACTAAGTTTACATGACCTACTTAAATTGAGTTTAAGTATGTACACTTAAACTCAGTTTACATGACTTACTTAAACTAAGTTTACATGACACACTCAAACTGAGTTTAAGATAAATGGGTTTTGGGGTGTAACCAAGAGAGAATGAAGAAATTTTTTGAAAATCAAATTTTATGAAAGGGTAATTTTGTCATTTTGGGGTGTAACCATGAATATACGAGGTGTAATTAGAAAAAGTCTTTAATTATTAAGGGATGAAGTTGTAATTCAAACATCATATAGGGGATGAGAGGATAAATTTTTATTTTCAAATGAGGGAAGTGTATATTTTAACATAAAGAGGGAGGAGAGTGTAATTGAAGCATCTTTGAGGGAAGAAGAGTGTAATTTACTCTAAAATGTATACTCTCCTCTCTTATAATATGCTTGAATTACAACTCTCTCTCTTAGCAATTAAATATGCAATACACCTTAATCCAAAAAAATAATAGTAAAATACCTCAATAAAGTTCAATAGAATTGCAATAATAATATAAAAAAAAAATTAGTGAAATCTTTTTAAATATTAAATAAAATTTAACATACTAACATAAGACACGTGATGTTTTTATGAAAGTTTGATTTTGAATAGCAATATGGAGATTAAATATATATATTTTTAATCTGTTTACAGGTATAATTTGAATGATGAAAATTTATCCGATTTTACCTTTTATATAATGTTATAAATAATAGTGTTCCTGTTATAGTATATGACACGAGATTGACTATACCAAAACCCGATCCTAAACTTAGAGTGGGCTAATTATTTAGACTCAAACTCAATCTTAAACTTGATTAAATTCAATGAGATACAACTGAAATAAAAATAAAACGATACAGAAATACTACGGAGTTGATCCATTCCATCTTAACTAAAATCACTTTAACCTATGTCATGTTCATGTTACTACATTCCACCTTAACTAAAATCACAAATTACGATTTATCCAATTTTGAAGCATTAAACAATAGAACTCACCACTTTAATTACTAAAATAGTTATTTCACTAAATAAAAACATATAAATGAATTAAAAATATAAAAAGGTAATAATAATAATAATAATAATAATAATAATAATAATAATAATAGTTCGATCTTAATAATAATAAGGCTTAAATGTACTTTTAGTCCCCCTATTTTTTTAAAAAAAATGAAGTTTTGATGCCCTCTTTTAAAAAACAACTTTTTGGTCCCAGTTTCTAGTTGCATCACTTGTAGATTTTCTCAACACACTAAAAACCAAACAAACTTTTATGCATTTTATCATTTTCTTTACTTTACACTTTTATGTATTTCTTAATCTAGTAGCCCAAAAACATCCAAAATTATAGCACCTAACACTCTTTGGAGTAGTTAAGGAACTCATGGTTCAGGAACAAAGCTCGTTCTCGAGTATGTGTCGCTTGAAGAAAATTTAATGGTTGCTAAGAGTTGTTATCTAATACATGGGCTAACTTTAAAGTTCAACAATAAATTTGATACATCTAAAGGGACTCTACAACAATAAAAATTGAAAAATGCAATTTGTCGCGTTACAACTACATTTGGTGCATGTACTCGATTATAGTAAGGTCTCAACAGCATGGATATATGCCATTAAAATCATAAAGGTCAGTTCAACATATATCAAACAAACCTTTACTAACCTCCCTCATTGTATCCATCACCATTAGCTTATGGAGATATGTCGGATGATCCACTTCAAACACTAGTGGTTATGATAATGTCTTTTATCAAACATAAAATTGATAGGATATACATGACATCGTATATTGAATCTCATAACAACTCATTGATATTATTGAAACCACGATCACAACAACATTCAACAAGTCAGGGAGTTGGAGGCCAAGCGAGTCAATTTTGATGGCAATTTTGTCACCTATGCAATTCAAGGAATTCAAGAAGACCAAGGCCAAACAAGTGTTGTTACACAAGCTCAATTGAATCTTATACATCTTGTACCTTATATTATATTGATTTCCAAGTATAGTATTTTTGTCACGATTAACCTTCGGGGTATCCAGCGACTAATACTAAATTTAATCAGGCTAATCTTCAATCCACATAGGTACATAAGGAAAGAAATCCTCCTAAAGCAATTTGGCAATTTGATATACCATAAGTTTCACCTTATGACAACAATGTACATGCGAAAAAATATATCTTATGTTGGAGGAGTCAGATCCAATATTATTATTGTTAGGAAAATAGCTATTTAGGGACTAATCATCTGCTATCAGACACCATAATTTGACAAAAATACCTCTAGTGCAGTTAATTACTGTTCACTCAAGTCAGCTGTAGTAAACTGCCGCTCCAGGAATGGTAGTTAATTGTTGTTGTCAGACGATAGCTAACTATCAGTTTCAGAGACAAACGTAGTCTGCAATATTTGAATGCACAACCTTGACACAAAATAGAATGTCTAGACATCTGTTTGTCATGGACATCATTTAACAAGCAATACACAAATTTAACAACAATCATCGATCTTAATCAAAAAGAAAACGACACACCATTCATAATTTAATAACGCTGCACTAATTCAAAATTAAATCAACAATACATAAACAATTGACATTCAACAACAATCTAACATTACGAAAATCGTCAACATCATACAACATTACATCAAATCTCTACCTACAACATTGACAATTTGGACACTTGCAGTTTGAACTAATCCAGATATATAGTTCATTATTTTCAAACATAAAAAAACACATGGATAACACATCGTCATCACCCTTAAGCATTTAAGGATGACAAACAATTGTTTTTTTGTCGTTATCAACCCCAAGATCTATGCACCGTACATGTACAAAAATATGAGTCACAATTTGATTTTCACAAAAATGAACAAAGTGTTGGTTTAAGTTGTGTCTTCAACTCATCCAACTTGTCGACGGTGGTTAAAAAAATCTTAATCATCCTCTTGAAAGCTTCATATTTGACATGACCTTAAACTTTTCCATCCTCACACATGATTCACTTGATAGAGATAGATACGAGAGAAAATACCAAACTACAATAAAATGAAAGAAACGATAAAATGAATTCTAGATCAATCAGATGCATACATTTGTTTATATGTGATGCAACATTACCCACATAAGCTGTCATTGTTTTGTCCACCACATAAAACATAAAATACATATACTTATACAATGTTAGTGAAATATTGACCACAAAAAAATGTTGATGCATTGTCAACAAAAAAATATGAACACCAACAAAAGTACCATGTCCTATCGAGTGGAATTACTTCTTAGTTTTGATCTTCTTTAAATTCTTCCTCTTCTTCATTTTCATTAGGCTTAATTGCAGTTTTAACCCCTAACTTTCACAAAGTTGCGATTTTGACCCCCTAAGAAAAAGAACTACAAAACGACCCCCTAAGTTTTGCATTTGTGGCAGTTTTGGCCATCAATGCCAATTTTGGTTCGGTCAACGCTGACGTGGCACCCTAAGTGAGGTGCCACGTGTTATTTTTTTTTAATATTTTTTTTGGCCCCAAAATTGCTACAGATACAAAACTTAGGGGGCCGTTTTGTAGTTTTTTTCTTAGGGGGCCAAAATCGCAACTTTGTGAAAGTTAGGGAGTTAAAACTGCAATTAAGCCTTTTCATTATCCAAAGGATTTCAAAGGACTTCATTCTATTATCTTTTGCATTGTTGTTCTTCTCTTTCAATACTCATGATATCTCGAAACCAAAATTGGCTATCCAAACAAGCATCTTCGCATGTCACAACTTCTTCATTTCGACTTTTTGGATGGAATGTAGTATGAAATGCGGAGAGTGAATAAAATGTAGTGCAATTGAACTGCTTGATATAAAGACATGTTTAGAACAACAGTTAAGTAACCAAAGCAACAATAACGTACCGTTAGTTTAAGCAAACGATAGTTAAATGTCGTTCGAGATATTTTTCGTGGCTAAGGTTTACTAGAGCAAATGGTGGTGAGTGCTTAGAAGCAACTTTGTTTTTTTAGTAAATGAGCTAAAGTGACCTTGTTGCAAATAAATCAAGGTTTTTGTACCAAAAATAAATAAATCAAGGTTTAGTGAATTATTATTAAAAGAATAATATAAAAGGGTGTTTGAATGTGTTTAGATATATCATAGACAAAAATCTCTCGGTGCGGGAGAGAGAGAGTGAGAGAACGACAAGGAGGAGAAGAAGAAGAAGGAAGAAGATAGAATAGCGATGGAGCAGGAAGAGCACGAAGTCTATGGTGCTGACATTCCCGATGAAGAGGTTGACATGGATGCCGACATAGATGCTGAACATCAAGAAGGCGATGAAGAACTCGCATCCAATCACACCACCAAGGTTAGGGTTAGGGTTATCGAATTAGGGTTAGGGTTTCTCTATCTATGTATTCTCTTTTAACATGAATGAATCGATTTTGCAGGAATTGGAGGATATGAAGAAGAGGCTGAAAGAGATCGAGGAAGAAGCTAGTGCCCTTCGCGAAATGCAAGCTAAGG
>Ga0209282_1001662_pt1 | contig 12356 bp, 14 predicted proteins | sample Mtrugardesep15_FD_187529 | JGI IMG/M metagenome (GOLD analysis project Ga0209282, IMG submission 187529) | Root nodule microbial communities of legume samples collected from California, USA - M. trunc garden sep15 (SPAdes) (version 2) | ecosystem: Host-associated > Plants > Roots > Nodule...
ATATATTTTATTTTAATTTAAAATTTTTAATTATTTAAATTTCCTCTAAACCCCCCAGAATAAAAATTAAAATTTTTATTAATTCCTTCTATTCAAAAAAAATATTTTTGTTTTCAATTCCCAAAAGGGAATTGTTTTTAAAAAATTTTTAATATTCAATGTATAATCAATTTTGTTAAATAAAATTTTTAAATAATAAATTTTTGCTTTCAATTCCCAAAGGGAATTTTTTAGCAAAATTTTAAAAGTTTATTAGAAAATTAAATCAATCAATCAATTTTAGAATAAAAAATTTTTGAATTTTAATTAAAAATGTTTGTTCTAATTCCCAAAAGGGAATTAAGTATGCATTTAGAATAAATTTTTGAATTTTAAAAGAGCGTCGCTTCTGTTTTATAAACAAAGTCAATAATAAAATAACAGATTTACATTTATCCGGTTGATCTAACCTAGGGATCAAGATAGCGATCGAATTATAAATCAAGTATGAAGTGATCAATAAAGTGATCAATATCAACCAAAAGTAAAATAATGAGGTGATCACTCAACAGATCACTCAACAGATGAGTGATCAATCATGTGAATGAGTGATCCATCAAGTGAATTTCGAATGATCATTTGATTAAGAAAGTGTTTGACTAAAAAATGTGAACAGTGATCAACCGAATGAATGAGTGATCAATAAAGTTATCGTTGTGATTAGGTGATCAAGTTATGAGTGATCATTCAAAAGGATAGTGATCAATGAAATTTATCATATAATAAACATGTGCACAATGATTAGTCGAATGTATGAGTGAAAAATTTTAAAATCAACTGAATGAATGAATGAAAAATTTTAAAACAATTTTTGAGTTTAAATAAAAAATTTTTTGTTTTTAATTCCCAAAAAGGAATTTTTTAGAAAAATTAATCAATCAATTGAAAAATTTTTTAAACAATTTTTGAATTTTAAATAGAAATGTTTGTTATTCAATTCCCAAAGGGAATTGTTTTTACCAAAATTTAAAAATTCTTCTAAAAATAAAATTAATCAATCAATTTTTAAAAAATTTTTGAATTTTAAATAAAAAATTTTTGTATTAATTCCCAAAAGGGAATTGAATTATTAACAAAATTTAAAAATATAATTTGAAAAAAAGAAATCAATCATCTAAAAAATTTTTGAACCAATTTTTGAATAATATATCAAAAATTCTTTGTTTTTAATTCCCAAAGAGAATTGATTTTAGAAAAATTTAAAAATTTTTAAGTAAAATTAATCAATCAAATAAAAAATTTTAAAACAATTTTTGAATTAAAAAAATTTTTCAATTCCCTTCAGGGAATTTGAAATTTGAATTTTTAAAAAGGCGTCGCTTCCTTTTTAATTTATTGAGATATCATAAAACTTGATATAGTGTGAGTATATAAATGTTAAAAAAGTATAAATACCCAATTAAAACATAAATATTAAATTAAAAATGATTTTTAAAATTATTTTAATAGTAGTTTTAATTTATAATGTTACAAGTAAGTATTCAAATTTATCTGAATTTAAAATATGGCAGTGTGAGAGAGCTTTAACTATATTTCGAAGAAAACCTCCTTCTATAAATTTCAAAGAAGTTTTAAACATAGGCGTACCTAAAGACTTGGAGTATAAAGAAATATGGACCCCATACGGTCATCATTGGTGGGTTTGGGATGAGAAAGAAAAAGCTATTATACCAATCTATTATGGACCTCCACCAAAACCCAAGCAAGAAAAAGATGGTATATTATATTCTGGATGGTTAAGTATAAAAGAAACTTGTTCATCGATTATTGAATTTTTCAAAACGATTTTCAGTCCTTTAGCAGAACTAAAATTTCAAAGAGGCGTGTTCAAAAAGTAGTATAAAAAGTGAATTCTTCGAGCAGATTTTCATTTACTTGGCTCATTTTAAAAAAATTACTTAAGATGAACAATAATAAAAATCTTACTAGTCAAATTTTACCTGAAGTCGAAATTAGTATTAATTTGAATGGAATAACAATTTCAAGTGAACGTCTAACTCCTTCTCGTTTTGTACCATATGATATAGGTGGCAAATGTCGTGAATGTAAAAGTACGGAAGTTGAAGTGGATTTTATTGTCACCAAAGATGGAATTACTATATATTGCACACGTATATCAGGAACTCGTTATGTACCTTTTGATTCAACTTATGACTTACCAGGAATATGCTTCTTTCGGGTAGGTATTTTTTAGTCTTTATCGATTATATTTTTTATTTTTAAGATTAAGAACAAAGGCCGTGTATTCAATATCCCATATGGCTCCGTAAAACCACAACCACCACTTCCAACTCAGCAACCGATACAACCTGCAACACTAAACAACCAGACTACAATATCAGAAAAACAGAATAAACCAAAGCAACAAAAATTTACAAAACATACAATTGAAAATATCCTCAAAGACAAAAGTAAAGAAAATAATGAAAATATTTTGCTTAATGAATTTTTTGATAGTCTCGATGCAGCAACAACTGGAATTCCATCACAAATTGATAAGATGAATGATTTGAAGAAACAGGCTACAAAGATGGAAGAAGAAGAGATGGCTGCTATCGAAGCATTATATAACATACCTCGCTAATTTTTCCTATTTAAACAAAAAATTTTTAAATTTTTTAATCATTAAAATGGAAACTTTAACATTCTCAGATAAAGATTTAAAATTTAAAATTCCTTTTGGTATGATAATTTCTGGACCTAGTTCCAGTGGAAAGAGCACATTATTATTAAAATTTATTTCTGAAGCCTCAGACTTAATTGAACCCAAACCTAAAAGTATACTCTATTGTTTTGGTGAAATGAGCAATATTGTCCCTATTCTACAGAAATCAGGTGTCAGTGTTTATTCAGGTGTTCCCCCTGAGGATTTGATTAAAAAATATCAGAAGCCATTACTGCTAATTCTTGACGACTTGCTTATGTCAATTGATGAAAAATATTTGTCAGAGTTATTTACGAAAAAATCTCATCATCAAAATTTTGGTATTGTCTTTGTTACTCAGAATTTATTCGAACGCAAAATTAAAGTTGCACGTCAAAATGCTCAATACATTATTATAATGCGTTCACCTAATTCGGTATTATCAGTGCGTAATATAGGAGTTCAACTATTTCCTCGAAAACTTGACTATTTCCTCGATGCTTATCGACAGGCAACAAACAAACCTTTTGGTTATCTAGTTATTGATATGCATGCTTCATCCGATCCTGGACTGAGACTACGTACAAGTATATTTAAAGAAGATGAAGAAAAAATTATTTTTATTCCAAAAAATAGAGCATAAATGGTCAGTCAAATTATTCAGAAAAATTCACAATTTTTACAAGTTCTTGCAAAAACAAAATCTCAACGGAAGTTGCAACGTATGCTAAGACTCTCAAACACTGATCAATTGTTAGCTATAACTGAAATTTGTTTGAATATCATAAAGGCTAGACTCAAACTTACATCTTGGCAAAAGAATAAACTCATTCCATATGCAGATTTTGTGCGCAAAATGAGTAGAGTAAGAAGTGAACAAGGGGCCAGAAAAATTTTAAATCAAAAAGGTGGTGGTGTTGGAATGTTTGCAGCACTATTGACCCCTGTTCTTATAGAATTAGCAAGATCACTAGGAAGTTCTATAAAAAGCAAGAATTAAACAAATAAACAACATACCTGAAAATGGCAAACAAATTCATTCTTGTTCCTGAAGAAATTTATAAAGGTCTAACTACTTTTGATACCGGTGAACCAAATCTCGATTTAATTAGAAACGATCTTGAAAAAATTAAAAGAAAGAAAGATACTCCAAGTGCAAAAAATGTAAAATATAACCAAGAACTTAGACGGTATTTACAAATGAGAAATGAGCAACAAAATAGGCCTGTCAAAGTAGAAATGGTTGCTACACCTAAGGGAGCAATAATGAGTACAAATTCTACACGTCCGACGTCAAATATAGTCGAAGACGATGATGAAATTTTGACAACAGATGAGATTTCTCTCCCGTCTTTTCCTCAATCTAATAAAGATGTTAAATCAATAATTGATTTCAAACCCCAAAAACTACCTCATCCTCCATCTTTATCATCATCCACATCAGTTAAAAAACGGTTTAAGAAATTGAGAGGAAGCTCACCACCTCCTCCTCCACTACCACCAACTACAAATCTTAAGATAATAAAGAAGGAAATTGTGTCTGTGCCAAAGAAAAGATTTTCAAGACCTAAAAGTACAAAATATTCAAAAACCGGGAGTACAAAACAAGACTCTAGAAAGCAAGACTCTATTATATTATCCGAAGATGTGCCAATAATATCAACTCATGTTTCACCTCAACAACGAATTATTAAAAGAGAATTAGAGGAGGATGATTTTGAAGGTATAAAGAGGAAAAAGATATATGACAACAGAAGGGAAAAAGAAATACGACAAAAAGAGAATAAATTGAAGGAAATCGATAAGAAACGATATGAAAAAAGACAACAATTATTAGCCAGACGACGAAAGTCGCAGAAACTTAAGGTTCCAATAGACCCTTATGTTATTCAACAATTACGTAATGAAGAAAAAATTGGGACATCAAAAGGTTCAAGAAGGGTTCTAAGAGAGGGAAGATCACCTTCCCCACCCTTGAGTCGTCAAAAAATAAAACGAAAAGCAGAGTGGTCGCAAGGAGACGGACATACAATTGCTAAAGTCCAGAGAAAAGTCAACAAAAAACAATCACAAAGAGCTTCAAGATTATGGGTTAAAAATTTGAAGAAAAGAAATTTAGAATTTCGCTCATATAAAACAAAAAATAAATGGGCAACAAGAAAACCGACACAAAAGGATATCAACAGATTTAAACCATCTCTTTGGTAAAAGATGGCAGATTACACTAAATTTCTTGATGATCTATACAATAATCCTGAATCCCCTGCAGCATTTTCAGGAATTGATAGACTTTGGTATGAAGCACGTAAAGTTCTCAAACATATACCAAGAAAAGCTGTTCAACATTACCTAGAAGGGCATAGAACATACACACTTATGCGACCCAAACGTATTCATTTTAAAAGATCAAAAACCGTAGCAGCTGGATTTATGACAGATGTACAAGTTGATTTGGCAGATTTCCAACAGCTATCCCGACATAATAAAGGAAATCGTTACCTGCTTCTTGGTATTGATGTCCTTTCTAAACGTGTTTTTGGTGTTCCTGTCAAGTCCAAAAAGACTGAAGAAATGATAGAAGCCTTCAAAAATTTAATTTCACAAATGCCAATGAAACCTCAACGAATTTTTTCAGATAAGGGGACAGAATTTAAAAATAAACAAATGAAAGAATTTTTTGAAAATGAGGGGATAGAAAAACATGAGCCAACACATTCTATAGTCAAAGCTTCAGTTGCGGAAAGAGCAATTCGTAACGTTAAACAACGACTTTACCGAAATTTTGCTCAAAAGAAAACATTAAATTGGATTGATGTACTTGAAAAAATTTTAGAAGGAATAAATAAAGCAAAAAGTAGAATCCATGGTATGCGACCGATAGATGTAAATTTTGATAATGCTCAAGAAGTATGGAAACGAATCTATGGAGACATATTTTCTTCAAACAAAAATAAAATAAAACCAAAACTCAAAAAAGATGATTTTGTTCGAATGAGTGTAAATAAAGGAGCTTTTGAGAAAGGATACTTACCAAATTGGGGAGATGAAATATTACAAGTGGACAATATAAAGGAAACACCATTACCAATTCAATACAAAGTGAAGGATGATAAAGGTGAACAGTTCAAAGGTTCATTTTACAATGAAGAGTTAACGCGTGTAAGAAAAGATGCCGATACAGAATATAGAATTGAAAAAGTTTTGAGGAAAAGAAAGAGACAAGATGGTACTTTTGATGTTCTTGTAAAGTTTATAGGATACCCAGAACGAGAATGGATTCATGAGTCACAATTAGTATAAAAGAAAACAATTTTTTCATTATTGTAAAAATTTTTTATTTGTGATAAAAATATGTCAAACAGCTTTTTTGTCTTCCTCCCTAGTAATATTCCCGATTATCCTGATAATCGTCCAAATAAATTTAGAGTTCATTTACCTAAACCGCTCTATTTTTCTGGCAACTGGGTGTGCGGCTTACACAGTATAAATTATCCATATTCATGGGCAGCAACTATTGGTACTCTAGATGATCAATGGATTGATATACATTTTAAAGATAATCTTGGAATGGCCAAAGTCTTAAGAGTCCCCGTTCCAAAAGCATCGCATACAACAGTTGAAAAATTACATGAATTTTTAATTTCTACACTTCAACATCAAAGCGAAACTTATGGAGCTTCGCCTTTGGAAAAACCTGAAGACTTAGTCGATCTGCCCTCACTTAAACTTCAAAGAAATAAACGTTCATTGGAAGAGTTAAGACAAATTAGAGTGGGAATTATTCCAAAAGTTGATGAAGTGTTCATAGATTATCCTGATCAATATTGGGACCAAATAAAAATTTTAAAAGATAAACTTGTAGAGGATTCAAAATCTTTAGATGAATTTAAATTAAGAACAGATCAACAACAGGATGAGACAATTAAAAGTGAAATGACAACAACATTTTGGAACCTAAGTTACAAAAGGAGTGCTTTAGAATCTCGAATTAGAAAATTGGAAGAGGAGGCAAAAAGAAGGGATTTTGAAAAGAACAATTCAGATGTTAACATTGTTGTCGATTTTTTCGAAACTTACCCCGAAAATTACAATGAAATATTAATTATAGACCACCTCAAACTAATAGCTCTCTTCATAGAAGACAAAAAGGAAACACCCTTACAATTAGAGGGATTTTTACCAAGATTTAAGAAAGAAATTGAAAGAATGACAAAGAGAGTAAATTTACTTGATGCTGCAGTACTAAGAAGGGACAAACAAAAAACTGTTAAACAATATAATAGAGAGAACTATATAACCCATAAAGGTTATGTTGATAAATTTTTCAATGATAACCCTGATTATTGGCCAGCAATACGAAGTAATTTTTATGGGTTGATCGCTACATATCAGGAAATTTCTACTACAAAAACTTTGTACGATGAGGAAACAGATGAAGATCGAAAGAAAGAATTAAATACTAAAATCGATGGACTCAAAAGACTTGTCAATTATAGAATGGATAGATTCAGGGCACTTGAGTTTGAGGGAATTGCTAGAGATAAAGAGACAGCAGATGAACCTTACAGACCCCCACCTCTACCGACGTACACAGACATACACCCTCCAGCAACAACAACTCCAAACCTTCCCCCAACTCAACAAACTTCACCTTTAAAGTCTTTACCAGGTTATACCTCTCCAACAAAACCTGTTTCACAAGATCAGCAACAATCTAAAGAAGATAATTCAGAACAACTTCCTCTTCCACCAGCTATAATTGAGCCTCCAAAACCTACAGATATTTCAAAACCTTCCCTTCCGACACCTGAAACAACAACTCCTGTTCAATCTTCACGACCTGAACCAACTACTGAGGATGTTTCAAAACTTCCCCTTCTTCCAACCCCTGAAGAAACATTCAGTGATCCATTATGGACCGAAGAAATGGAACAAATATTAACAAAAATACTCGGGAGAACACCCAATCGCCAAGCTCGAATAAATTATTTACCGAATATGCCCGCTCTTTTACGACAGTATGGACGATTAAAGAAAGATAAAGTTGATGCTTCAGTCCAAAAACAAATAATTGATTCTATCGAAATATTATATCACAAGGATTTTGAACGTTTTAAAGTGCAATTCAATCATACAAGCATTAAATATTTATCATTTTCTCCCCAACTTGGATATGTTTTGGGTTTTGAAAATACAAATATGGTCCAAAATAGAGAAATTGCAAAGTATGGATGTGATTTAAGAGGTGGTTTTTCAAGCTTTGCTGTATATACAAAAGGACTAACAGAAAATATGATTATTGGCAATAGTTTAAGTTCACTTCTACGTGTAGTTTCTGTGGCCGGTGCAAAACCTGGAGAATATAATGAAAATATTTATGATTCCCCCATATATGCTCGTGTTTTACCAAAGGAAGTTAACGAAATTGAGATTGAAATAAGAACGATGGATAATGGAAGACTAGTACCATTTTCTTTTGGTACAGTACTCATTGTCTTAATATTTAAAAAAGTGATCAATTTTTAATTTTTCAAAATGTATATAAATAGTAGTTGTAATTATTTAAAATCTAAAATAAAATTTATTAAAAAAATGGTGCATGTTATTTTTGACACAAGTACAGTAGGCTATGACGATTTTGTCCATAAAAATCCTAACGAAATGTCAGGTGGTGGAGAAATATCATATGATTATTTTCGAGGGTCTTCACCCTTCCAAAGAGGATATGGTATTCAAAAAGGAGCGGGTGTAGGAGATATTATGCGCGGACTGTGGCGTTTCTTTCTTCCTGTTCTTCGAAATGTTGGAAATACTGTAAAGTCAGAAGCAATTAACACAGGACAACGTGTTCTTGAAAGAGTTAGTCAGGGAGAACCAATCAAAGAGGCTTTCATCAGTGAAGGAAAGAGGGGGGTTGATACTGTACTAGAGAAGGGAGGTCTGCCTAAACAATTTGGTTCTGGATTTGGAAGAAAAAGGGGTATAAAAGGAGGAAAATTACCAAGTTATCAAACATTAATTGGTAAACCTATTAAGAAAAGAGTGAAATCAGACGTTTTTGGTCTTTACTAAAATGACATTTCATAAAATTGACAATGATAGTATCAACTCAATTACCAATGCTTTAGACTTTTTTCAAATTCCGCCAACAAATGTAAGTATTTCGTCATCAAAAGTTTTTGAAATACTACCAAGCAATCCACTCACCGATACACCTTATCATTTTAAAATCCACGCAAGTCAAAATTATATTGATTTGACTAAATGTTATTTATTTACTGAATTTCGCATTCGAAAAGAAAATGAAAGTGGACAACTTGTAAATCTTTCTGTCGCAGACAATGTTTCTCCGATACAGCTTATAGGACAGACATTTATTAATAATATGCGAGTAAGTGTTAATGGAAGAGAAGTGTTCAATTCAAATTCACTTTATGCTTACAAAACCTATTTTTCACATGAGCTCTCTTATTCACAAAACGCAAAGAGCTCACATTTAAATGCCGCTGGATATTTTTACAATAATACTTCAACTCAAGAAGGTGGTTTAGATACAATTGAAAGGAGAAGATTATTTGAAAACAGTAAAACAGCACAATTCATTGCTAAACTTGATGCAGATATTTTCAATCAACCACTTTATTTGATAAATCACTGTGAAGTTGATATCGAAATTATACCAAACGATTCCCGATTTGTTCTTATGACATTTGGACTACAAAATGCTATGGAGGTAGCAACACGTTATCATTTTGAAGTAGTAAATATGAAGCTTTATGTTAAAAAAGTAGATTTAATGGACGGATTGGCTTTGGACATTGCAAAAAGACTTGAAATAAAACCTGCTCGCTATTCAATTAGAAAAACTATGATGAAGCCATTGTTTATTAGTCAGGGACGATATGAGTTTAATGCCAATATATTTATGGACCAAATTCCTAGACGTATTACATTGGGACTCGTTTCTAATTCTGATTATGTAGGAGATATTAAACGTAGCCCGTTCAACTTTCATCATTTTAATGTTCGCGAGATTAGTATTATTGCCAATGGAAGAAATTATCCACAAGCCCCGTATGATTTTGATTATGAGAATGGAAAATATATTCGTGCTTTCAATGATATGAATGAGGCAGTTGGTTTAGTCAATTCTACGGAGAGCAATGGAATAACTTTACAACAATATGGTAAAACACATTGTATCTATGTTTTCAATCTAACAAACAGTGGGGAAGATCAAGGAGGAACTTTTGATTTAATTAAAAACGGGACAACGGCAGTAAATATAAAGTTTAGTAAACCTGTACCTGAAGGAGGAATAATGCTTATAGTAATGGGAGAAGCAGATTCACTTATAATGTTAGATAAAAATAGAACAATCGCGAGTGATACCACAATATAAATTCTAATCTCTCATATTGTAATCATTTTAAATTAGATAATTTTAATAACTTTTAAGATTTATTTTGATAAAGTAAAAAATTTTTCAAACAAAAAAGTATAAATATGAAAACAATTTTAAGAAAAATCATTTAAAAATGAAAAATCTTTTGAAAATAGTTTTTCTAATTAGAATTTTTGTTCCACTAGTTGAAGCATTATCAACAGATGGTACTATAAAATTAGATAATTTACCAGAATATTCTGAACTTGTTAAATATTACAGAGGAGAAAATATTACAGGAAACCCTCTTTTACCTTCAAAAGAAAAAATTGTTGCTCCAGTGCCAAATTTTATTAGTTTTGATAATCTACCATCACTCTGCAAAGAAAGTCCAAAAGACAACAATTTTTATGGACATGTATTCTGTTGGGGAATGATATGTTTATATGCAATGTTGTTAGCTAGTCTAGTTATTTATCAACTCCGATCAGTTCTTTGGTTCAAATCAAATTTTAGCAACAACAATGTACTCAAGTCAAATTACTCAAATTCTGAGGACAAATCCTCAAACGTGCCGAATCTTCCTAGGATGTTTCCCTTGTAATCGTCTGCCTGTTCCGACTTCAACAAAAGGAAAAATGCTAATTATCAACTTGGACCCTTTTGGCTATGAGGGTTCTCACTGGGTTGTAGTTCACATTAATAACAACAACGAAGTGATTTATTTTGATAGTTTAGCATTACCTACAAGTTTATGTATAATTAATTCATTTCTCAAAAATTTTTCAAAAATTTCAAAAAATCTAAAACCTTATCAATACTCTTATTCAAATACTTGTGCCCATCATTGCATCTCATTTATTTATTTTTACTCAAAAGGCTATACATTTGATCAATACCTTGAACTATTAAATAGACAATCAAATCCAGATTTATTTGTTACTAATATTGTGAATAAAATGATAAACTTTTAAACTTTTTTTTCTCAGACTATTAAAAATTTTTCAATTTTTTAAAATTATTTATTCAGATTAAATATTGTTAGCATCAAGTATTTTAATTAAATATTGTTAGCATCAAGTATTTTAATTAATTCTTTGACATCTCTTTTAATTAAATATTGTCAGCGTCATATATTTTACTTAATCTTTGGTGTATATGGTGATAAAATATCTGTAGTTTTGCAATTCTTTTTAAAGCATACTTCGCATATTTCAAATTTAATTTCAATCTTATCATCCTTTCGAACTGCTTTGTCACTCTTTTTAAAAACATTGTCACGACATTCTAAAAATTAATTGGTTTTAATAAAATTAATATTAATAACCTGCACAAAGTGAAAATGTCATAAGAAATTTTCCTCTAAATAATTTCCAGAAAGGTTCACTAGCAGTTTTGGATTTAGAAATTTTTGTGGGAGCAGTTTCGCTGTTAATTGCTTCCATTATAAAATAATTTTTTGTTATGAATGAGCTTAAAGGTTAAATTTCGTCGTATTTATATTGACAAATTAGGGGCGGAGCTAAAAATTTTTACAAAAAATAGAGTATATAAACTCTAATTAATTTTAATGATTAATTTCATTTAAAATATTTTAAAATGGTCCTGGTTATTGATGAGTGTGCTAATATTCTATGCTGCACTGTTAAATCACTAAGATGTTATCTTAATCATCCTGAAAGTAAAAAATTAATTCTAAAAAAGCTTCAAGGTCGCAAGGTTGAAACGACATATACAGATAAAAATGGAATGAAAAGAAGTTTTTTTATTGGTGGATTATCAAATGAGGGTGCAAATGTTATACCAGCATATGGAAGACTTTCAAAACCTTTCAACATTTCGGTGACACAACATTATTATGCAAAACATCGTATTCGACTTCAGAATCCTTATCTTCAGTGTATTATCGAACAAATACCTAACAAAACTGAATCTTTCAAAGAAAATCGATACTACCCAATGGAGTTGCTCGAGATTGTTAAAGAGGAAGAGGATGAAGAAAAAATTCCAAATTCAAATGAAATTGTTAAAAATACGGAAAAACTTGCAAATACTAATAATGAATTAATAATTTTGGAAGATGATGATGAAGATCCTGATCAAAATATGTTGGTACCAAGTTATTACTGTAATGGATGGTGATTATTAATTGTACAACGATCAAATATTTATCATAAATATAATTATACAACATAAAAATTTATAAAATAATTTTATAATTTTTAAAAAATTATAAAAAATTTATAAAATTTTTAAAAAATTTATAAAAAATTATAAAAATTTTAAAAG
>Ga0209282_1001663_pt1 | contig 12354 bp, 5 predicted proteins | sample Mtrugardesep15_FD_187529 | JGI IMG/M metagenome (GOLD analysis project Ga0209282, IMG submission 187529) | Root nodule microbial communities of legume samples collected from California, USA - M. trunc garden sep15 (SPAdes) (version 2) | ecosystem: Host-associated > Plants > Roots > Nodule...
ATTATCAAGGCGCTCTTTTTTGTCACTCTCTCCCATTTTTTTACTATCTCTTCTCCCAAATCAACAAAACACAGTATTCTCTTTCACAATTCATTTCCCTCTTTCCTGAAAACTGAAACAACCTTAATATATCTCTGAAACAACCTTATTATATCTCAGCACAATCGATTCCCTCTCTCTGTCTCTCTCTACCCGCAAGCTTCACTGAATAACTCTTTCATTCTCAGTTCCTGAATCGATCTTTCCTTCTCAGTCCCTGAATCGCTCTCTCAACCTCTCTCATCTTCTCAGTTGGAATCACTCTTTCCTTCTCAGTTGGAATCGCAAGCTCTTCTCAGTTGGAATCGGTCAGTTTCAGATTTATTCTTTGTTAATTGAAATTTCTTCCCATTCTTTACTAATTTATGTGTTTAATTTGTAGATTCTTTTGAATTTGAAGCTGAATTTGAACCCTAATTTACGGTGCTCATCCTTTATCAAATTTTCAGTGATTAATTTTGAGAGAACTCAACTTGGCCACTCGTTAAATCCTCCCTCAAAGAATTCGGTATCTCTGCCGAACTCAACTTGGTATGTATGCTATTGATATTTTACTTAACACGCTTTTTTGAATGTCTAATTGATTAATTTTTACTCAATGCTAATACTTTATTTGTTTACTACTTTCACAATTAACAGGTTGAGGGTTCAATGACAGTTTCAACAACCAGAAAGACTAGGGATCCTTATATTATTGTTAAAGCTAGGGATCTTATCATACTTCTTTCTTGAAGTGTTCCTGCTCCACAGGTTATTCTTATTAATCTTTTAGTTCTAATATATTTAAGTTATACGGTTAAGTATGATTGTAGGGTTTGTTTGAGTTGACTTATTTGAGGTTATCTACTAGCATACTGTTTGGGAGAGCATATAAAAACAGCGTATTTCGATAAACATTGTAGGAACTCTTGAAAATAACTTGACTTTAGTTTATCTTTCGTTATACATTATGCATTGTTTCTACAATGTTTGAGAGTATTTAATGTAGACTTTTCATTATGCTAACTTATTGTGTCCTTTGTCATTATCTCAGAGGAATGGTTTCATGTTTGAAAAGCGTTGTCTGTCCTAAAAGTAAGCTGTTGTAGATACCTCAAAATCCTTTATGATGCAGCCGCAATTATTGTTTCAAACCGTGATTTAAAACCATCTTCATGTTTTGATCTGATCAAACTATTGTATAATAATATTGCAGATTTTCCAGCTCCTTCTAAAAATGGAAGCAGCATATCTATAGGAGTTGGTTCTATTCCTGATAGTTTACTATAAAAATAAACTATCAGACAAGGTATATTGTGGATTTCAAATTTTATTAATTGATGCTTACTGGTGTTAATGATCAGACTCATGGATTTTTTTTTGTTAGTCCGTGGCTGAGAGTCATTGGAATGAACATGTGAAGCCTCTGTTGGAAGTGATATCTCAAAAGGTACTATATGATATTTATTTTGGCTATCAGTCATATGTTTTCTTCTGCTACTTCAATAAATTATAGATCCAGGTTTAATTCTTCTTCAGCACACACAAGTTCTATTGATATTCTTTATTAATCTTCTTGTATTTAAACAAATGAGGGTTTTGGTTTTACTATATCTTTTGGTGAAGGTTTATATCATATCCGTGGAATTTTACCTCAAATTTAAATAAAGTGTCAATCTTTGCTATGAAATAATTTGGACAACTGTTATGTGTAATGATACATCATTTATTTTTGCAACTGATATCATAATGCTTGAAATTGGTAAGGAAAAGAAAGGAATCATGGGTATTAATTTACTGTGCCTTGCAGTTGACCTTTAATACTTGTTTTGCATGTCGGTTTCTTATTTTACTGTAGAGTGTCTTCATTGAACGAACAAGTGGTAATACTGACATAGGATTAGCCTTCAAGGAAGCGGCCAAGGGTTACAAGCTCATAATTACGATGTCTGCTTCGATGAGTCTTGAAAGAAGAATCATTCTATTAGCTTTTGGAGCTGATATTGGTGAGTTGCATTTGAAGTAGCCAAATCCTTTTCATAGATATTATTATCGGTTCTTTTCGTAGATATTATAGTCACTCAAGATGTCTGATTTCAGGTTGTTCCAACAGATGCATCAAAACTACCTGACTTTCAGAAAATTATCAAATGTACATCGGATTTTGAAACGGATTTAAAAGAGCTTATGATGTGAATTTGATATTGTTGTAATGGTGTAAAATGAAGGATATGAACAAGATGGGTGAAAAGGGATAAAAAGGATATCGACAAGAAAGAATAAAGCAAAATATGGATGAATGAGATCAAATATCTAAGTTTCATGCCACAAAGTAATTTTAAAACCTCCTCACATGAAAGTATAGATGAGAGTGATAATACTAATGAAAAGATGGGTTAAAATAGTGAGTGTCCTTTGCATTGTTTCAATGTTACTGCTGTTGCTGTCATGTGCTGGACTTTTGGTTTGGGCTGGTTGGCCTCCTTGGCAGCAAAGGTTTCAAGTCTGGGGGCACTACTACATCTGTCATGTGCTTGACAGGTTTTGGTTTGGGCGTCATGTGCTTCACAGGTTTTGGCTAGTTGGCCTCCTTGACAGCACAGGCTTTTGCATTAGGGGGTGTTGCTGATGTTAGTTATTGTTAACAGTGTTAGGGTGTATTCTGTTTTGGTTTTTCCCATTGTAGCCGCATATATACGGTACCTTGGTTTTCTTGTCTTGGTTTCCTACTGCCACAACTGTTATGTCTTGTACGTCTTTGTACGTTTTCAAATATGTCTAAAGTTTAAGAATTGGAGTGGTATAGGGAGGTTATATATTCATGTTTCGATGAAATTTGTCTTCACAGGGTTTCTATACATTTTTAAATCTGCTAAGTAAGGCTGCATTGTAAGGGCTCATGCTATATGTTTAAGCTTGGCATAAAACTGCATTTTTTTTCTGGGCAATTCCTAAAGTTGTCGTGTTTTAAGTAACTTGGTTGTGGTGTTATTTGGTTAAGTGTGTTGAAATAAAATATCTTTGATACACTTTTTACACAGTATGTAATAAGCTAAAAGAACTGAACACAGAGAGGAGCAAAGTCAGATAAATCTCATCTTATTTAATTAGTGTAAAAGTGATTACAAGGGATCATTTATAGTAGCTCAGCCCTAACAATGCTATTGAGTTATGTAACTAACCCCCCTACTTATTTGCCAAACTAATTACAGACTATTTCTACAAAGTTTACACCACAAATAAAAATCCTACATTGACTCAACATAAAAAAATACACCACTCTAGTGCCAGTTATTGTACAGGTCCGCAAACCCCATGAGCAAAACCGCCTTAATTGAGTGAGATGAACGAAGAAATATAATTGAACACGCTCCAATCAATAAATAGTTTTGTCTTAATTGAGTGAGATGAACAAAGAAATAGAATTGAACATGCTTCAATCAATAAATAGTTTCGTCTTCATTTTGTTGCCGTCTTTCAATTTATCAGTCTCATGTCATCACTATGTTTCCTTGTGAATGCATGCACTGCCATCATGTGTGTAATGTCCAGCAGTAAGCCATGTAGAGTAATCAGTCCTTATTTCATTCCTGAAAAATGAGGTAACAAGAAATGTCAAGTTAACATGGTAACTTCAAAAAATAAGCTAACAAAATACAAACTGTCACAGTAGGAAACACAAACTGCAGCAGGAAAAAACTGAACTGCTATATAAAACAGAAAAACTACACCAGCAAAACTGCAAAAGCAAAGCTAACCCCCTCCCCCCAACAGCCAGAAACACAACTCACATACCTTTAAAGCCTTTTCCAAATCTTCCACTATTCTATTCATTAATTGAAATATAGTTTTTAATCTTGACCACCTACATACCTTTATATGTTGAGCATTGATAGTTACAAGCATTGAATGTTTTTTTTATTTATTGACTGGTTATACCAACTATGATGGCGTCTTAAACATGAAATATACTCAATCATGCCCTTTTTAAGAAATTTAGTTTGTCTTTTGTTGTCGATTACTAAATCGTCAAGCGGGATGGTGTCCATTTGGTCGGAGCTCTTTCTTTTAGTTTATTAAAGCAAACAGGGAATTTATGTAACCCTTGTAATCATTAACAATGTTTTATTGTAAGATGCCTATCAATCCACTCAACATGGAAGAAAACCAAACAGTCAAAATAGTACATCAAAGGCAAGAACAAACCTGTAGTAACATTTAACTCATTACTATGCAGAACAAGAATCCCTCTGAATCACAAACAAGAATGAAGTTTGAAGTAAAAAGTACATATACAATGGGAAAGTAGAATTATATAATGGAACGAAAAGTTTGAAGTAAAGAACAGTGTGCAAAAGATATTTAGGCCACCACTTTCAAGGGTATTATAAGAAGAACTTGAGAAAATGTGAAACAATTGTTCATAGAATTTAGAACTTTTTGTTTTAAATGTATCATTTTGTAGTTTAAGACAACCTATTTAAATGATTAAGAACCTGAGAATCTGTAATTCCATCACTAAAATAGTACTCAAAAAGGAAAATGTACAAGCTAGCAATTTTGTTTGTGGATTCAAAATTAACATTAAAACAGAAAAACTACATAGGAAATTAGCTCCATTCGAAAGAGAAAATTACCCAATCTCTATAAAAAAATCGATGAAGGAAGCAGGTGAATGGCAACACTTCCTCATTCACCGCCGTTGCCTCCGTCCTGTTCGCTGCTTCCACCCAACTTCATCCTTGACCTTCTGTTTTTCAATTCTGGATTCGTTGCTTCCTACCAAACTCATCTTTCTGGCTTTCAATTTGTTTGAAGAAACAAAAAACTAAACACCCAATTTCATGAGCGGAAAGGGATGAAGTTCATGAATCCCATTTTTATTTGAAAAATAGCATAAGTTGAAAGAAGAATTATACGAGACAGAGAGTGTGATTCTAAACAGCGTGAGTGTTTTTGAAATGGTGAAGGTATGTCAGACGGCGAAAACCTGCCAAAAACGGTGGCGCGGCGAGATAACGGCAAAGGAGTTTAGCTTTGGGCTGTGAAATGGGAAAAAGATATCTTCTATGTTATGGTTTCGGAGATTGATCTAGTGGGTGAGATTGGATGAAGGTGTGAATTGCTACTATGCATTTTTAGATTTGGGTGGTGTGTTAAGCAAAAACAATAAAACCAATATATTGATTAAAATATGTTTTATTTTATTATTGAATTATTTTTGACAGGTCACCTATGCCCCACCAACTGCCAGCTGTCCTTCTTTTATTCTTGTGCACAAATTTGTGTTTCATGCACAAATTAATACATTTGTGCATTCTAAATGCCACCTTCTTCTTATGGTCTTGTCCTTTCCTTGTTGACTTTTGGAAGTATACTGGATTCTTATAATTATGCTTCACTCCATTCTTTTATATATTTGTGCACGAACAACTACATATCTTCTTCATCTGAGGAGTTTTCACTGGCTTCACTAACACCTTGATCTAATGTTTTAGCCTAGAAAGTGGAGGTCTTTAGAGTGATATTCTTCTTCTCATTGTCTTTATTTTTCTCCTTATTCTTGGAACTTAAATCACTTACATTGAGCCTAACTTTTTCGTGCTCATAATTCTTGAGCTTACCTAACTTTTTCTTATCAATGTTTGGTAAAGTTCAAGAAGCATGAGCAGGAAAAAGTTACGCTCAATGTATAAGAATCTAGTAAAGTTTCAAAAATAAATAAGGAAAGGTTGTTCATTCCAATAGGCATGATATTACTACGGGGAAAGTTAGCATGATATTACATTGCCAAAAGTAAAAGCAATCATTTTCGACGGTGTTCCATATTTTCATATCAATAGGCATGATAATGACACTCGTATGTTCATTCCAGTAGTCATGATTTTGGTCATTTAGCACTAGATCTCTATTATACGCTTCCTTTGGATTGTACTAGTCATATTTTCTTTTAGGTGGAAGACCTTGATCAAAAGATCGAACTCTGATGCCACTTGTTGGTCAATATAACTATGTAAACATCTAGAAGGTTGGTTGAATAGATTAATCCAAGTGTGCTTTGCAAAAATGATGGTTTTTAAAAAAAATTAAGAGAATTAATTGTATTGGAATTTTGGAGGGTAATTAGCTAAAATTCGAATACAGAACATGAAAGCTGAAATCAAATTACACGTTGATTGATTGTCAGTTTCAATGTTGGATGAGAAACTACAAATTAAATAAGCAAATAATCTCTAACAATTTCATTAATATTCCTAAGTTGTACAAAACTTAACAATCACAAATCCAAACCTAGATTTTATTACAATAAACACTATCAACTAAAATCTACAACAATTTGAATCCTATGTTGAAATTTTCAATGAAGATGTTTGCAATTCGTTATATAACTAATCAAAAACAATTAAATCAAGAATGTTGTTAAAATTGGTTTTTTTTTCATGATCAATCAAAATAAGAAGTGCTAAAATCTAATACATGAATATTCAACATATTTCAATTCATTTAAAAAAAATGTAAAGAGAGTAAGGTATAAAAGTTCAAAAGTGCTTACCGAAAAAGAATGGTCAATATTCCGTTAGAAGTGTTTACCGTCTCTGTGTTGAGAATATTGTCGATAACTCTCATCTCATAAGACCTTGGGTATTGGAGTGGCATTTGGAAAGTTAAGTTACCTCAAACGGTGAAAAACCTTGTATGAAGGATTTATAGGGGATGCTTTCCAATTCAGAAAAAACAAGTCATAGAGGAATTAATTGTCCATTAAATTGTGTTGTATGCAATGATACGTATGAGGACGACAAGCATATTTTACTCGAATGTCCTTTGTCAATATAATTCTGTCATGCTAGTGGATTTTGGCTTGACATTGAATTGTTAATGCAGCAAAATAACAATGCGGAAATTATTATCTTCACCCTCCACTGCAACATAGATGTGTTGTTTTCGTCCACCCGCAACAAGATGGACATTGGGAATAGGGGAAGCGTTGTTATGTGTTTGCCAAAACTATGTAGTTTTTTCACGGGTGTGCTCTAAGGAAATAGGGGAAGCGTTGGACCTTGATCATGCTATTATTTGGAGCAGTGAATTGCAATTAGCGAATGTTGACTTTAAAGTTGATTCCAAGAAAGTCGCTGATTATTGAGAGAGGTAGCAGTGATATCACATAATTTGAGATCATAATAGATGTTTGTATTCATTCTTGTAATTTATCTTTTGCAAAGTCTCATGTCGAATTTATTTGAAGACAAACAAATATAAGGTCGTTGATGCAATAACACGGGTTGCCATATCTCAAGCTAACTATAATACCCTTATTGATGTATCATCATGCTCACCGATTTTTTTTTAGGATGTATCACTGGTTTGATATCTAATAAAATACTATAAATTTCTTCGTCTATCATTTCCTTCAATTTGATCGATGTAGCTTTTTTTAAAGAATGAAAACATATATTACTACAAATGCTTAAATTATACTCTCTAATACATAGTAATTTTCAACATATATACACCCTTCAATCTTATAGGTTTAACTAATTTATATAAACCATGTATAACTTAGTATGACTTATTAATTGAATTTAAGCTAATAAGAACTGAAAATTTGGAATCCATTTTTTTATCATCAACCATATATATTTGTTCCAAAATTACACTGTGAATAGGATTTTGGAACAAATATAAATTAATCGATAATAAAAAAAAATGAGATACTAAAGACATGCACAAATTGTATCAAATTGAACTTTCTGTGATGAAGAAGAGACGGTTAATCATCTCTTTTTGTTACGTGAAGTTACGAGAGGAGATTGGTTTCTGGAGATGAGATGGTTGAAATTCTCCTTTATTGCTTACCCCATCAAATTTGTTTGTGCATTTGGAGTGTAGGAGTAGAAAAGCCATGAACACCGAGGTGTGTTAGGGTTTTTGGCTTATTTGGTAGACTGATTTGGTTGATTTAGGATACCAGAAATAATAGAATTTTAAATAATGAGGGTAAAGATAGTGGAAGATATAAAGGTTTTTTCTTGACAATGGACGTTGGGGAGATTGAGGGTACCAACTTGTTTATATGAGTGGTGTTGGAATCACAAGGCAGACTTATTATTTTCCACCTTTTAGTATATTTAGTTTCCCTTCTCTTAATTCCATATGGGTTGCCAAACCCATCAACAGTACCAAGGCCATCATGCTTGAATTGAATGATTAATGGAATACAAGTGCGCTGAATAAGTGTCTAATTTTGGAAGAGATTTTCCATATTAAAAAGTGGTAAAATAAAGCCTATAAGAAGGAACTATGGAATTAGAGAGTACGTAGAAGAACAAAGTTACTTTCACTATCATAGTATCATTGATGGTAGTCCTGGAAATGGATAAAAGCAGAGTGGCTTCGTCCATAATTTCCATTCCACTATCATATTTAGGTGGCAATTATACAAGCCTGAATTCTACATGAGTTAGTGTTTAATATATAGTGGATCAAATTGGCCAATATTCTTTTGTTGGAAGCACCAATCGATCAATTCACTCGTTCAATCTTAAGTCATCATTTTATATCAAGAGCGACAACTTGGGTGGCTATTGTTTTGGATCGGTCAAAGACCTAGGCCCAATAACAAATCAAGCCCAAAAGCTACATTTGGCAGTTTACTCGCAACATCCCCCTCTCCGTGAGGCGGGTGCTCGAAGCAACTGAGACATGTTCAAACGAACAATAACGTCTCTTTCCCACGTTCCCGCGAATATCTCACCGGCGGTTACACTTCTCATGATTTCGTAACCGCCGGACACATGTGTGCCATTACAACGGCTCTGCATTCGACCACCTCTATAAATAGGAGGCTCCTCGCAGCCTCCAAGGTAGGATCTCTTTCACTCTCAAACCCCCCATTCTGAACCTCTATTGACTTGAGCGTCAGAGTGTCTGCAGGTACACACCCTCATTCGGTCCAACGCCCACTGAAGTATTATCACCACCATGAACCGCCGCATTAAAGAAAGCACTGACAGCCACCTTCTGATCAGGTACGGTCAGTTATATTATACCTCATTTTGTTTCCACGTATTTGAACATAAATATTACTAGATAAAAATCAAATTAAATTAATAACCATTACAAAGTCGTCTCTAAAATATATTTGATTCTTTAAACCTATCAAAATCTATAAGTCGGATGTCATAAGTCTGTGAACGGGGTTTGAACATCGCCTTTTTCATTTTTTTGAATGAGTTTTCAATTGTGATGATTGTCATTTGATCTATCTACCAAAAAAAATAAGATAGACGCATTTGTTTGTAGTTGCCTCCCAGATATGAAAATAACCCCACTCTCTACAAAACCTCCTATTAGTTCTATTAATTAATTAAATTAAAAAAATGAAAAAAAACCCACTCTTTAAATTAAAATACTCCCACTCTTCCTATTTTAAATTAATTAAATTAAATCATCATTTATAATTATCATCCTACAAGTTTTTCCTGTAAATTTTCCCTACAAAAAAAAAAGAAACTATCCACTTTCTTTTTAATAAAGAAGTACGTTAACCATCTCCCACCCCACATTAACCCAATTTAATTAAAATGAAATTAATTCCCACTGCCACGTTCACCTCCCAACAACATTATTTTTAATAAAGAAGTAATGGCATTAATGTTTTCCCTCCAAATTTGTCCACACCTCCATTCCTATAAATTATAATAATAATTAATTAAACCAACAATAACCCCCACCCCACGATAACCATCTCCCACTCCACGTTAACCCAATTTAATTAAAAATGAAATTAACCCCCAATGCCACGTTAACCTCCCCCCCAAAAAAAAAAACTTCCCTCTCAACTTATATATATATATATATATATATATATATATATGGACCGTCATAATATTCCTAAAGGTTTAAGAACCCCCTAGAAGGACTTAAGCACCCTCTAGAAGGGCTTGGACGCCCTCCAGAAGGATTCCAAAGGCCTAGGCGTGCCCCTCTAGGACGCCGTCTTTCTTGACTTCTAGAACTATCTAGAAACCGCCTGAATACCATAAATACCCCTATTACTAGGAGGTTAAGTAACCGAAACTCAAACCCCTAGCAGGCTATAAATACCTCCCTTTAGAGCAGTCTAAACCCTAGAAAGCGATACAGACCCTAGTATTCACTACTCGTACTTTTTTGCAAGTACAGTTGGCGCCGTCTGTGGGAAGTGGCAAAACTAGCCTCCGACCACGTTTCCCAAATCACATTGTTTCATCAAAACAGTTGTGAAGCGATTCTCCTCAACCATGGCTACCCAGCAAGAAGCTAAGACGATGAAGGCTCAGATCGCCCAATTGATCGAGCAAAATGAGGCCTTACAGGCTTCGGTTGAAACTATCCAACAACAACAACTGCAGGAGAAAGCTAGATCTCACCACGGCGACCCCGTCGAGCCAGAGCCTCAACCTTTGTCGACGGAGATTTGGAACACCCCGGTCCCAGATAACTTCAAGTTGCCCCATCTCTCCACCTTCAATGGTAGGGGCGATCCTATGGAGCACGTAACGGCCTTCGACACCCGTATGGCCGTCGTCGGAGCAACCGATTCTCTCAAATGCAAACATCTAGCCGGAACCTTCACTGATGCTGCGCTGCGATGGTACATAAACCTTGCTCGTTTCTCCATCGTAAGCTACCAAGATATGATCCGGAAACTCTCTCAACAATTCTCCGCAAGCCGCCACCGCAAAGTTTCTTCCAACAGCCTGTTCAATGTGCGCCAAGGGCAGAGTGAGTCTTTGCGAAATTACCTTGCCAGGTTTAATGACTCTACCATCAAGGTATCCAATCCATACCAGAAGCTTTTCGTCGGGGCTTTCTAGAACGGCCTGAGGGCCGGTCAATTCAATGAGTCTCTCGCTCAGAAGCCGGCCGATTCAATGGAGGAGATCATCTCCCGTGCCAAATGCTACATCAAAGGAGAAGAAAGTAACGCCGAGAAGCGGGTGCGCGACGTGAAGAAGAAAGGAAGCTCAGGCTCAGAGCGCAAGAACTATGACATTCCCCCGAGCAGAGACCAAGGGACCTTCAAAAGACAGCCTGAGCGGGATCGCCAACCTCGCCGATACGCTCCAGAACATTTCACTCCTCTGATGATGCGCCTAGAACGAATCCTGAAGGAGGTATATGAGTCCAAAATTATCCCAGAAGCCAACCCGCCACGAACTCATATCATGGGCAGCAACAAGGATGCCTGGTGCAAGTACCATCGTGTGAGAGGCCACGACACTAACGATTACATACACCTTAAAAGAGAAATCAAGAAGCTAATTCAAAGCGGTAAGCTAAGGGGTTACCCGAGAGGAAGGCACGATGAGAACAGGCGGGGAACAGATGAAGTCAGAGATAACCGACGGGGTGAGGAGAATAAACATACCATGAACACCATCTCAGGAGGCTTCGCCGGAGGTGGTGAATCAAGTGCTTCCCGAAAGAACTATGCACGGCAGATTATGCTTATCGATGAAGGCGTTGTTCCCCATGACGACGATCCTATGGTGATTACTCTCCAAATACTCAATTGGAACATCAAACGAGTGTTCATCGACACCGACAGCTCTGCAGATATTTTGACTTTCGAGGCCTTTGAAAGGATATGCTTAAGCGAAGAACAACTGCAACTTTTCCAAGGCACACTTTCTGGATTTACTTGAGAGAGGGTGCACGTTCGAGGCTATATCACTTTGAAGACCATCTTTGCAGCTGAAAAGCAATTCAAAGCAATAAAAATAAGGTATCTCGTCGTCAATGCTCCAAACTCTTACAATATAGTTATTGGACGTCCTTCTTTCAACCAGCTAGGCACCCTCTTGTCCACCAAGTTCCTCGTAATGAAATACCCTCTAGACGATGGCGGGGTTGGGACGATTAAAGGTGACCAGAAGGTTGCTAGAGAATGCTATCTAGCCAGCCTCAAACTGCGACCCTCGGGAAGAATACCAGCAAGAGAGATTGGAACCAACTGAAGATCTTAAAGAAGTTATGATCGGTTCTCAACCTCACCAATCAACGAGGATCGGAACCTCTTTAACACCTTCCGAAGAAATAGATTAAATTCAGCTATTGAGGAGAAACTTGGATCTTTTCGCCTGGGCTCCTTCAGACATGCCAGGAATAGATCCCGACGTGGCCTGCCTTCACCTCGACATAAACCCAACGGTAAAACCCGTTGTTTAGAGAAAGAGAAAGATGGGCGAGGAGAGAAGAAAAGCAGTGGATGAAGAGGTAAAGAGGCTACAGGAGGCCCGTTTCATCAGCGAAATCAAATATCCCACCTGGCTAGCAAACACAGTCCTA